>Ga0272443_10002831_pt1 | contig 21446 bp, 15 predicted proteins | sample SSMAcet12_FD_193581 | JGI IMG/M metagenome (GOLD analysis project Ga0272443, IMG submission 193581) | Marine sediment archaeal communities from Little Sippewissett salt marsh, Falmouth, MA, United States - SSM-Acet-12 | ecosystem: Environmental > Aquatic > Marine > Wetlands > Sediment ... | reverse complement strand
AAAGCAAAACCAAAGCCTTTTTCATCAAAAATACGTTTGATTTCCAAGTTTATTGCCTGATGTGCATCCATATAATCTAAATAATCGTTAGAATTGACATAGTAAACGATTTCAAAATTCAGGCTATAAGCACCGTATTCAACGAAATGAGCCCTGTCGAAAGTAACATTTGGAACCTTTGTGATAATATCTTTGAGTAAATTGGGAATTTCCTTCAATTGTTGGGAATTTAGTTTATACACAAATCCCAAACGATAGGCAATCCGACGTCTGATCATTCGTTTGAAATTCTTAATCCTTGAATTGGTTAAATCAGCGTTGGAAATAATTAACTGCTCACCGGTCAGACTCGTTAACCTTGTTGTCTTGACACCTATATGTTGAATTGTTCCGGACATTTCTCCTATAATAATAAAATCACCGGGTTCAAATGGTTTATCAAAGAGGATTGAAAAGTAACTGAATAAGTCACCCAGGATTGATTGTGCTGCAAAAACAACTGCAACTCCGGTAAGTCCGAAACCTGCTAATGCGGTTGAAACGTTATAACCCATATTTTGAACGGCGATTAGTATCCCGATCAACCATACTATGACTTTTGCTACAGAAAACAAACCTTTTAACCCTTGCACTTGAATCGTTGATGTTTCTTTTTTCTTTTGAAGGATTTCAAACCAATAATCAAGGATAGAGTTAATAAAACGTATCGCAGCTATGGTTAATAGAATAATTCCAACATATTCGACGGCTTTGTTAATAACCTCCGGTAGGGAAAGGGCAGAAAGGGAACCGATAATTAGACCATAGTAAATAATCGGATAAAAGGTCTTTTTAAATATAGAATATGCAAAATTCAGAATTTGAAATTTTGGTTTTTTTGAAAGTTTATCTAACCTTTTCTTCAGACTTTTATCCACCAAGCTTATGACAATAGCGCCGATCGCAAATATCAAAATTGCCAAAAAATATGCATGAAATGAATTTGAAGACAGAATTTGAACACTTTCTTTATCCATACAATCTCTCCTTAGCTTTTATTCTATGATAATTATACATGAATTGTTTCAAAATAAGAAAAGGGAATGGTGTACACCATTCCCTAAAATTGTGGTATATGAAGATATTACTTGAATAATTCCATCAAATTGTATTTTCCGAATATTGAAACCATTATCAAGGATATAATTGACATGATTTTTATTAGTATATCCAGTGATGGACCAACAGTATCTTTCAAGGGGTCTCCAACAGTATCTCCAACAACACCTGCTGAGTGAGCTTCTCCACCTTTTTCTTCTCCTTCAACACCGCCAGATTCGATTAATTTTTTACCGTTATCCCAGGCACCACCTGAATTTGCTGTGAAGAGTGCTAACATGATACCGGATAATGTTGTACCGATTAACAATCCACCAACAAATTGAGCTCCGAATAAGAATCCGGTAACGATAGGCGTTAAAACGGCTATTAAGGCGGGAACTTTCATCTCTGACAAAGCTCCGGCTGATGAAATTTCTATACAGGTTTTGTAATCAGGTCTGACTTCGCCAGTTAATATACGTGGCTCACTTTTAAATTGTCTTCTTACTTCATCTACCATTTTCCTGGCTGCGTTTGCAACGGCTTCAATTAATATGCCTGAGAAAAGGTAAGGTAATGCTGCTCCAACTAAAGCACCGGCCAATGTCATAGTGTTGATCATGTTGAGGATCAATTCAAATCCAGTTGTTTCTCCGGGTTGAGCCTGTGAATACAAGTAAGAAGCAAATAGTGAAAGGGCAGCCAATGCAGCTGAACCGATTGCAAACCCTTTTCCGATAGCAGCTGTTGTATTTCCAACAGAGTCCAGTTTATCGGTTATTTTTCTGACTTTTGGATCCAATTTGGACATTTCGCTAATACCACCGGCATTGTCTGCGATAGGACCATAAGTATCAACAGAAACCGTTGCAGCAACGAAGGAAAGCATACCGATTGCAGCCATTGCAACACCATAAAGTCCTGCAAAAGCATTCGCGAGGATTGTCGTGATAGCTAAAACAATGACCGGGAAGAATGTTGATTTCATACCTACTGCCAATCCCTGAGTAATGGTTAATGCTGTTCCTTGCTTTGAAGCATTGGCTATATTGATGGTGGGTTTAAAGTCATAACTTGTGAAATACTCAGCTAATTGTCCAATTACAATACCACTGACAATACCCAATACTGCAGAAAACCAAGGAGATAATGCCCCGACATTAAAACCAATTCCCTGAAGATTTTCTCCATTGAAATGATAATAAGTAAAGATTCCGGTTAATATGATTGTAAGTGCTGCTGAAGTCCAAGTTGAGATGTTAAGTTCTCTATGGGGTTTCTCAGAAACTTTTTTTACAATTAAAAAGAGAATTCCCAAAATACTGGAAATAACACCAATTCCAGCAAAAATTAACGGGAAGGTAATGAGTTTTTGAACAAGTTCTCCCGTCAAAGATGCTTGGGTGTTCATACTGGTATAGAAAATATATGCAGACAAAATGATTGCGGAAACGATTGCGCCGACATAACTTTCAAGAAGGTCAGCTCCCAGTCCCGCAACATCTCCCACGTTGTCTCCAACATTATCAGCGATTGTAGCAGGGTTTCTTGGATCGTCTTCAGGAATCTTAGCTTCTGTTTTACCAACAAGGTCTGCACCCATATCAGCGGCTTTGGTGTATATTCCTCCGCCAACCCTATCAAACATGGCAATAATTGAGCAACCAAGAGCATAACCGGAAACAGTCATAGTGAAAGGGATAAAGTTTATACCTAACCAATTTTTAATAATTGTCAAATTCGCAACATCTACTTGACCCAGTAGTTTTCCGAAAACATAATAAACCAATATTAAGCCTAGCAATGCAAAACCACCAACACTCAAACCCATAACACTACCACCCTGGAAGGCAACTTTCAGTGTTTTGCCAAGACTGTTGGTTTTCCTCGCCATGTTGGATACTCTAACATTGGCTAGGGTAGCAATTTTCATGCCAATCCAACCAGCAGAGGCACTCATGACAGCGCCTAGTATAAAGGCAATACCGGTATACCAAGAGACAAGAATCATTAAGAGAATACTAATGAACACTGCCAAAGTGAAAATAGTTTTGTACTCATGTCGAATAAACGCATCTGCACCTTCTTGGATTGCCGTCGCGATTTCTTGCATGAGAGGAGTTCCCGTATCAAGTTTTTTGACACTCGAAAAATTAATTGCTGCAAAACTTAATGCTGCGATTACTGCGATAATTACTATTCCTAACATTTACTGATCCTCCTTTTTTAGACTAAAATTTGATTATTCATTAATTGTCCATTAAATAAAACGGCTTTTGGTTGAAACTGTGATAATTCTGAATGGTTCATTTCAAAAATATTTTTATCGGATAAGAAACCGTCAGCAAAAAACCCATCTTCTATCTTTCCAATTTTATCCTCCCAAAAACCAGCTTTTGCAGAAGCTACTGTATACTTGTCAAAAGCGGTTTTTAAATCAAAAAAGTTCATTGCACTGATCATATTCTTAAAGGGATTAAAATCCTCAACGGGTGCATCCGTTGAAAGAGATAGCTCAATGCCCATATCCAATGCTTTTTTAAAGGGATAAGCTATTTCTTTCATTCGCTTTTTTCCGAGAATTTTCAAAGCCATTTCATAATCACTGGTGTAAAAGACTGGTTGAATGCTCAAATAAAGATTCATTTCTTTTATTTTTTTAAGTTGCTGATCGGAAGCCATTTGAAGGTGAATAATTCGATGACGTAAAGGATTATATGAAGTAATTGAGCTTTGAAAACCTTCCAGTGCAACATCTAATGCGGCATCTCCGATAACATGAACAAGCAACTGTAATTCATTTTCCTCGCATATTCTAACATATTCTGCAAATTCTTCTGGTTTCATATACAAAACACCTTTGATTGTTGTTTGTTCATAAGGTAGCTTAAGGAAAGCGCTCTTAGCTCCGAAAGAGCCGTCTAAAAACACCTTTACAGACCGTATCGATGCAAAGTCATTATTAGATTTAAAAATATCATTATTAATCAAGTGCTTGAGTTCCTCAATGGAATGTGGGTTAATTTTCTCGAATATTCTGATTTCTTTTTGATTTTTTATTACATCTACCAAATCTTCAATATTATTAGAATGATAATCATCAGTATGAATATTTGTAATCCCATACCGTTTTAAAACAAAGGCTGCCTTTGAAAGATATGAAGAGATATCTTCTTTTTGATAATAAACTAGATGCATTGCTTGTTCCAAGGTTCTTTCTTTTAAAACTCCGATGTTAAAATCAGAATCATCAATTTCTTTAATCCCTTTTTGTTTTAATGCCTCAATAAACACACTGTTGCACGTGGCTGTATGACCGCATTTTCTGATTAGTAAACATTTTTTATCCGGGATTACAGAATCAATGAAAGCTTTGTCCGGAAAAAAACCCAATTTATTTTCATCCCATCCACGTAAAATAATAAATGAAGCATTTTGAGTCAAAATTGCAGTTCTTAAAGCTTCCTCAGATTCAATATCCTTCAAACTGAATCTGGATTGTTCAATACCAATCCCAAGTAAATGAGCATGTGAATCAATAAACGCAGGATATAGATAGTGGTTTCTTAGATTCAAGACATCGTATGATTCTTGTATTTTTTCATGATTATTGAACTTGTATTTATTATCAAAAATCAGAAGATTTTTTGTATCGAATTTTTGTGTTTGACTGTTGTATATTTTTAGACCTGTTAGTTTTTTTTTCAAAGATCCTCCAATGAATTATTAAATTATTTTTACCATGCCAATATCGTTGAGGTATTTCATTTCATAAATTTTGTATATGATTTTCTCTTCGTCTTTCTTAATCTGTTCTTGATCATAATGATAACCTTGGGCATATAAAGTTGTGATATAGCTGTTTGAAAAGATATTGATCAGGGTTCTCAATTTGGACTTCTCATCACCGCTCATTTTGTTTTTCTGTCTTACTATACCATTCAACCATTCAAGATACTCATTATTAAAGAATTCCTTTTCAAGTGTAATCAGATTATTCAACTGCTTAATAATAGTTGCGATTGAACAATAATTAAGGATATGACTAATAATCTTGTGTTTGTAAATTTGAGTAATTTCATATGGAATGGTTTCTTCATATTGAAAATAGGCGATCATATTCTTCGGATCATAGGAATTGATTGTAATCTCCCTTTCAATTTTTTCATCAGAAGATAAAAAACTTAGAACAGATAATTGTTTTCTTTTTGTTAGGAATTCAAAATCCCCTCTATTTTCAATGACACATTTCCCCGTTCGTATAATGTATCCAAAGTACATCTCCATCGGAGAAAAAAACCAATCCGGGTTTTTAATGGTTATCAGATGCATAGGAATCTCCATCAACTCAACCCCTTAAAAGTAGTCAGTAAACGGGCTTTTTTAGAAAAAGCTAAAAACTATTCCATTTTACCATAATTATAACATGATCTCTTTCCTGGTTGGTGACTTTTACTACTTTGAAGATATTGCGGCTATGTTATAATAAATTAATTCAGAAAATGGGGAAATATTTTGAAGAAAACACTGATACTTTTTCAAATCATTATAATTTTTTTATCCATGGCTTTTGGTTTAAAAATTGGAGATATACGTTTTCTTAAAACCGCCTTCTTCAGTTCAATCATTATTTTTATTTGTTACTTCATTTACCTTCTAATGAGATTGAACAAACAAAAAGCCTATGAAAAAAAGGCTTATCTCATTTGATCTCTAAACAGGAAATAGATTGTTGTATTGTAGTGGTTGTGAAAAACGAAGGAGAAACAATCATCAATACTGTAAAGCACTATTTATCATTTCCTGAAAAATTGCTTGTACTCGTTTATGATGACGAATCAACAGATAACAGCATTGAAATGATCAAAGAGCTAGGAGAAACTGCAGCAAGTAGTCTTGAAATCAGAAAATTGGTTAAAAGGGATATTTTTGTACATCCCAAGGCTTTTGGAACTGAAGATGCCTTTAATAGCGTAGAAAGTGATCTTTTTTTAGTCATCGATGCGGATACAATCATCACTCATTCGGATTTTATTAAGGCTATATCCGCATTGAAAAATGAACATGTTGATGTGCTACACATTGCCAGAAGAAATGATAAAAAGAACACATTGATAGATCATCTTGCCGACAAAGAAGAACTCATGAACATGTCCTTTCATTTGACCAAATTAAACAGCAATCAATTTGGAGGTTCGGGTTATTTTGTAAAAAACAAAGTAATTAAAGGATTGAAATACCATAAAGGGATAACCAGTGAAGATACTTATGTTTTGAAATATTTGAGAGATAAAGGTGCAAAGATAAAGTTTTTTTATACTTTGTTTGCACACGAAAGAGCCCCGAAGAGCTACAAATTATTGATTATGCAACGTATCAATTGGTTAAATCAGTCTGCTCCTTTTTATATTCGACATTATTTTTGTCTCACCACGTTTATGCACATTTTATTAACTCTTTCAGTTGTGGGGGTGTTTTTCCCCTTGTCAATTGGTTTTATATTTTCATCTGCTATTTTGTCAATCCTTTTTGCGATTGAATTATCTTTTGCAGTAAAAATACTGAAAGAAAATGTTTTGAACACGATTTATTACACATTCTTATTTTTTTTAAATTTGGCTATAGTCCTTTGGCCAGTATATCTTTTTTTATTGTTCAAATGTCTTCTGAGTGTGACACAACATAAAATTGTTAAAAATATATAACTTTCTCCATTTATGTGATTTCATCGAATTTGTTTCAATTAAATCATTTGATATGCAAAAAAATCAATATATGTTATAATGATAAAACATATCCTAATAAAGAGGTCTTTTCCAACATGTTTTATGAAGCAATTACTGAATGGTTTGTCTATAGTATACAAGCATTAATGAACCTTTTAAGTCAATATTATGAGAGCGAGGGTTTCACACCTGTTCAAATTGGTATTGCGGTAAGTGTTGGACGGATCATGTCACTCATTGCCAATCCTTTTTGGTTCAAAATGAAACCCCTTTTTGGCATCAATAAAGTTATTACACTCATTACTTTAATCCCTCTGATAAGTGTTTGGGGGATATATTTTATGCCGGATTTCCATGGAAAATTGATTTTTATTATCATCAGTGGTTTTTTTCTTGCTGTAGTTATGCCACTTATAGAAGGGAAAGTTGTTAGTTCTTTAATGAAAAAGGGGTTGGCATTTAATCCATCCCGTTTACTTGGTTCTATTGGATTTTCTATTACGGCTTTTATAGCAGGTTTGTTATTTAATATTGGCTTTTTTATGTTATTTTTGCTTTTTTCGTTTTTTTTATTCGTCGTACTACTATTTAGCTTCAAAGTAAAACAAAACAATCCAAAAACAAAAAGAACACACATGACTGATTCCAAAGGAAATTGGTTAATTTTTGGGATCATGTTGCTGAGTGGTGTTCTTTCCATTTCCAGTGCAATATTTTACGTTACATTCTTACCTGTCTATATCAATCTTAAAGGTTATCCTATTTCATTTACCGGTATCAGTTTTTTTGTTTTTGCGCTATCTGAAATTCCATTCCTCTTTTTTTCTCAAAAATTGATAAAAAAATTTGGTGAACTCATTATCTTGGCTTCAGGGGTTTTTGCCTGTGGGATACGTCTAGTTTTATCCTTTTATATCGGAAATTTTTTTCAACTTATACTTGTCAGTCTTCTTCATGGATGGGGTTACATCGTTGTTTACTATTCAATCTATCATTTTATCCATTATCACATGCCTACAAATACTATAAATAAAGCACAAGCGATATTTTGGATGAGTATAACCGGGATAGGTTTTATTTTGGGATCGTTTTTTGGAGGTTTTTTTGTAGAATTGGTGGGACTTGAACGTGGTTTTTTAATTTTGGGGTCTTGTGTTTTAATTATTGCTTTTTTGTATTTCTTTTGGGCTTATTACAAATCAATTCAGATGAAATTGACTAAATAAAAAGGTGACAATTACGTTTAATTGTCACCTAAAATCAAGTTATCCGTTTCGTTTTAATAATCCTTTTTTCTTAGCGTGTAATTCCATTTTTCTAAACGTAAAAATTCCCACGGGAAGCATTACGATACCCATTAATAATAAGGGTAACGTGTAACTGTTTAATGCGCTAAATGGCTTTCCTTCTAAAATAGCTTCACGCATCCCTTTCAGTGCATAAGTTGCAGGTGAAATCCAAGCGACTTTCTGCATCCATAACGGCAATACTTCCACTTCATAGTATACACCAGAAAACATCAGCAATAACGCCTGAAAAATGTGGACAACCTGTACACCTTTTTCAGGAGAAATAAGGGGTAAAATAGCGGCAATCATACCTAATCCTATGAAAGAAAGACTACCTACAGCCAAAACTCCACCAGCAGCAGCTAGATTGGCATTACTAAGGTCCAGGTTGAAAAACCAGGATACAAAGAATAAAATCAATGCACTTCTTAACAAACCATATAAAATGGAGTACCAACAAACACTTAGTAAATGTGTTGCCCTGGATATGGGTGACATGAAAGTATATTCAATGGTTTCTTCCCATCTTTCCCAAGCGACTGTTTCAGCTACTATTTCAAAGAGAATTGACAGGTATCCCCAAAGAATGGAACCGATTAACATGTATAGAATTAAAAAATTTACATCTAACGTCGCTCCTGAAAAAGATTCTACTCCTTTTCCAATAAATCCCATTGTGACAGAATTAGCAACTGTATAGGCCAAAAATACAACTTCCCATTTCCAATATCTCTTGGTTAAATTAAAATTTCTTTCAACAAACGCCCACGCTGCTCTTAATTCTCTTAGTACTAATTGCATTTACGACACCTCTCGAAATTCTACCGGTTGTTCGTTTTCTTCTTTTAAAGAAGTTCCGGTATAGTGTAAAAAGACATCTTCCAATGTTGGTTCTTTCAATCCTTTTTTCGGAACACTATCCTTTAACTGTTTAACAGGCCCCATTTTTCTTATCTGACCTTTATGAAGGATTGAGACTCTTGAGCATAATTCTTCCGCTTCATACATATCATGTGTGGTCAGTAGAATACTTGTTCCATATGTTTCTTTTACTTCAAAGATCAATGCTTGGACCTCTTTTTTAGCGCGTGGATCCAAACCGGTTGTTGGTTCGTCCAGGAGTAGTAATTGCGGAGCTGTTAAAAAGGCTCTGGCTATAGATACTTTTTGTTGCATACCTCTTGAAAAATCTTCTATCGGATCTCCTAGTCTTTTTTTGTCCAAACCGATTTTTTCAAAAATATCATTCAATTTTTCTTTAGCCTGTTTTTTTGAAATGCCATATAAACCAGCTGTAAAAAGCAAATTCTCAATAGCTGAAAGTTTTTTAAAAAAACTTGCTTCTACAGAAACACGGTTGATCAATCCTCTAACTTTTACAGATTCCTTTTCAGTATCATATCCGAATACTGAAATTGACCCCTGATCAGGTATCAATAATGTTGATATCATTCGTATTAACGTGCTTTTACCTGAGCCATTTGGTCCCAATACACCAAAGGTTTCTCCCTTTTCTATAGTGAAAGTTACTTTATCAACGGCTTTAATCGTTTTTTTTCGTTTCTTGTGAAAATATTTACTGACTTCATTAACTAACAATGCAAAATTTATTTTTTCTCTCATGTTCATACCTCCTTTGGCTTTTTTGGTCAATATCGTTAATTCATGGAATACTTGAAATAACAGAGCGATATGTTTTCTTCAATGAATATTTCTTTTCTGATTTTCTGATAGGATTCTTGCTTAATAAATATTTCGTTTTCATAAAAACACCTCCATTATTTTTGCAAAAAAAAACCGTGGCTTTCGCCACGGCCTTTTTTATAATAAAAATAAATCAATCATCACCGATTAGTATCCGGCATTTAGGCGTGACGAGACAGACGTATCCCACAACATTGATAAAATCAAGTTTAAGCATCCGTATCATCACTACACCTCCAAAATAATCTCTTATAAATATAGCACGAATTCTCTGGAATTAACCTTATGTATAAAAAAAATTTACATTCGAGGTAAGGAAAACACACTTTATTATTTTTGAACAATCAGTTCCAGTAACTGAGAATGAATTTGCCCGTTGGAACAAATCATATCATGCTGATTTAATAAGATAGGATTATTGTGATAATCCGTAGTTTGTCCACCAGCTTCTAACAATATTTTATTTGCTGCTGCAAAATCCCAGGGTTTTAATCCGGTTCCGATAAAAGCTTCTGAATGGCCTGCTGCAACTTCACAAATTTGAAGGACAGAAGAACCATAAATCCTTAATCTTTGAGAGTATTCAAAAAGTTTTAAAAACATTTTGAACTTTTTCTCTTTTTCTGATATTTCATTCTTCAAACTATGTGTAATACCTGAAGTAATTAACGATTTTTCAATTGTAGTGATCTCAGAAACATTTATTGACTTTTCGTTTAAATAAGAGCCTTTTCCATCAAGCCCTTCATAGAGAAAACCCATTTCGGGACAATAGACAATTCCAAATAACACTTTTCCTTTATTTGCAAAAGCAATTGAAACACCCCAAAAAGGTGAGCCGTGCATAAAATTAGCTGTTCCATCTATGGGATCAATGATCCAGAGATTGATTGAATCCAAATCAATCTTGTGAGCATGATTTTCTTCGGCATAGATAGCATCTTTTTGGAATTTATCTTTAATTGATTCTATAATCATTTCTTGCGCTAATTTGTCTAAATTAGTTACCGGGTCATCAAAATGTTTATCTTTAAATTCTACTTGTAAACTTTTAAAATGCAAGTCGGAAATCTTTTTTCCGACAGCTAATGCTATTTTCTTCGCTAAATCGTATCTTTGTTCAATTTCCATCTAATATGTACCATCAACTGATAAACCCTGAAGGATCTTCACACCACTGCTTGTTCCAAGCAATGTAGCTCCATTGGCTATCATTTTCTTTGCCGTTTCTAAATCCCTAATACCTCCTGCAGCCTTCACTTTGATATTGTTACTGACGCAATATCTCATTAAAGCTACATCTTCCAGAGTCGCACCATGTTTTGCGAAACCGGTAGATGTTTTAACAAATTTTGCGCCAGCGGCCTCAGAAATGAGACAAGCGATGATTTTCTCCTCAATGGTTAGATTACAAGCTTCTATAATAACTTTAACCGGTATATTTCCGGCTGTTTTAACCACTTTGTGGATATCAAAGAAAACGTTGTCATAAGCAGCATCTTTAAGTTTACCTTGATTAATTACCATATCAATTTCATCTGCACCCATTGATATGGCATTTTCAGTTTCCTTAGATTTAATGAGTGAAGTATTCATGCCTAAAGGAAAGCCGATTACTGTAACCACTTTCACTTCTGAATCACCGAGAAAATCCTTTGCAATTGGGATATAGGCAGGGTGTATGCAAACTGATCGAAATTGATGTTTTATTGCTTCATCGCATAATGTTTTTATATCATCCGCAGTTGCTGTTGCTTTAAGATTTGTGTGTTCTATTGAAGAAGCAATGTCTTCTAACGATACATCCAACACCTCTTTTTCTTCATAAACATAAGTCCCTTTAATATCTGATGCTTTCGTAACTATATTGCTTATATTTTCATTCATATTGAGTCACTCCTTATTACTGTTCAAGCTGTTCATTACACCAAGTGCGATTGATGTTAGCTTTGCCTGGGCTTTGTCAGCACGGCTAACAATAACAATGGGAACTCTGGCACCCATAATCAGACCACCAATCGTTCCACCACCAATATATTCAACGCTTTTTCCCAAGAAATTACCACTGTGAATATCAGGTACTAAAAGTATATCTGCATCTCCCGCAACGTCGCCTTCAATTCCTTTAACTGTTGCTGCAAATTTACTTAATGCATTATCCAAGCCAAGAGGTCCTTCAATGATACAATTCCTTATTTGATTTCTCTCATTCATTTTACTCAGGAGTGCAGCTTCAAGAGTTTCTGGCATTTTTGGATTAACAACTTCTACAGCTGCTATTGGTGCTACTTTAGGTTTTTCAACTCCCAGGCTTATCATCAGTGACACGGCATTATCTATAATTGAAACTTTTTCTTCCAAAGTAGGTTTGAGATTCATACCCCCATCAGTGATGGCAATTATTTTATTAAGTGTTGTAGTTGAAGCAACAGCTACATGGCTTAATAACTTTCCTGACCTTAAACCCCATTCTTTATTAAGCACAGCTTTAAGTAATATGGCAGTTTTGATCATACCTTTCATCAGAACTGTACCGGTACCCTCACTTATATATTTAACACTCGTTTCAGCTGTTTCTTCTGAAGTATCTGTATGAATAATTTCACAATCTTTGATGGGATTATTCTTTAAGTTTTCTTCTATTTTTTGGGAATTACCAACAAGAATTGCTTGTGTGATTCCCATTTCACAGCTTTTTGCCAGAGCTTTCATTGCTTCGAGGTCTTCTGCACCTGCCAATACTACTTTTTGTTTTTTAACCTGTTCAAGTTTTTTAAACAGTTCTTCAAAATCTTTCATTTGTCCCCCCTCAGCCTAAATTTATTTGTACCAAATTGTTCCATTTTCAGATAATACATATAGTCCTTGTTCTGTAAAGGTAAAATCTTCAATTCCATTTGAAAATCTGTATTCGGTAATATCATTATCAAGAGCGCTAAATACTATCAGTTCATTTGAACTTTTTGCGATTAGTTGATAGTTTTTGTCGTCAAAGAGCGCCGAATCAATCGGTTTACCAAGTTCTATTGGCAATGTAATTCGATCCTCCAACAACATATAATAGATAATTTTACCGTTTGAATCGATGACCCCTAATTTTGTGCCTTCAATTAAAAAGACTCGTTTTATCTCGGATAACCCTTCATTTTGAAGATCTATTACAACCAACTGTCCTGGATTATAAGGGTTTGTAATTCCCATTGATTGGTTGAAGAAGAAAAACAACCTGTCTTTTCTAACAGAGGCAAAGTGTATATTGTTTCCGTCTCCGAATTTAAAGGTTCTTACCGTTTTTGAATTTTCAATATCAAAAATGGATAGCATGTCTCTATCCCAATAAATAAAATACCTTTCAGAACTGTTGGCATTACCCGACTTAAATACTTCTATAGCATAATCCGAAAGTTTCCCATCATAAAAAGGATAATATTTCTTTCCTTCATTATGGATTACGGTTGGATTCTTCATGATGTCGGAAATGACAAATGTTTGTTCAGCCAAATTCCTTTTTTCCAAAGCATCAGAAGTTGGAGAATAGGTGAAAAGGGTATTATCTTGCATGATAATTGATAATTTATTTTTTTCAGAAAACATTGCATGTGTAGAAGTAAAATTTGGCTTATTTGAAATTTCCGATCCTGCAATCAGGTTCCAACTTTTTAGGTTATAAGTTGTGTCTATTGAGATCATATTTTCTTTGTATCCGCTTAACTCGAGTACAGCGTTTGGGATACTTGTTTTCCCGGTTTGTTTTAAAGAACTGTTACAAATAAAAAGATTACCTTTATCAGTTCCAAACAGTATCCAATCCTTATCAATGTCAGCAGGATAAACCGCATTGATTTTCTCATTGGTTATCTTTCTTTGTATGCCACCTAAAATTCCAACTGTGGAATTTTCATCAATCCAATATGATTTCCCTTTGTGGCTGAAAACTTCTAATATAGTTGATTCTGAAACGTTCTTACTGCTTATAATTCCTTCTTTACCAATGTAACCAACATTTCCATTTGAATCGCCAAAAAGGAATTGTTCTCCTTCGTTCATGTCCGTATTGATAGCGGTAATTTCATTTTTTGAGAAAATGTTCTTTCCCCTTGTGAAATCAATGGTCATTATTTTTAGTTCTCCATTATTTCTCAAAAGAAGTAAATAATCCCCGCTTCTAGAAAAAACGATTTCTTTTCCATCGGAGATAGGAAATTTGTAACTGCTGATTTTTGAGATATCTTTTGTAGAATAGAGATTATCAATATCCCAAATCTCAATACGATTGTCAAATAACAAGGCTAATATATTGTATTTTGAAATGGCAGAATCCAATAATTGACTTCTGGAATATGCGATGTTCTTGATTGTTTGCAAAAGAGGGTTTACAATTCTCATATTTGAATCTCCGGCTAAAATATAGCCAAAATCCTTATAAGCGACAACACTCTTCCAACCACCATATATTGCCTCAAAACCCTGCAATTCCTCAGTGGTTAGCTCTCTTTCAGTTTTTTGTCCCGTTGGAATCGGTGTGTCTGTCTTTTCGTTAACATCTCCTACGATAACTTTACCATCCAATACAATAGCGATTTCTTCTTCCTTTTTTTCATCAACAGGTTTTTCCATTTCGGATGACTTTTGAGTGTCTTCTTTTTTGATATCCGACAAATTGATGCTTGTATCATAAGGTCCATTATTTATTTCAGTGGTTTTTTCTTCTATATTGGTTTTTTGGTTTTCTGTCTGTTCAGTTTGTTCTATATCAGAAGTTTTTTCGTGTGTTTCTATTGAAGTTGTTGAAGTTTGATTTTTTTCAACAGTATATATTTTTTCTAGATTTTCCGGGATTATTGAATCTTTTGAATAAAAATAAAGTTCATTATCTACAGTGACAATTAATACTTTGTCGGCAGTTGTATCCACATCGAAAGAATCAATCCCTTTTTTTGATCGAAATAAAATAGTTTCGTTTAAATCGAATATCCTGTATCCCCTTAAGGTTTTATCCCAATGATTGGCAAATAACATATTATTTGCTTCCGCAAAGGAAGCCTTTAAGACAATTCCCCTGTTCAAATTTCTAATGGTTGGTTTTGTGCTTTCAAAACGCTGAAAATACACTGAACCGCTGGCATCAACAATGAGAAATCTTTCCTGATCTACATCAAAGGGACATAGACCAACAATTGGTTTTTCGATTTTCATCATATTAAGTTCATCATCTGTATTTTCCAACCACCCTACTCTTGCAGTGGTCGTACTAAGGATGATACGACCCATTTCATCTATTATTGCCTGATTTAAAACTCCGGATTCCAATTCCCACTCATTGATTATTCCAGAGTGTATTGATAAGGCTTGTACCATTCCATCTTCATAACATAGAATGATAGTATCTTCATTGATTAGTTTAAAAAAGGCCAAAGGTAAATCAATATTTATTGAGCTGATTTCAACAACACGATCTTCTTTTATCTCTAATGTTTTTAGCTCTTTCTCAAAGAGGATTGATAAATAAGGGTAATGAAATGAGATTTTTTTTAGTCCGGAAGAAAAACTTATACCTGCTATTCTATCTTCTTTTGCAACGTAAAAATATAGAATATCATTTTTAGCCCAAATTAGATTACCGTTAATATCTAAATCAAAAATGCTTATATCTTTAAGACTCAGAATTTGCATAAAGTCTTTTGGGAAATCAACGATGTTTTCTATAGCATCTTCTGAAACAGAAATTTGAGCGTCTTGGGTTTCTTCTGGTGTGGTTTTATCCGTTTGTTTTTGATCTTTTTGTGAAGTAGTGTCTTCTACTACAGAATCTTGTTTACTATCATTTGTTTTTAGAGGAGTTTTAGATTCTTCATCCTGTACTTCTTCTGATTGTTCAGTTACATCTTGAGCGATTTGCTCATTGTTTTTATCTGGTTCTGATGAAGACTTAACCTTTTCTGAAGTGTCCGTTTTATTTTCTTCTTGTTTTGCTTCATCCTGGTTATCCAATGTTTCACTGGAAACTTTTTCGCTTTGTTTCGGTTCAGTTTCCTTAGTTACTGTAATAACTTCCTCTTTTACTTCGCCTATTTCTTCAGATTTCGTTTCTGCCTCTTTGTTGCTACTAAAATCACGAATCAATGATTTTTGATTTAAAAATCTGCTATCCGATTCTTTTTCAAATTTATAACCGTTTATTGAGAAATATTCAGGTTTTTTGTTTTTCTCTGCTGATATCGCAGCTATTGTGTACGTTAAGTCTTTTACAATATTATTTGAGAGGTCATCAGACTGATAGTCATTGATATCGAAGTATTCTGTTGCGCTTAAATAGGCAATCTTTTTTAATAATGATTCATGGTTTTCTTGAGACACACCAATTGGATAAACAATCATACCAGACCTGTTTATGGCATTTAAGGCTTCTTCTTCAGTTCGTATGCTTCCTAGTCCTGTGTCATAATAATCTGAATCAACCCCATCTGTTAATAGAATCAAGATCTTTACTCCGGGTCTTCTGGCTAAAACCGTAGCAGCGTTATAAATGGCATCATAAAGCCTTGTCATACCGCTAGATACAATTTGATCTTTTGCAAATTCCCATTGAATATAATCATTTGTAAATCCTTGAATAATTTCAATTTTGTCATCAAAACCCATCAATGACCACTCAAAACCGTCAGGGAGGGTTTGAATCATTGATTCAATCTGTGATGTAATTAATGGTAACTCTTTTTCATTGCTTCCGCTTCGATCAACAAGAAAGATAACACTTGCAGGTAGTTTATCCAAAGCAATATTCTTGGTTTCTATCAAGGCTTCATCTTCATCGTATAGTTTTGTATCGTCAATTACATTGTCTGATTTTAATAAATATAACTCACTGTCTTGATAATTTTCAGTAAATGCCAGGATAGGTCTTTTTACATCTTTTCTGATTCTTTCAACCATGTAATTGCCAATATTATCCAAGAAATTTTGAGTCGCTTTTTCAACAGCCTGCAATATTGTAATCTCTGTTCCCAGCATCCCTAAACTTTCAGATATGTCTTGATAATTTCCCAATGTAATGGAAGTCTTTGGGTCATAAATCCTGAATTGTGTTTCAAGTCTTGTAATCTTCTTTTCTCTGAAAGATGAATAACTCCAAAGCGCATTAACGATCATAAATAATCGCGCTTCAGGATGCCTTTGTGAAAGCATATTGTAGACGCTGATATTGTCCATTATCAAATCAAATTCATCAATGGGTTTTTCAACACTTATTGAGAAACCCATGTTTTCAAATCTTTTCTGTAAAGCTTCTATTAGTTGATCCTCATTTTCCCTAAAAAGGATCCTTCTTGATCCTGATTGTTGGTAATTTGTAAGATACAAAACTAACGGAAATTCTTGAGAGATTGCTTCTAAGGGAATTAAATTATATTCAATAACTGTCGGCATTCTGATATCAAGGGTTTCTTCCTTGGATTGATATCCATTTTTATTAACCTTAATGATATGGTTTCCTGGTGAAAGATCAACAACTATTGGGGTATTTCCCCGCCATACCTTGTCAATAAATACATCCGCGTTTTGAGGATGTGATAAAAGTTCTAGTTCAACTGCAAAAGAGATGATAGACATAGATAATATTACAAATATTATAAGAAACAACTTCATTCTTCCCGACATATTTCTTCCCCCTTCTTGTTTTACTATAATTGTACCATAAACAGCGTTTACTTATTTCGTTATGATAAACTATATCTTATATAAGCTTTACTAATTACAATCATCAATCATGTATAATGAAAAAAGAGGTGAGATTTTGAACAATCAGAAGCTAATGTCCGAGATTGAATTATCGATCAGTCAATGTAAAAAATGTTCACTCCACGAAACTAGAGCTAATACGGTACCCGGTGAAGGTGATATTCATTCGCCGGTTGTTTTTGTCGGTGAAGGCCCCGGTGCTGAAGAAGATTCTACTGGACGTCCATTTGTTGGTAGAGCTGGTAAACTATTTGAAGAAATCTTGAAGGCTGTGTCTTTTTCTCGAGAAGATGTTTTTATCACAAATATTGTAAAATGCAGACCTCCAAATAATCGAAATCCTATGTCAGATGAAATGAATAGTTGCGCACCTTTTCTGTTTTCTCAACTGCAAATCATTAATCCCATTCTTATAGTCACTTTGGGAGCTGTTCCCTTGTCTTTTCTATTGGAGAAAAAGAATGTTCGCATTACATCTATGAGAGGACAAATGATTGAATATAAAGACGGAGTCATGATTTTTCCAATGTTTCATCCCAGTTATTTACTTAGAAATCCTTCAAAAGCAAAAGGTTCTCCCAAATACTTAACTTGGCAGGATATCCAGGAGGTAAAAAGAATCTATGACGAGTATCGAAAATAAAAGAGTTGTTTTTGATCCTGCAATGTGGCTATTTTTGATCTATTTTTCCTTGTTTTTCTTTTTATTTAAGGCTTCTGAATCAATACTTGGGGCAATCTTATTTGGGTGGTATTTATCTCTTATTATCGAGGTGCCGGCTAATTATTTAAGTAAACTGAAATTTATAAAATATAAATTGGCTGTTGTTATTAGTTCGATTTTGATGTTTTTTCTACTGGCTTATGCCATCTATTCAATCTTTCCTATACTAATTGAAGAGGGACAGCGTCTGTTTCCGCTTTTATCAAGGTCCTCTCAAGATTTGACATTGGAGGAGTTCTTTAAAAATCGAAAGATTGATCCCAGTGTTGTTGAATGGATTGATTCGTTTATCAGCGAAATAGGAAAAAAATTCTCGGAATTTGGTGCCAATGTCTTAAATACAATCATTCAATATATTCCCAATGCAACAACTTCAGCTATTATATTTATTATTACAGCTTCATATTTCACAGCTTTAACACCGATTTTCAAGAGAAACCTGTGGCGTTTTTTTCCTAAATCTACCCAGAAAAAATCCATGAAATTTATTAGAGAATACTATCGAGATATCCGTCATTTTATTGGCGGACAAGTTATTATTGCTTTTATTGTTGGACTAATGGTGGGATTTGGAACATTTTTGTCAGGAATCCCTTATTCGCTTTTCTTAGGTTTTTTATCCGGTATCACCAATTTTATTCCGTATCTTGGAGTTTTTATTGCTTCTATACCAGCGTTGTTACTTGGTTTTGTTCACGGTGGTGTAGGAGGCTTTGTAAAAATACTGATCGTTTTGATTTTGTCAAACCAATTGGAATCATGGTTATTGAATCCCAAAATCCAGGGAACAAGAATGCAATTAAATTGGTTTGCAATCCTTCTTTCTATCCTTTTAGCCGGAAGTATTTTAGGGTTAGCGGGTGTGTTATTGGGGATCCCTCTTTTGCTGTTTTTTAAACGATTTTGGGAAGAATACGTTCAAGATACTTTGAAGAAACTTTAATTATTGAGAGAGTGATTATTGATGAAGATAGCTGTTGCTGGTGGTGTCACAGGTGGTCATATCTATCCTGCTGTTGCTGTTTTGGATTATTTTAAGAAAATGGGAGATACACTTGAAGTTTTGTATTTTGCTACTCCTCATGGACTTGAAAATCGAGAAATAATAAGACTTTTTCCTGAGGCAAAGATAATAAAACTCAAGATAAATGGCTTAAGAAGACCATTTTACAGTTTTTCGAATTTTTCTGTAATCTATAATACTTACCGAGCATATCGTGACTGTGTCAAACAATTGAAGCACTTTAAACCGGACTTTAGTTTTATTACAGGAGGATATATATCAGTGCCATTGGGGCTTGCAAGTAAAAAGCTTAATATTCCTAATTTTATCCATGAACAGAATGCAATAGCAGGTTTGGCAAATAAGATTATTGGTCCTAAAGCAGAAAAAATTTTTATTAGCTTTACTGAAAGCGCACGGGATTTTAATGTAAGTTTTGCCCATAAAATAAAGCATACAGGAAATCCAGTAAGAAAGATTGATAAGAAAGACAGAAAAATTTTTGAGCATTTTGGGATTAATCCCAATAACAGAATCATCCTTGTTGCAGGAGGCAGTAAAGGTTCTGATTTTATTAATGAAATCATGATCCAGGTTTATAAATTAATCGAAAACAATACACAATATAAAATAGATTTTCTTCATTCTTGTGGTGATGAATCTTATATCAAAAAGCTGGAGAGATTTCCATTTGTGAAAGCTGTTCCATTCATTATTGATATGCACAAATATCTTGCGGCTTCTGATGCTTCAATTATTAGAGGTGGTGCAACAACTGTAGCTGAAGTTATTGCCTATGGTGTTCCCTCCCTAATAATACCTTGGTCTGGAGCCGCAGAAAATCATCAATTAATCAACGCCATTTCTCTTGAGAAAAATGGCGCTGGATTTTATCTGGAAGAAAAAGAGGCTGATTCGAATCAAATACTCAAAATCATCCATTTATTAATAGAAAAAAAAGTATCACAATCAATCAGGAATAATTTAAAGCTTCTAAAACCGGATTACGATCCCTCAGAAAGAATTTATAATGAAATTTTATCAAATTTGGGTGATCATTCAAGGACATAAACATTATATAATAATTTTTTATCCAATCCGTTGAGATACTTTTGAACATCATTCATTGCAGCTTCTCTAATGACATAATATTTAAAAGGGTTAGTTGTTATAAGGTTCAATTCTTTAAATTTGTCAAAAGTGTAATAAGTTATTAATTTTGGCAAATGACTTTCTATTTTTGTTAGTTCTGCTTCTTTTATTGATTTAACATGCAAATTCCCATTGTAATTATCTTCAATTTTAAAGGTATTAATATCTCCTTTTTTATAACTTTCAGTTTCTACATACTTTAACCAAGTCAAATAATCATCTGCCGGTAGATAACCCGGAAATCCGCCAAGAAACTCAAGATCTCTGTTAAAGAAGAAAGTAGCTGGAACACCTCTTACATCAAATAAATAAAATAATTCCTGATAGGTAAATTCCTTACCATTTTTATCAAATTTTGCGTTTTCAACATCAAAGTGTCCTTTTAAATCATCATCAGCTCTAAGTTCAATAAGAATATAATTGTTAATTAAAAAATTCATTACCTCTTCGGAAGCAATGACATCATTTTTTAATTGGGTACAATAAGGACAACTATTACTGGTAAAGATAAGCAGAACATTTTTCTCAAGTATTTGTGCGACTTCAAATCCTGTGTCAAAATCGTTGAAAAAGACAAAATCATCATATGAAACTGCAAAACCTGATAGAGCAATTAATAATGTTAATAAAACCAACGAGAACTTTTTCATAGAATTACCTCCGTGAGTTATAATAATCTAATTAGTCTCAATGTTTAGACGAAGAAACAAAGTGTTTATTTCAGAATCTGTGGTAAAATCGTCATGATTTTTTATTTGGAGGGATTTGTTTTGAATGAATTGATATGGATTATCTTCATGATTGTGGATTTATCGATTGCCTTAATGATTTTTCGTCTATTTGGTAAAAAAGGACTTTTTATGCTGATAGCTGCAAATATAATAATTTGCAATATACAAGTACTTAAAACAGTTGAAATGTTTGGCATAACGGCAACTTTGGGGAATGTGCTTTACGGTAGCATTTTTTTTGCCACAGATGTTATCAGCGAATTGTATGGAAAAAAAGAGGCAAAGCGAGCGGTTTTGATT
>Ga0272443_10002829_pt1 | contig 21449 bp, 14 predicted proteins | sample SSMAcet12_FD_193581 | JGI IMG/M metagenome (GOLD analysis project Ga0272443, IMG submission 193581) | Marine sediment archaeal communities from Little Sippewissett salt marsh, Falmouth, MA, United States - SSM-Acet-12 | ecosystem: Environmental > Aquatic > Marine > Wetlands > Sediment ... | reverse complement strand
TCCCGGTGTCACTATGATCATTCCGTCGCCGGGCGTGCCCCCCGGCCACGACCTCCTGAAAGAGGGCCGTCGGACGGGACTGGCCATCATCAGCGAGATCGAGCTGGCCTTTCGATACATAACAAAACCCGTTATCGCTATTACGGGGACGAACGGTAAAACGACGACAACGACACTCGTCGGTGAGATGATGCGGGGTGGGGGGAAAAGGGTATTCGTCGGCGGCAATATCGGGAATCCCCTCATTGCCCACGTGCACGATGAAACGGACGTGGAGTGCCTTGTCGTCGAGGTGAGCAGCTTCCAACTCCAGTGGATTTACTCGTTCAGACCGGCGGTGGCCGTGCTTCTTAATACGTCCTTTGATCATGTGGATTACCACACATCGTACGTGGATTATCTGAAGATGAAGCACCGTCTCTTCGAAAACCAACAGGCCGGTGATCTGGCAGTTCTGAATGCAGACGAACCGTCGCGGGCAACGTTGGCGAAGACACTCGCAGCCGATGTGGCCTGGTTCAGCTCCACGCACCGGGTGAAGACGGGAATGTTCTGTGACGACGATGTGCTTCGGTACCGTGTCGGCGATTGTGACGAGTCGTACGCCGTCACCGACATCGCGCTTCACGGGCGTCACAATCGGGAAAACATCATGGCCGCCATCATTGTCGCCCGGCACTTTCACATATCGCCGGACGCGATCACGGGTGTCCTCCGGTCCTTTCCGGGACTTCCTCACCGGATCGAACGGGTGGGAGAGATCAGGGGGGTACCTTTTTACAATGACTCGAAGGCGACCAATATCGATGCCGTGGCCCGCGCCCTGGAAAGCATTGACGGGCCGCTCATCTTGCTCATGGGGGGACGCGACAAGGGCGGCGATTACGGTCTGTTGAAAAATGCCGTCACCGAAAAGGTACGGAAGCTGATTCTCTTCGGCGAAGCGCGTCAGGGTATTCGCCGGGTACTGGGGGGGGTTGTGCCCACACAGACCGTGGACACGCTCCGCGACGCCATCAACGCGGCCTTCCGCGAGATGACGGCCGGTGATACCGTTCTCCTGTCGCCGGCCTGTTCGAGCTTCGATGAGTTCGCACATTACGAGGCACGGGGCGATTTCTTCCGTGAAGCGGTCCAGAGTCTTATGGTGGAGAATAAATGATGAGGATACGGGGACGCCAAAGATTCGATATTCTCCTGCTCGTGGCCATACTGGCGCTGGTAGGCATCGGGACGGTGATGATCTACAGTTCCAGTTCCATCATTGCCATGGAACGGCACCAGGACGGGTACTATTTCATCAAGAAACATCTTGTAATCGTCATCATCGGGTTGACGGTCATGGCCGTGGCGGCAAAGATACCCTTCACCTTCTGGAGGGCAATGGCCTATCCTGGTATCATCGGGACATTTATCCTGTTGCCGTTGCTCTTCGTGCCCGGTATCGGTGTGAAAGCGGGTGGCGCGGTCCGCTGGATGAAGATCGGGGGCATTTCCTTCCACGTGTCCGAAGTGGCCAAAGGCGCGCTTATCCTTTTTTTCGCCCACTATCTCGCAAAGAAAAGGGTCCACGCCAAGGAAATCACCCGGTTCATGCTCGTGCCGCTTTGTGTCACGGGTATTGCTGTTACACTCATCGCTCTCCAACCGGATTTTGGAACGGCCGTCATCATCGTCGCCGTTGTCCTGGCGATGTTCTTCCTGGCCGGCAGCCGTCTCATCAACATTGCTGGCGTCATGGCCGCTGCCATTCCCTTGGGCGTCTTGATGGTGATTCGTGAGAGTTACCGGCTCAAACGCTGGCTGGCCTTCTGCAATCCCTGGGAAGATCCGCTCAATTCCGGCTTTCAGATTATTCAGTCCTTCATTGCTTTCGGTTCCGGTGGTGCTTTTGGCATGGGGCTGGGTAAGGGTATGCAGAAGCTTTTCTATTTGCCGGAGCCGCATACGGATTTTATTCTGTCGGTGATCGCGGAAGAAGGCGGCTTTGTCTGCGTTGCCATCGTGATTTCGCTCTATGTCCTCGTCGTGATACGGGGTTTTATGATCGCCTTGCGGTCGGAGGACTTCTTCGGCGGTCTCTTGGCCACAGGGTTCACCACGCTCATCGCGCTCGAGGCCGTCATCAACATGGCGGGTGTCATGGGATTGATGCCCACCAAGGGGCTGGTCCTGCCCTTCGTCAGCTACGGGGGAACATCACTTGTGGTGAGCATGGGGGCGGTGGGGGTGATGCTCAACATATCGGCCGCAAACGAGAAGCATCCCGTCATCGCCGGGAATGCCGTTGAGGCGTAACAGAGACACATGGTAAAGCACAATGACACACGATCGGTTACGAATGAGGAAACGACAAAAAAACGACGGGTTATCATCGCCGGCGGCGGTACGGGCGGCCATGTCTATCCAGCCCTTGCGCTCGCCGAGGCGTTTCGAAAACGGGATGCGGAGGTCCTCTTTGTCGGCACCAGGCATGGGTTGGAATCACGAGCGGTGCCGCGGCGGGGCTTCGCCATTGACTTTATTGATGTCCGCGGTTTGAAGGGAAAAGGCATGGGGGAAACAATGAGAAACCTTTCGTTACTTCCCCGCAGTTTTATCCAGTCCGTCGGGGTGCTCCGGCGGTTCCGGCCCGACGTCGTCGTCGGCGTGGGAGGGTACGCATCGGGACCCGCGGTCGTGGCGGCGATGATCATGGGCCGGGCGACTGCCATCGCCGAGCAGAATGCCGTCGCGGGTTTTACCAACCGAATACTGGGACGGTTTGTCGATGCAATATTTGTGACCTTTGCCGTCACAGCGCAGGATTTTCCCAGGCACAAGGTCATGGTTACGGGTAATCCCGTACGCCGCGAGTTTTACAAGCGCGAAACGGCGGGAACATATGGCGGGGACCGGTTCGGCATACTGGTATTTGGTGGAAGCCAGGGTGCGAGACGACTGAATCAGGTAGTGACGGATGCCCTGGGAGAGCTTCGTGACCTGTTCCCCCGTCTTTGTATCACTCACCAGACGGGCGGTCATGATGAAGGATGGGTGAAAGATGCCTATGATGCTCATGGTGCCGACGCGACGGTGACGTCCTTTATTGACGATATGGCGGCCGCATTCCACCGGGCGGATCTCGTCATCTGCCGTGCTGGTGCAACGACAGTTGCCGAACTGGCAGCGGCAGGGAAAGCGGCGGTACTGGTGCCTTATCCCTATGCTATCGGGGACCATCAGACGCTGAACGCCCGGGTGCTGGTCGATGCCGGTGCGGCTCTGATGATACGAGACGACGAGATTGACGGACCGGGTGTGGCGAGGGTCATACGGGACTGTGTCGGCGATACCGCGCGCGTCACGGAGATGGGGAAGATTGCGGTGAGTCTTGGCAATCCCCGGGCGGCGGACGACATGGTCGATGAGTGTTTTGCATTAATAGAGCGGAATGATCAATGAGAGATAACGGTAAAGACAGTATTATGAAAAGAAAAATTAAACATATTCATTTCGTCGGCATCGGTGGCATCGGAATGAGCGGTATCGCGGAAGTGCTGCTGAACCTCGGGTACGAGATCAGCGGGTCGGACGTGAGAATAACTGATACCACCAAGAGACTGGAATTGCTCGGCGCCATGGTTCATGTGGGACATCGGTCGACGAATCTGAAGGACGCCGATGTGGTGGTAACCTCCACGGCCGTCACTGAGGATAACCCGGAGGTGGCGGAGGCGCATGGACGCAATATCCCCGTTATCCCTCGCGCGGAGATGCTGGCGGAACTCCTGAAGATGAAGATGTCCATTGCCGTATCGGGCTGTCACGGCAAGACAACAACCACATCCATGATCGCCACACTACTCGCGTCGGGTGGACTCGATCCCACTATGGTCATCGGCGGAAAGTTGGACAGCATCGGGAGCAATGCCCGGCTCGGCGACGGTGAGGTGATCGTGGCGGAGGCAGACGAAAGCGACGGTTCCTTCCTTGCCCTGAGTCCGACAATGACGGTAATTACCAATATCGACCGGGAACACCTCGACTATTACGCGGGTATCGGAGAAATAAAGGCGTCCTTCCTTACTTTTGCCAACAAGGTGCCTTTCTACGGAACATCGATCCTCTGCCGCGACTGTGAGAATGTCCGGGATATCATCCCCCGGATCAAGCGGCGCATCGTTACATACGGATTGACTGAGCAGTGTGATTACCGGGCGGTGGATGTTTCCTTCGAAGGAATGGAGACGCGCTACACACTGTATCACCGTAACGCTCGTCTCGGCGACATTCACCTCAGCGTGCCCGGTCTCTTCAACGTGTATAATTCCATGGCAGCCATTGCCGTGGCGCGCGAGCTGGACCTGGATTTTGAAACGATACAACAGGGTATTACTGCCTATACCGGCGTTAGGAGGCGTCTCGAGATGAAGGGTGCGGTGCGGGGTGTGACCGTCGTCGACGATTACGGCCACCATCCAACGGAGATCGCGGCCACGCTGAGCGCGGCACGGCAGGTATGGACGGGACGGATCATCGTGGTATTCCAGCCCCATCGTTATACGCGGACGCGAGCCCTTTTCGACGAATTTACACGGTCCTTCGGCGACGCCGATATGACGGTGATCACCGATATCTACGCGGCCAGTGAAAAGGAAATCCAGGGTATCCATTCCATCGCCCTGACGAAAGGTGTGATGGATGCCGGGAATGACCGGGTTATCTACCTTGCCACGTTCAAGGAGATCGTCGATTACCTGACGAAGACGACGGTGCCGGGCGATGTCGTTCTGACCCTCGGGGCGGGCGATGTCTGGCGAGTAGGAGAAGACTTTTTATCACAGAAGGACGAGCAGGGTGATGAAAGCGGACGTTAAAAAGAGATTGTCTCTCCTCGTGACGGGACGCGTCGCTTATGACGAACCGATGGCGACACACACGTCAATCGGTATTGGCGGGACGGCCGATGTCTATTGCGAACCGATGACCGTTGATGAATTGCGGAAGGCCCTTTTTCTCTTGGCGGAGAACAACATGTCCTGCATGCCCGTAGGGAACGGCACGAATATCCTCGTGCGGGACGGTGGGTACCGGGGTGCCGTTGTCTGTCTTTCACGGCTTCAGAAAATCGTTTTTCACGACGATGTCAGCAATGCTGTGACCGTTTCCTGTGAAGCGGGTGTCTCCCTGTCCCGCCTCGTGGACGAAACCGCGGAGCGGTCGCTGGAAGGACTCGCCTTTGCGGCGGGCATACCGGGGAGTGTGGGCGGTGCCGTTTCCATGAATGCCGGAGCCTATGGACGGGAGATGAAGGACGTGCTTTCCCTCGTCAGGATAATGGACAGGACGGGTCATGTCCAGGACAGGACGCCGGCGTCACTGATCTTTCGCTATCGTTGCCTTGAACTGGATGCAGGCGAAATCGTGGTGGGATCCGACTTTCGCCTTAACAGGGGCGAACGGCGAACCATTGAGGAAGATATAGAGGAAATCCGCCGGTTACGGCGGGAAAAGCATCCCCTGCAGTATCGGAACGCGGGGTCCATATTCAAAAATCCGGCGTGGGCGCCGGCGGGACGGATCATCGACGAACTCGGCCTCAAAGGACGTCGCGTGGGCGATGCCATGGTGTCTGCCGAACACGGTAATTTTATTGTGAATTGCGGCGACGCTACGGCGGCTGATGTCCTTGAGCTCATGACGATCATTACGGAGACGGTCGAGCGGGAACGGGGCGTTCATCTGGAACCCGAAGTCAGGATAATCGGAGAGAACGGATGAGACACCGATTGAAGGACACTATGACCTTGAGAAAAAACCGCATCAAGCGCCGGTGGAGTGTGATGATGGGTGAAGCGGCCCGCATCGTGACGATTCTTCTCGTCGCAGGTGGTTTCAGCGTGGTCATGGTATACGCCTACAATTTTGCCATGTGCACGCCCCATTTTTCCATCAAAGAGACCGTTGTCAGGGGATGTCAGCGGCTGCAGGCGGAAGCCGTTATCGAACAGGCCGCCGTCCCCGCGGATCAGAATATACTTATTGCCAATATCGGCGAGATTCGTGAGCGCGTTGCGGCGATTCCCGAGGTTAGAAAAGCATATGTGGGCCGGGAATTGCCCAATCGCCTGGTTGTTGAAATCGTGGAGAGGGAACCCGTCGCCCGAGCGTGTCAAAACGGGGAAGTCTCCCTCATGGACCGGGACGGTGTACTATTTACCTCCTCTCTGCCGTCGATTACCTTCGATCTTCCCGTTGTTACGGGTCTTTTCAGTGGAAAGAACCAGGCTCTCGTCGAAGATACCCTCGCGCTCTGCGATTATCTGGCAAAGCGGACGGCCTTTCCCACCATGACCGAGGTGGCGGAGATCGCTGTCGACGAAGTCTATGGGTTTTCACTGGTGACACGGCGGCGCATGATCATTGATATTGGATGGGCTAGTTTTGAGGGCAAGCTGGCCCGATTGAGCAGGATTATAAAAGACATTGAAAAACGGCGGACTCCGGGTGGTTGCGTCCGTGTCGATTGCACGAATCGTGAAAAGATTATCGTTAGTAGATGCCGTCTGAATAAAAAGTCAGTGACAGGCGGTTACAGTACATAACTTTTGAAGGTGGGCGGCCTATGGCAAAAAAAGGTAATATTATCGTAGGATTGGACATCGGTACCACAAAGACGTGTGCCATTGTCGGGGAGGTGGCGAGTACGGGCATCGATATCATCGGCATCGGCACCCATCCATCGCAGGGATTGCGCAAGGGCGTCGTCGTCAACATCGACAGCACCGTCGAGTCCATCAAATACGCCGTGGAGGAAGCGGAATTGATGTCAGGTTGTGAGATCCGGTCAGTCTACGGGGGTATTGCGGGTAGTCACATTCAGGGGATGAACAGCCACGGTATTGTTGCCGTGAAGGGGGGTGAGGTCGACGACAACGACGTCAAGCGGGCCCTCGAAGCGGCCCAGGCCATCGCCATTCCCCTAGACCGGAAGATCATCCATATCATGCCCCAGTATTACGTCGTCGACGACCAGGACGGCGTGAAGGACCCCATCGGCATGTCCGGTGTCCGCCTGGAGGCGAAGATTCATGTGGTGACCAGTGCGCTGACATCGCTCGAGAACATCGTCAAGTCCATCAACCGCGTGGGTTTGGATGCAAACGATATCATACTCGAGCAGCTCGCCTCCAGCGAGGCGATTCTCAGCCAGGACGAACGTGAACTCGGGGTCGCTGTTATCGATATCGGGGGGGGTACGACGGACATCGCCGTTTTTGCTGAAGGAAGTATTAAGCATACGGCGGTCCTGCCCTTGGGCGGCGATTATGTGACCAACGATATTGCCGTGGGTCTTAGGACACCCTCCGTGGAGGCGGAAAAGATCAAGGTCAACTATGGGTGTGCCTTTACCCAGTTGATCGCACAGGATGAAACGATTGAAGTTTCCAGCGTGGGCGGTCGCCCCCCGCGTAAGGTTTCCCGGCAGGTTCTGGGAAGTATCATTGAACCCCGCATCGAGGAGATACTGAGTCTGGCTCACCGCGAAATCATCAAGTCTGGATACGAGGACGTGCTGGCGGCGGGTATCGTACTGACAGGGGGAACAGCGATCCTTGAAGGTATAACGGAACTCGGTGAACAGGTTTTCAATATGCCCGTGAGACGGGGCATGCCGGTCAACGTGGGGGGTATTACCGATGTTGTCAGCAGTCCTATGTATGCGACGGGCGTCGGACTGATTCTTTATGGGAATAAGCACCCGACGACACGGTCTCTTAAGAGGCGCGACAAGAGGATGTTTGGAACGTTAATGAGACGTTTAAAAAAGTTTTTTGATGACTTTTTCTAAGAAATGGAGGGTATGAGCATGTTTGAACTCGTTGAAGGCGGAAAAGAGGGCGCCGCGACAGTAAAAGTGATCGGAATCGGAGGCGGCGGCGGAAACGCTGTCAATATGATGATTTCGGCGAACCTGGCCGGTGCGGATTTTATCGCGGCGAATACGGACGCCCAGGCGCTACGGGCCAACAGTTCACCGATAAAGATTCAGCTCGGGCCCGATACGACAAAAGGCCTGGGTGCCGGGTCCGATCCCGATATCGGCCGGGTTGCGGCAGAGGAATCGCGGACGGTGCTTCGCGATTCTCTCGATGGGTCCGATATGATTTTCATTACCGCCGGTCTCGGCGGCGGCACGGGGACAGGCGGCGCGCCGGTTGTGGCGGAAATTGCCAAGGAGATCGGGGCCCTGACCGTTGCCGTGGTAACGAAGCCTTTTTCCTTCGAAGGGAAGAAACGGGAGAAACAGGCCGCGGAGGGGTTGAGGCAGTTACGTGACATCGTGGATACGCTCATCGTGGTGCCTAATCAAAGGCTCTTGAGCATCAGCGGGCGGAACATGTCCATTCCCGATGCCTTCAAGAAGGCCGATGACATTTTGTACAACGCGGTGAAGGGCATTTCCGATCTGATAGTCATTCCCGGCCTCATAAATCTCGATTTCGCCGATGTGAAGAATGTCATGTCGGAGATGGGTCTCGCCCTCATGGGAACGGGTGTCGCAAACGGCGAGAACCGCTCCGTAGAGGCGGCGCAGCGGGCCATATCGTCGCCCCTGCTGGAGGACAATACCATTCAGGGTGCACGGGGTGTGCTCATCAATATCACGGGCAATTCCGATATGACGCTCTTCGAGGTGAACGAAGCCTCCACCATGATACAATCGGAAGCCCACGAAGATGCGAACATCATCTTCGGTACCGTCGTCGACGACAGCATCGGCGACGACATCCGCATTACCGTCATTGCGACGGGTTTCGACCGCGAACCCCAGAAAGGCGAAACCGTCCCGACGGCACGGAGCCTGGGATTCGTCAAGAAGGGGGATATGGCAACGCCCACCTTTATCCGGAATGAGAAGGAAAACAATAAACCGAAGGTCATCAAGATGGGCGTGATCAACGATGACGAAAATCCCGATTTCGAGATTCCCGCCTTTCTAAGGAAACAGGCGGACTGATTTCATCGGGATGAATCCGTCTGCATGCGGTTACTCGGATTCACGCTACTCCCCTCAGTACCGTGACCGGGACATACGCCGATTGCAGCGGCCATAGGGTAGGTGCTCATACCTTTTTCGCGTGTCTGTCGCGTTTCTCGAAACGCGACAGACACATCATCAATTTTGATCTGACAGGGAGTTGGTGGTCACCGGCGATACAAATCATACCTATATGAATGACATTCATTGAAGACGGGACAGAAATCGTACAATCTCACCGAGGCGTAGCTTTTTCGGAAAATAACCTACCGATATGTAATCTTCAATACAAAGCCCTTCATCGGCAATCTGCGGTCCTGTTCTGGTAAATAACCAAATATCAATGATTTATATTTTTGACGAAGTGTTAATATATCTGGCACCGAAGTTGCTCTTATGGTTGGGTGATGTGTGCCCGTTCATAAATGTAGCAGCGTGGGCGATAAACGATAATCCGCCGCGCTTTAAACGGGGACGGCCGTTGCCTCAGTAATGATACCCGATTATTAATGCGTTGGGGCGCTTGAATATGGGTAGCGGGATTAATAGATTACCTATAGGTAAGAAATTAGGTAGATAGAGTGGCATGAACAGGAATCAGGGCAACAACGGGCGGATAGCTTTTACAAAGATGTCGGGTCACGGAAACGACTTTATCATGATCAACGGTACGGATGGACTGTCTCACAGTGACTGGTCCTCATTCGCCATCGACGTGTGTCGCCGCCGTCAGTCCGTCGGGGCCGACGGTGTCATCATCATCGCGCCCGGTGAACGAGCGGATTTTGCGATGCGGATCATCAATGCCGACGGGAGTGAAGCGGAAATGTGCGGAAACGGTGCGCGTTGTGCCGCGCTTTTCGCTGTCAGCCAGGGTATTGTGGGAACGCCGATGCGTTTCGAGACACAGGCGGGAGTCATCGAGGCCTGCGTTAAAGGATCGCATGCGGCAGTTAAATTGACGGACCCGACGGCATTCGACCCGCACATCACACTATCGGTGGGTGGTGAACGGTATGAGGTAATCCATGTCAATACGGGTGTTCCTCACACGATCGTCTTTACCGAGAGACTGAAGAATGTTCCCGTCGACTCCCTGGGCCGGGATATCCGGTATCATCCGCGCTTCGCACCGGCAGGGACGAACGTCGATTTCGTGACGAGCGCCGGACCGCAGCGCATCGCCGTCAGGACATACGAGCGCGGTGTCGAGGCGGAAACCATGGCATGCGGAACGGGTGCCGTTGCTGCAGCCGTGGCGAGCGTTCTCACGGGACGGTGCGGCGGTCCCCCCGTCAAGGTGGAGATGCCTGGTGGGACGCTATCCGTATCCTTTGTCATGACGGGGACGGCATGCCGCGACGTCTGGTTGTCGGGACCGGTGGTTACCGTCTATACGGGTGAGATATTAGAGGAGGAATTATCCGAATGACAACGAAATTTACATCGCGCCGCATCGACCGGTTACCCCCTTATCTTTTCGCTCAGATTGACGGGATCAAGAGTGACGCCGTCGCGCGGGGTGTGGATGTCATCGACCTTGGTGTCGGCGATCCCGATATTCCACCGCCGCCGGCGGTCCTGGAATCTCTGAAGCGACATGTTCATGACGCGGGTTCTCACAACTATTCGTCATACAGCGGATTGCCCCGTCTGCGGGAAGCTTTCGCCACATGGTATCAGAGACGTTACGGTATTGCCGTCGATCCTCATACGGAGGTCCTGCCCCTCATCGGGACGAAAGAGGGAGTGGGGCACATATTTCTCTCGGCGCTGGACGCCGGTGACGAGGTCTTGCTGCCCGACCCGGGATATCCCGTTTACAACGCGGCGACGGCGCTGGCCGGGGCGACACCCGTTCACTATCCCCTGAGAGAGGAGAGAGGGTTCCTGCCCGACGGGGAGGATATTGCCCGGTCGGTAACGGGGGCGACGCGTATGATGTGGCTCAATTATCCGTCGAACCCGACCACGGCGATGGTGTCGCAGGACGTTTTTGAAGAGATCGTCTCCTTCGCCCTCAGCCGGGATATTCTTCTCTGTCACGATACGGCCTACGCGGAGATCGTCTTTGACGGCAACCGGCCCCTCAGCATCCTTAACGTGCCCGGGGCGAAGGAATGCGCCGTGGAATTTCATTCACTATCGAAAACCTACTGTATGCCCGGCTGGCGGGTGGGGTTCATCATCGGCAATGCCGACGCCATTGCCGCGCTGTCCAAGGTGAAAACGAATCTCGATTCGGGTATATTCATACCGGTGCAGGAAGCGGCGATCACCGCCCTCCGTGAGTGTGATGACGACGCCGAGGAACGACGGCTCGCTTTTCAAAAACGGCGGGACCGCTTTGTCGGTGGCTGTCGCGATATGGGATGGCCGGTTCCGCTCCCGCCGGCGACCTTTTACGTGTGGGCACCTGTACCGCCCGGATTCACTTCAATGGAGTTTACCCTCTTTCTCCTGGAAAAGACGGGCATCGTCTGCACGCCCGGTACCGGTTTCGGGAAAAACGGGGAAGGATATGTGAGAATGAGCCTGACCAGTCCCGACGACAGACTTGACGAGGCGCTGGCCCGTCTTGCCGGACAGGAAATGCAGTGGACGCGATGACACGATCATATCCCGGAGGGGGACAGAAAAAACTCAGAGAGTTTTGCGGCGTCGTCGGCGTTTTCGGTGACGACCAGGCCGCGGAAAAGGTCTACCTCGGGTTGTATGCCCTTCAGCACAGAGGCCAGGAAAGCGCGGGCATTGCCGCTACGGACGGCAGGCGGGTGGATGTTCATAAGGGAACCGGCCTTGTCTGGTCCGTGTTCAAGGACCCTGCCGTCATGCCTCGCCTGACGGGCAGCGCCGCCATCGGTCACAATCGCTATTCGACAACGGGGGGTACGGGTCTCGACAATGCGCAGCCCATTCTCGTTCAGTGCAATCTCGGGACCATCGCCGCCGCACATAACGGGACCATCGTCAATGCCGCCGAGATTCGGCGGCGCATGGAAGAGGAAGGATCGATCTTCAAAACGACCACGGACAGCGAGATCGTCCTCCACCTCATCGCGAAATCGACTCGAGGATCCTTCGAGGAGAAGATCGCCGATGCTCTTTATCAACTTGATGGTGCCTACTGTTTTCTCTTTCTTACGCCGGACCGTCTGATCGCTGCCCGCGATCCCTACGGATTCCGGCCGCTCTGCCTGGGCGACCGAGACGGCGTCCCGGTGATCGCCTCTGAGTCCTGCGCCCTTGATATCATGGGTGCGCGGTATGTGCGCAGTATCGAACCAGGCGAGATACTCTTTATCGATCGCAACAGACACTTTTCTGTCTTTCTTCCGCCCGCTGGAAGGAAAGCCTTCTGTGTCTTCGAATACATCTATTTTTCTCGTCCCGACAGCATGATCTTCGGAGAGAAGGTGGACAAGGCGCGGCGGTTCCTGGGGCGGGAACTGGCACGGGAAGCGCCCGTCGAGGCTGATGTGGTTATCGGCGTACCCGACTCGGCGAACACGGCGGCCCTCGGGTACGCTCGGCAGTCGGGCATTCCTTTTGATTTCGGATTGATCCGTAATCATTATGTAGGCAGGACCTTCATCGCGCCTCACCAGGACGAACGGGACCTTGACGTAAAGGTGAAATTCAATCCCGTCGTGGGCATCATCAAGGACAAACGGGTGGTGCTCGTGGAGGATTCCATCGTGCGGGGGACGACGCTCAGGCAGATCGTTCAGCTTATTCGGAACGCCGGGGCCGCCGCCGTCCATGTCCGCGTCAGCGCACCCCCGATCCGGTTTCCCTGTTATTACGGTATTGATATCCCCGATGAAACTCATCTTATCGCCTCATCGCAGTCCGTCGAAGAGATACGCCGGCACATGGGTGCGGATACGCTTGCCTATCTTTCTGTTGAGGGTATGCTGCGTGCCGTTCCCACACCGGGAGACCAGTGCACGGCCTGTTTTACCGGCGATTATCCCACGCCGCGGCCGGAAGTATTCCGAAAGGATCAGTTTGACGGCAATAAATAATGACATTGCAGGAAAAAACGTGAGAAATTATTCTGAAAGATCGCCCTGCGGGGGCATTAACGAAGACATCATCGGTGCGGAGGTGATACTGACGGGATGGGTCGATGCGCTGCGCGATCATGGCGATGTGCTCTTCATCCACATGCGAGACCGGAGCGGCATCGTCCAGGTCGTTTTCAATCCCACCCATGCGGCACGGGAAGTCTGTGAACTGGCGGGAACGCTCCGGAGCGAATACTGCATTTCAGTGACGGGAAGGGTCCATCGCCGCACACCGGATACGAACAACCCGAACATTGAAACGGGCATGGTGGAAGTGATGGCGCGCGAGCTGGAAATCATCAATATCGCGGCATCACTGCCTTTTGTCATCTCGGAGAAGGCAATGGTGGCGGGCTATGGCGAAAACCACAGGGAGAAAACAAGCGAGGAGTTACGTCTTACATACCGGTACCTCGATCTCCGGCGCCAGAGTATGCAGAAGAACCTGACCGCCCGGCACCGGCTGTTTCGCATGGTGCGTGATTATCTCGACGGTCAAGGATTCATCGAGGTGGAGACACCGGTCCTCACGAGGAGTACTCCCGAGGGTGCCCGTGATTATCTTGTGCCCAGCCGAATTCGCCCGCAGCATTTTTACGCGTTGCCGCAGTCACCGCAGCTCTTCAAACAACTTCTTATGATCGGGGGTCTCGAGCGGTACTTCCAGATAGCCCGTTGTTTCCGCGACGAGGACCTGCGTCCGAACAGGCAGCCGGAATTCACGCAGCTGGATATGGAAGTGTCTTTCATCGATGAGGAGTTCATTTTCACCCATGTGGAGGAGCTTCTCTGCCGCATGTTTAACGCGGAGGGGCGAGAACTGCCGCGTCCCTTCCCGCGCATGTCCTGGCGGGAAGCCATGGAGACGACGGGTTCCGACCGGCCCGATCTCCGTTTCGGACTTCGCTTTGTCGACGCGACGGATCTTTTTACCGATACCTCCTATGCCATATTTCGGCGTATTGTTGCCAACGAGGGATGCATCAAGGGCTTTGCCGTTACCGGTCAATCGGGACGGCTCAGCAAAAATGTTCTCCAGAATGAATACGCGAAAAAGATCGTACCGTCCTTTGGTGCGAAGGGCATGACGTGGATGAGGGTGAAAGGCGATAAACTGGAGTCGAATATCGTTCAGTTCTTCAGCGAGGAAGAATGTGCGGGTATCATGGAGCGGTTCGGAACGCGGGACGGCGATGTCGTTGTTATGATCGCAGACGAGTCCCGTGCCAAAGTCTGTCATGCTCTCGGTCTTGTGCGTCTGGATATGGCGGAACGGCTGGACCTCATTCCCGAAGATAGCTTTGCACCGGTATGGGTCACGGAATTCCCCCTCTTTGAAGAGGTGGAAGGACGGCTGTCGTCAAATCATCATCCTTTTACGGCACCCGACAGGGTCGACTTCGATCCGTCGAATCGCGAAGAACTGCTTGCGCTCCGCTCGCGTTCATATGATATTGTGATGAACGGCGAGGAACTGGGCGGGGGAAGCATTCGGATCAGGGACGCCGGCCTGCAGCGGAAAATCTTCGCCGTCCTGGGCATGACGGAAGAAGCGATAACGGAAAAATTCGGTTTTTTCATGGAGGCCCTGAACTATGGCGCTCCACCGCACGGCGGTATCGCCCTGGGTATGGATCGTCTTCTCTCCATGATCCTCGGGACACCGTCGATTCGAGACGTCATTGCCTTTCCCAAGAACAGGAGTGCTGCGTGCCCGTTGACGGGTGCGCCGTCACGGGTGGACAGGCGGCAACTTGCCGAACTCAGGCTCTTCGACCTTGGTATCGACCGGCGTATCCCCCGGGGCGAGCAGAAAGCGTCATGATGAAGAAAACACCCGGTATGCAATGGAAGCGACGAAATGAATAGTGCGGGCGTAAAACAGGCAAAACTTGTCCTCGAGGACGGTCGTGTCTTCACGGGAGAGTCCTTCGGCGCCGACGGCGAGCGAACAGGCGAGGTTGTTTTCAACACCAGTCTGACGGGATATCAGGAGGTGCTCACGGACCCTTCCTACACGGGCCAGATTGTGGCGATGACTTGTCCTCTCATCGGCAATTACGGTGTCAACGAGGAGGACGTGGAATCGCGCCGGCTCTGGCTTGAGGGGTTTGTCGTGCGCGAACTGTCCGACACCGTCAGCAATTACCGCGCGCAGAAGGACCTGGCGTCGTATCTCCGCGAAAACGGGGTCATCGGCGTTCAGTGTGTCGATACGCGGGCACTCACGCGGCACATCCGCGAAGCGGGCGCCATGAAAGCGATTATATCGACCGTTGACGACGATAATATGTCGCTTCTGGCCAAAGTCACTGCAGCGCCCGGGCTCGTGGGACGAGACCTCGTCCGCGAGGTGAGTTGTCAGGAACCTTATGAATGCGTAACGGGCGGTACACTGCGTGTGGTTGTACTTGACTGCGGTGTGAAATATAGTATTCTGCGGCAACTCCGCGGGGCGGGATGTGATATCGTTGTCGTGCCTGCGTGGACAACGGCGGAAGATATTCTTGCTATGAAGCCGGACGGCCTTCTCGTGTCGAACGGACCCGGCGATCCCGAACCCGTCGAGTACGCCATCGACACCATCAGGAGTTTCCTTTCGCGAAGGACCATACCGGTTTTCGGTATCTGCCTCGGCCAGCAGCTCATCGGTCTCGCCCTGGGGGGGGAAACGTACAAACTGAAATTCGGTCATCACGGTGCGAACCATCCCGTCAAGGACCTGGCCACGGGGCGTATCGATATCACCGTGCAAAACCACGGTTTTTGTGTCGATTTCGATTCTCTGGCAAACGTGGCGGTAGACCTGACGCACGTGAATCTCAACGATGGCACCTGTGAGGGGATGCGCCACCGGCGGTATCCCGTCTTCGCCGTCCAGTTTCATCCCGAGGCGGGACCGGGTCCGCACGATGCGCACCACCTCTTCGACCGATTCGTGAACCTGATGCGGGAATACAACGCGATGAAAGACACCGTGGAACCGATGGCCGGAGACGGTGACACGACCAGACCGTAAGGAGAAATAAGATTGCAATGACTGAAATAGTGGCAATACTCGATTTCGGTTCTCAATATACCCAGCTTATCGCGCGGCGCGTGCGGGAATGCGGTGTGTACTGCGAGATTATCGATCACGCGATTTCACGCGGCGACCTGGCCGCCCTCTCACCTGCAGCGGTGATCCTCTCCGGTGGACCCGCGTCGGTTCTGGATGCCGATGCGCCCGGCATGGATGACGGTATCCTCGCCATGGGACTGCCCGTGCTCGGTATCTGCTACGGGACGCAGCTCATGGCGAAAAAGACGGGTGGTGTCGTCGTCCGGGGGAAAAGCGGTGAATACGGACCCGCCCGGATCACGGTGACGGCGTCCTCGCATCTTTTTTTCGGTCTCGACAGATTTATCGATGTCTGGATGAGTCACGGCGATCAGGTGGAGAAGCCGCCTGACGGGTTCACAGTTCTTGCCGGGACGGCGAGTTGTCCCGTCGCCGCCATCGGCGATGCAGAGCGCGGCATGTACGGTGTCCAGTTTCATCCGGAGGTGGTGCATACCCCTCTTGGGACTGAAATTTTGAAGAATTTCCTCTTCCGTATCGCCTGTTGCCGGGGCGATTGGACGATGAGTCGTTTCATCGACGAGTCCGTGGCGCGTATCAGGGACGAGGTGGGCGATGCACGAGTTATCTGTGCCCTTTCCGGGGGTGTCGATTCGTCAGTGGTGGCGGCGCTTCTCAACCGCGCTATCGGCCACCAGATGCAGGCGATCTTTGTGGATAACGGCCTTTTGAGAAAGAAAGAGGTCGAGGAAATTCGTGCCGTTTTTACCGAGGATTATCCGCTGGATATTCACATTGTCGATGCGGCCGAAATATTCCTGTCAGCTCTTCGTGGTATCACCGATCCCGAAGAGAAACGGAAAATCATCGGTCATACGTTCATCAACGTCTTTCGCGAGAAGGCCCGTCATATTGATGATGCTCACTTTCTTGCCCAGGGCACCCTCTATCCGGACGTCATCGAAAGCCGGTCCGCCCGCGGGGGGCCGTCGGTAACCATAAAGAGTCATCATAATGTGGGTGGATTACCGGAGGAACTCGGATTCCGGCTCATCGAGCCGCTCCGGGAACTGTTCAAAGACGAAGTGCGCCGGCTGGGAAAGGAACTCGGGTTGCCTGCCCGTCTCTTGGAAAGAATGCCCTTTCCTGGTCCCGGTCTCGCCGTCAGGGTGATCGGTGAGGTGACGGAGGAAAATCTCGCCATTCTCCGCGAGGCCGACGCCGTGGTGAAGGAGGAAATACGCTCCTATGACGCATACCGCGACGTCTGGCAGGCTTTTGCCGTCCTGCTTCCCGTCCGGACAGTGGGGGTCATGGGAGACGAGAGGACATACGCCAACGTCATTGCCCTCCGCGTTGTTACCAGTCTGGACGGCATGACGGCGGACTGGATGAAACTTCCCCCGGACATCCTCGGCCGTATATCGTCGCGGATCATCAACGAGGTGAAGGGCGTGAACCGTGTCGTTTACGATATCAGTTCGAAGCCGCCCAGTACCATCGAATGGGAGTAATATGCCCAAGCGCACCGATATCTCAAAGATTCTAATCATCGGATCGGGGCCGATCGTTATCGGTCAGGCCTGCGAATTCGATTATTCGGGCACCCAGGCCTGTAAGGCTTTGCGGGAAGAGGGGTACAAGGTTGTTCTCCTGAACTCCAATCCCGCTACCATCATGACCGATCCCAGCATGGCGGACCGGACCTATATCGAACCCATCACCGCGGAAGTCCTGGAGAAAATCATCGCCCGTGAGAGGCCTGATGCCGTCCTCGCCACGCTCGGCGGGCAGACGGCCCTCAATACGGCCGTTACAGCCGCAGGACAAGGCGTCTTCGACCGGTACGGTGTGGAGATGATCGGGGCCGATCTTCGGGCCATAACACTGGCTGAGGACCGTGACGCCTTCAAGGACGCCATGCAATCAGCCGGGCTCGACGTGCCCCGGAGTGCCGTGGCTAAGTCGATGCCCGAGGCGCGACGGATTGCGGAGGACATCGGTTTTCCTCTGGTGATACGGCCGAGTTTCACCTTGGGCGGCACGGGCGGGTCCGTCGCCTATAACCGGGAGGAATGCGAGGAATTCGCCGCCGCCGGCCTCGAACAGAGCATGGTGGGAGAAATCCTCATGGAAGAATCCGTTCTCGGCTGGAAGGAATTCGAGCTGGAGGTGATGCGCGACAGGAAGGATAATGTGGTCATCATCTGTTCCATTGAGAACGTCGATCCCATGGGCGTACACACGGGCGATTCCATCACCGTCGCGCCCGCCCAAACGCTCACGGACCGGGAATATCAGGAATTGAGAAACGGTGCCATTACCTGTATCCGCGCCATCGGCGTGGAGACGGGCGGATCGAACGTTCAGTTTGCCGTTAATCCTCAAACGGGGCGGGTGGTGGTCATCGAAATGAATCCCCGCGTGTCCCGGTCATCGGCCCTTGCCTCGAAGGCGACAGGGTTCCCCATTGCGAAAATCGCGGCGAAGCTTGCCGTGGGATACACGCTCGACGAGATCCCCAATGACATTACGCGCCGGACACCGGCGTCCTTTGAACCAGTTATCGATTACTGCGTTGTCAAGATACCGCGGTTCGCCTTTGAAAAGTTCCCCGGAGTGGGCGATACGCTGACCATCTCGATGAAGTCCGTCGGGGAGACGATGGCCATCGGCCGGACCTTCAAGGAGGCGCTCCAGAAGGGACTGCGGGGCCTCGAAACCGGTGTTGCCGGTCTCGACGACCGCCTGATGGATACCGACCTGTCCCTGAGGGAGATTGATGCACTCCTCTCCCGACCCACGCCGGAACGTCTGTTCGTTGTTGCCTATGCCCTTCGCCAGGGCATCAGTGAGGAGCGCATTGTCGAGCGGACGGGCATCGACCGGTGGTTTATCAGGAATATACGTGAGATCGTCGCGATGGAACGGCGGATCGAGGAAAGTACGATGCACGGTGACATCGGTGCTGAGTGCCTCCGCGAGGCGAAGCGCTTCGGTTTCTCCGACCGCCGGATCGCGGAATTGACGGACGGGACGGAAGAGTCCGTCCGAAAGCTCCGCAAGGATGAGGGTATTGTCCCCGTCTACAAGATCGTCGATACGTGCGCCGCCGAGTTTGAGGCGGATACACCCTATTTCTACTCCACTTACGAGGAAGAGGACGAAAGGCGCGGCGGGACGGCGCGGCGCGTCATGATCATCGGCGGCGGTCCCAACCGCATCGGGCAAGGCATCGAATTCGACTACTGCTGCGTGCACGCCGCCATGGCGCTTTCGGAATGCGGATACGAGACAATCATGGTCAATTCCAATCCCGAGACGGTGTCCACCGATTATGATATTTCAGATCGTCTCTATTTCGAGCCGCTGACATTTGAAGACGTAATGAATATCGTGGAGGCGGAGCGGCCCGACGGCGTCATCGTTCAACTCGGCGGCCAGACACCGCTCAATCTGTCACAACGCCTCGCGGAAAACAACGTTCCCATCCTGGGGACCGCACCAGACGCGATCCATCGCGCTGAAGACCGCCGGCTTTTCCGGGAAATGGCTGAAACCGTGGGCATACGACAGCCCGTGAGCGATACGGCTCTCACCATGGAAGAAGCGGAGGCCGTCGTCGCACGCATCGGCTATCCCGTGCTCATACGACCGTCCTATGTGCTGGGCGGACGGGCAATGGCCGTCGTCTGGAGCCGGACGGAACTCACGGGGTTTCTGAAAGAGGCCTTCGCCGCGTCGGAGGAGCACCCCATACTCATCGATCAGTTTCTGGAGGATGCTATCGAGATCGATGTCGATGCCGTCGCTGACGGGACGGATGTAATCATCGGGGGCATCATGGAACATATCGAGCACGCGGGCGTTCATTCCGGTGACAGCGCCATGGTGCTGCCGCCCTATTCGATCGATTCACCCATCATAGAGGAGATCAGGGAGAAAACGCGGAAAATCGCCCATGAAATGGGCGTCAAAGGTCTCCTCAATATTCAGTACGCCGTGAAAGACGGCGAGATCTATATCCTCGAGGTCAACCCCCGCGCGTCGCGGACGGTTCCTTTTATCTCCAAGGCGACGGGATTGCCCCTGGCGAAGATTGCCACCAGGATCATGATCGGCCGGTCCCTCGCGGAACAGGGAATATGCGAAGACCCGCATCCCGCATACTACGCCGTTAAAGAATCGGTTCTGCCCTTCGCCCGTTTTCCCGGGGCGGATACGATCCTGGGACCGGAAATGAAATCGACGGGCGAGGTGATGGGGACCGATGCAAGCGTCGGTCTCGCCTTTGCCAAGAGCCAGATCGCCGCGGGACAGATGCTTCCGGCGACAGGGACAATTTTCATCAGTGTCAAGGACAGCGATAAAGAGGCGGTTGCACGCTGTGCGGGTACCATCGCCGCACTCGGCTTTCACATCCTCGCCACGCAAGGGACGGCGTCCATGCTCCGTTCACAGGGGCTTTCCGTGACAGAAATGCCGAGGCTGTCCGAGGGCCGCCCCCATATTGTTGATTATATCAAGAACCGGGATGTACAGCTTATCATCAACACGCCGAGTGGGCCCATTCCTCGACGGGACGAAGTGGTCATCCGCAGTACCGCAACAACCCACGGTGTTCCCTTGGTGACGACGGCTGCAGGCGCGGTTGCTCTGACCATGGGCCTCACCGCACTCGCCGAAAAGGGCATGACCGTGCGGGCGTTGCAGGAGAACGGTTCCACGAACGCATAGCGCGGGAAACGGCGGAGAGGTACCCTGTCCACACCGTTGGGATGAGCGGGCCACAAGAACGGGGAGAATTGTGGATAAAGGACGAAACGACATGCCTCAGGAACCGCAGAAGGCGATTGAACTGTCGCTTCTCTGGCACATCAGCCGGATACTGAACAGAAGCGAGGCAATCGAAGATGTGATCGAGCCGGTGCTGGAGGCGCTCGCCCGTGATATGGGTATGAAGCGCGGCACACTGGCGCTTGTCAACCGGGCGACGGGCGAGATCGCTATCGAGGCGGCCCACGGCCTTTCCCCGGACGAGAAGGAGCGGGGCCGGTACAAAATCGGTGAAGGCGTAACGGGTGCCGTGGTCGCTTCGGGAGAGTCGATCATCGTGCCCCGCATATCACGGGAACCCCTGTTCCTTAATCGCACGGGCGCGCGTGAGATGCCCGCCAAGGAAGATGTCTCCTTCATCTGTGTCCCCATTAAAATAAAGGACGAGGTCGTCGGTACCCTGAGCGTGGACCGCCTCTTTGACGAAAACATTGCCCTCGAGGAAGACATGCGCCTC
>Ga0272443_10002827_pt1 | contig 21452 bp, 15 predicted proteins | sample SSMAcet12_FD_193581 | JGI IMG/M metagenome (GOLD analysis project Ga0272443, IMG submission 193581) | Marine sediment archaeal communities from Little Sippewissett salt marsh, Falmouth, MA, United States - SSM-Acet-12 | ecosystem: Environmental > Aquatic > Marine > Wetlands > Sediment ... | reverse complement strand
CCAACGCCACGCCGATCACGTTCGATAACGACGTGGCCTACACCAGTTATCAGCTTCTCTTCACGGCCATTCGCGGCCCGGTCGGCGGCTCGGTCAACAGCATGCAGATCGCCGAAGTGGAGCTGATTGGTGTTCTGGCCCCGTAGACAGCCGTCCAACGGTACCGATGCAACGCTTCAAACGGGTCGCGAGTTCTACTCGCGGCCCGTTTTCGTTGGGCTCGGCCCAGGGGCGAAAATACGTAGTTTCCACAGATGGAGACGCCCGACCCCAATGCCGATAAAGAGATCAGATACGCCGGGAAATACCATTGCTCCTCGGGACACGATCTGGTACAAATGAACGTATCTGGAAGCGCGCCGTCTGGCGGTGGCTGCAACAACGGCTGATATGAAGCGAAGAGACGAGACGGTGCGGTAAGCGGATCCACATCACCTGCAACGAGTCTGAGATCTGGAGGTCGAAGGTTCGGATGGCGACACGGCTCAACATCAGCAGAGACGAACTATTCCCATGCGGCTGGAGGCGCCGGTCCGATTCTCTGATCACGTGGTTCGTGGGGAGCGAGGAGGTCGAGAAAAACACTTCATAGTTCTGTTGCGCATCTGAAGGAGGACTGTCATGGGTAAGGCACTGGTTTGTCTGTCTCTTTCTGCATTGTTGTTGGGCTTGTTTGCGGTGTGCACGGTAGAAGCCGCCGGTCCGGGCCTGGTCGCGCACTACCGGCTCGACGAAGGCAGCGGCACGACGGCCTACGACAGCTCGGACAACGGCTACGACGGGACCCTGCTGGGCCAGCCCGAGTGGGTCCCCGGTCCCGGAGATGCGGGGGTGGCCCTGGCGTTTCATCCGAACACCGCCTGCACCGGCATCGAATGCCCCACGTTCGACCCCACCGACGGGACGGGACAGTTCTCTTTCACCATCTGGGCCTTCTGGGACGGCGAGGAGACCTACCACCATTTCTTCACCAAGTCGGACGTTTGGGGCGCTGACACGATGATGTTCCAGATCGAATTGTGGGGCGGCCACACGAACGCCACGTATACCAACAAGATCGGTATTTCTTACGCGCCCAATTCGACTCCGTTCTATGAGATGCCCAAGAACGAATGGACGCACCTGGCCTTCGTGTACGACGGAGCCGAGATGGTCGTCTATCTCAACGGCGTCGACAGCATGGGCCCCCAGGCGGTCACGATCGGCGCCGACGCGACCGATGCCCGGACCGTGATCGGGGTGGCCAACGACGATGCCCGGGTCTGGACGGGTATGCTCGACGACGTGCAGATCTACAGCCGGCCGCTGGCGGCCGAGGAAATCGCCGGGATTATGGAGGGCAATGTCGAGCTCAGCTCGGGGCCTCAGCCGGAAGATGAGGCGACGGACGTACCGCGTGACGTGACGTTGGGCTGGACGGCCGGCGAGTTCGCGGCGACCCACGACGTGTACCTGGGGACATCGTTCGACGATGTCAACGACGCCGACCGGGCCGATCCGCGCGGGACCCTGCTCAGTCAGAGTCAGTCCGAGACGACCTGCGACCCCGAGGGGCTTCTGGCCGTGGGCCAGACCTACTACTGGCGCGTCGACGAAGTCAACGCGGCGCCCGACTACGCGATCTTCAAGGGCGAGGTTTGGAGTTTCACGACCGAGCCGATAGGCTATCCGATTGCGAATATCGTGGCGACCAGCAATGCCGATACGGTGGAGGGCGCCGGTCCGGAGAATACGATTGATGGTTCCGGCCTCAACGCCGACGATCAGCACTCCATCGCTGCGCCCGACATGTGGCTGGGCGCTCCCAGTGGGGCCGAGCCCATCTGGATTCAGTACGAGTTCGATCGTGTGTATAATCTGCATGAACTGCTGGTCTGGAACTACAACAGCCAGTTTGAGCTGGTGCTCGGTTTCGGGGCCAAAGACGTCACGGTTGAGTATTCTGTCGATGGCGTCGACTGGATGCTTCTCGGGGATGTGGGACTGGCCCAGGGGACGGCGCTGCCCACGTACGGCGCCAACACGACCGTCGACCTGGCCGGCGTGGCAGCCCAATACGTGCGACTGACGGTCAGCAGCGGCTGGGGGATGATGAGCGATCAGGTCGGACTCAGCGAAGTGCGATTTCTCTATATCCCGGTGCAGGCCCGCGAGCCCATGCCTGCTGCCGGCGCAGCCGACGTGGGCATCGATCCTGTCCTGAGCTGGCGCGCGGGCCGGGAAGCCGTCTCTCATGAGGTCTACTTCAGTGCCGATCAGCAGGCGGTGGCCGACGGCACCGCGCCGGTCGAGGCGGTCGACGAACGGGCCTATACGCCGGGCGCCCTGAACTATGGGACGACCTACTATTGGAAAGTCAATGAAGTCAATGCCGCGGCGGTTGTCACGGTTTGGGAAGGCAACGTGTGGAGCTTCTCGACGCAGGAGTTTGTGACGGTCGAGGATTTCGAGAGCTACAACGATGACGACAACGTGATCTACGAGACGTGGATCGATGGTTGGGTCAACGAGACCGGTTCGACGGTCGGGTATATGGAAGCCCCGTTTGCCGAGCGGACGATCGTCCACGGCGGGCGCCAGGCCATGCCGCTGTTCTATGACAATACCAACGTCGCGACCTCCGAGGCCGAGTTCACGGTGGGGCAGGACTGGACCGCCAATGGGTTGCGCAGCCTGTCTCTGTATTTTCATGGCGATCCGGCCAACACCGGCCAAATGTACATCAAGATCGACGGTACGAAGGTGCCTTACAACGGGGATGCCGGCGATATCGCCCGGGCTACGTGGCAGGTCTGGAACATCGATCTGTCTGCCATCGGTGCGAATGTGAGCAACGTCGGCATGTTGACGATCGGCATCGAGGGCACCGGCGCGACGGGGGTTCTGTATGTTGATGACCTCCGGCTGTATCCCAAGGCGCCCGAGGTCGTCATGCCGGTCGAGCCCGATTCGGCCGGTCTCGTGCTCTACTACGCGCTGGACGAAGGCAGCGGCAACGTCGCCGCCGACTCGTCCGGCAGCGGCAACGACGGCACCATCGAGGGCAGCCCGGCCTGGATTGCCGGGGTCTCCGGCGGCAGTGCCCTGAGCTTTGACGGCAGTCGTGACTATGTCACCGCCGGCGCGAGCCTGCTCGACAGTCTGCCCGCGTTCACCATCGCTTGCTGGTTGAAAGGGGATTTGTCGCGGTCCAGCCGGAGCGGGCTCGTGGGCCAGAATGACTGCGTCGAGTACGGCGTCATCAGCAGCAACACCATCCAGATCTGGACGCCTGGAGGCGGCTCGGTGGACCTTGTCTGGCCTTACGATGCCGACGCGGATTGGCATAGCATTGTCGCCGTGGGCGATGGACAGTCGCTGACGATCTACCTGGATGGCAAGCCCGCGGCTTCCGGAGGCAGTCCGGTTGCGGAGACCTATGGCACCTCCACGTTCCCCGTCAATATCGGCGGCGGCGGAATCTTCGACGACATCGACAACTGGTTCACTGGGGATGTGGACGAGATCTACATCTATCAGCGGGCCCTCTCGGCGGCAGAGGTCGCCGCGCTGGCCGGCATGACGGCGCCGATCCATCAGCCCTTCTAGGACGGCTGAACCGGTCATTGGGCCGCCGCGGCGTCGCCGGATCGTGGCAGGTGCGCGTGCGTTCGACAGGCGAAATACCCGGGCATGGGACCCGGGCGCGGAGAGACGTGTTCTTGTTCCACATTCGAAGGAGGATACTCATGTGTAAGAGACTCGTGTTCGTATTCCTCTGTGTTTCGTTGATGGGGGCCGTCGGGTTTCTGGAGGCCAAGGAGCCCGACCCGAGCCTGATGGCGTGGTGGCGACTGGACGAGGGGACGGGCCGAACCGCCGGCGATGCGAGCGGCAACGGCAACGACGGCACCTTCGTCGGCAATCCGACCTGGGTGCCTGGCCAGATCGGCGGCGCTCTGGAATTCGATGGCGGCGGCGCCTACGTCGATTGCGGCGACGGGGACAGCATCAACATCACCGGGCCGCTGACGCTGTCGGTCTGGGCCAAGTCGAACGTGGCCGGCGAAGGCGGCGCCAACGTGGCGATCGCGTGCCGGGCCGATGACGGGTCGAGCTGGGCCTGGCAACTGCGCTACAACGCCCCCGGCGGCGGCAACTACATGGGCTTTCAGTTCAACGCCACCCCGGGCGGCTCGACCTGGGTCTCGGTCGGAGAGGCGCTGACGCCGAACCAGTGGTACCACATCGCGGCGATTTTCGACGGTGCGGAGGTGAAGTGCTATCTCAACGGCGTCGAAACCGCCAGCGCCGCCATGGCGGCCATTGCCGGCGGTGCCTCACGCTTCTACCTGGGCCAGGACGGCTGGCTGAACGTCTACAACGGGGCCGTCGATGAGATGATGGTCTTCGCGCGCGCCCTGACCGTCGAAGAACTGCTCGAGGTGATGGAAGGCGCCAGCGAGTTGAGCAGCGAGCCGAGCCCGGAAGACGGCGCCGTCGATGTGCCGTTGGATGTTGTCCTGGGCTGGGCGCCGGGCGAGCTGGCCGCGACGCACGACGTCTATTTCGGAACCGTGCTGGACGATGTCAACGACGCCACACGCGACGACCCGAGAGACGTGCTGTTCACCCAGAGCCAGAGCGCTGAGACGTGCGATCCCGACGGCTTGGAGTATGGCCGGACCTACTACTGGCGTGTCGACGAGGTCAACGCGGCCCCGGACTACGCGATTTTCAAAGGCGAGGTCTGGACCTTCACGGCCGAACCGATGGGCTATCCCGTCACGGGGGTCGTCGCCACGACCAACGCCGAGTGCGACGCCGGGTCGGGCCCCGAGCGGACCATCGATGGCTCGGGCCTCGATGCCGACGATCGGCACTCGGTGGAGGCGGGTGACATGTGGCTGGCCCAATCAGGCGACGGCCCGGTCACGATTCAATACGAGTTCGACCGGCTCTGCCAACTGCACGAGTTGTGGATCTGGAACTACAACAGTGCGTTCGAACTGATCCTCGGTTTCGGGCTCAAGGAGGTCACGGTCGAGTATTCCGTCGACGGCGCCGACTGGGTCGCGCTCGGTGAGATGGAACTGGCCCAGGCGACCGGCGTGTCCACCTACACGGCCAATACCGTCGTCGATCTGTCCGGCATCGCGGCCCGGTTCGTGCGCCTGACAGTCGGCTGTGCCTGGGGCACGATGGGCGCGCAGTGCGGTCTCAGTGAGGTGCGTTTTCTTTACATCCCCGTCCAGGCCCGCGCGCCGCAGCCGGCCGACGGCCAAACCGAGGTGGCGCCCGACGCCGTACTGACCTGGCGGGCGGGCCGCGGGGCCGTGTCCCATCGGATCAGCCTGGGCATCGATGCCGACGCTGTACTGACCGGGACGGCGCCGGCCGAGACGATCGCGGAGAATGCCTTCGGGACGAGAGGCCTCGATTTCGGGACGACCTACTACTGGAAGGTCGACGAGGCCGGCGGCGCCGACGGCAGCGACGTTTGGGAAGGTGACCTTTGGAGCTTCACCACCCAGGAGTTTGCCATGGTCGACGATTTCGAGAGCTACGACAACGAAGACGATCGCATCTACGACACCTGGATCGACGGCTGGGTCAACGAGACCGGCTCGATCGTGGGCTACATGGAGGAGCCGTTCGCCGAGCAGGCGATCGTGCACGGCGGCAACCAGTCCATGCCGCTGGAGTACAACAACGCGGCCGGGCCGTACTACTCCGAGGCCGAGCGCGATCTGACGGCCGCCAACTGGACCCTCGGGCAGGCGAACACGCTGCGCCTTTACGTCCAGGGCAGTGTCGACAACGATCCGGGCACCTTCTACGTGGCCCTGGAAGATTCGGCGGGCCACACCGCGATGGTTGCGCACCCGGACCAGGCCGTGGTGACGACCGATGCGTGGCAGGAATGGACGATCCCGTTCGACAGTTTCACCGGTGTCAATCCGGCGGCCATTCGCATGATCTACGTTGGTGTTGGTGACCGCGACAACCCGACCGCCGGCGGCTCCGGCCTGATCTTCATCGACGACATCCAGTTCGGCAAACCCGTCGCGAATTAGCGACGGTTGTTCACATCTCATTCGGGGCTCGTGTCACCATGGCACGGGCCCCTTTGTCATGCCGGCGGGACGTCGAAATTTCGCATCAAACACGCAGCGCTTTTCAACCCAATCCCGGTGACACGTGAGATTTTTTTTAGTCCCTTCCCAGTTTGCACTTGCGCGCCTGGCCGGGCCGCAAAATGCGTTATTTTTCGCATCAAACACGCAGTTTCGCCCAATTATAGAGGCGTGTCGTTTTTTTTCGGCGCGCCATTCGACAGGACGAAAAGTGAAGGGGAACGACATGATGGGAAGTCAGAAACAACACACGGTGGCGTGCCGAGGGCCGCGGCCGGCCGGCGCGCGCACCTGTCGCCATTGTGCCTACGGCCTGGCTGATCCGCACGGTTCGCCGGCCACCATCACCTGCCTCAATCACGTCGAGGCGCCGGGCCAATTGCGGTCGGTGGCGGCCGACGCGACCTGTCGCAACTTCCGCGCCCGGCGCCGCCTGCCGGTACGAGCGGAACCCCCCGCGCCGCCCAACGACGACGTGCGTTACATCGCGCTGACCCAGGGCAAGTTCGCGATCGTGGACGCGGCCGACTACGAGTGGCTTAGCCGCTACAAGTGGACCGCCTCCTGCAAGGGCGACAAATGCTACGCCTATCGCAAGGACAAGGGCCGGAACATTCTGATGCACCGGCTGATCGCCCAGGCCCCCCCGGGGATGGTGGTCGACCACATCGATGGCAACAGCGCGAATAACCGCCGGGGCAACTTGCGCGTCTGCACCCAGGCCGAGAACTGTCGCAACGCCAAACCGCGTGTCGGCACGTCCCGCTTCAAAGGCGTCCGCGCCCACAATGCGCCGGGGAAGTTCGCCGCCGAGATCACGTTCGAAGGCCGAGCGGAGTACCTCGGCTCGTTCACCGACGAGATCGAAGCGGCGCTCGCCTACGACTTGCGCGCTATCGTCCTGTTTGCCGAGTTCGCCCGGCCGAATTTTCCGCACATTGTCAACGCCACGTCTCAGGCGAAGAAGTTGAAGGAACAGGTTGCGCTCGCCGGCGCGTAGTCGCGGTGCGTTCTTTGGCAAGTCGATGAGAGATTCGTTTCCCGCTTACGCCGGAGGGTAGGCGCTGTGACCACGTCATACCCGGGCGACCCCAGGGGGTCGCCCCTACGGATATGTGCGGCCCGGGTGAATTCACAAAGGTCGTCATTCGAGAGTCGTCACGGTGGTGGTGATCTCAATGGAGATCTGATTGCTGGTATCCTGATCGGGCTTTTCGGCGAAGTGGGTCTCGACTGGGCCGCTCAGGCTTATCTTCTGCTGCTTGCTTAGCAGCCAGCCCGTGGCCCGATCGATCGTCAGGGTGGCCTGCGCGGTGCCGCTCAGCGCGTAGTTCACCGTGATCGCGTCCATGTCCTGGGCGATGGGCTCTTCGTCGGCGCCGCGCCGGCTCTCGATCTCGATGGTGCAGACGTTGTCGTCGACGGCAGCCAGCCTGTATGTGGCGACCATGTCGACCGGCACACCGATATCCGTAGCGCTGCGCCCGCTCCAGGTGTCGCCTGCACGCAAGGGTTGTTCGGGGAGGGCAGCGACGAGCTTCTCCAGCGCACCACTGAGTGGCTTCTTGCCCAGCGTGGGAGAATTCTCGCACTGGCTCTTGAGCGCTTGCAGGTGTTCTTCGCGTGACGGGTAGCGCGGATCGGTCACACCGCCCTCGGCCGCGAAACGTACTTCCGCCACGGCGCGGTAGAGCTTGTCCATGTCGAAGTCGACCGCCCGGCCCTGGGCGGACACCACCATCGTACAGCGTCCGCTGACGAAGGGAGCGTATATCTTGCCAAAGCGATTCGTGCTGTCCGGCGGTTCGGTCGAGTCGTAGTGGACGAGCACGGTACCGCCGGCCTCCATCTCCATCTGCACCGCCGCCAGTGTCACGGCGATGGGGACAGTCCCGTCGCCGTTCGGCGCGGTCACGTCCAGCTCGAACGTCAGCGTCTCCCGATTCGTCCCGCTCGGTTGCAGTGTTTCTCCCTGTATGACGGATGTGGTTTCCGTGGTGACCTGCACGATGTGCTTGGTCCCCGGGGCCGGGACGAAGCGCAGTTGAACGGCTGGAGCGACGGCGGGGGCCGGTGGTGCTTCAACCGGCGCAGCAGGCGCGACTGAGGTGGTCGTTTGCGGTTCCGGTTGTGGTTGCGGCTGTGGTTCGGTGTCTGCCACCTGGCGTGGGCGGCGCGGGGGCGCCGGTCGCCTTGGTGGTTCGGGTTGCGAGAATTTCGGGAAGACGATGAGGCCGAGAGCAGCGACGATTACGACCAGGGCTGCGCCGCCCAGGATGAGCAGGAGGCGGCGATTGCTGCCCTCGGATTCTCGCGCCGGTTCGTCAGATTCCTCCGCGACGGTCTCCTGCTCTTCGGCCGGCGGGCCTTCCTCGGCGTCCGCCGGCGCGCCGGAGGCCGCGTAGACGAAGCTGCCACATTCGGGACATTCCACGAATTCGTCGTCCGTTTTGGGGATGGCCGCACCGCACAGCGAGCAGGCAACCGTGGGGCCCTGGACCGCGGGGGCGGGTTCTTCTTGTTTCTTGCCACCCGGGACGACCACGGTCTGTTGGCACTTGGGGCACTTGCCCTTCTTGCCCGCGTAGCGCTGTGCGACTTTGATCGCGTGGCCGCAGTGTTCGCAGGAGAACCGGATCGCGGCCGATTTGCCCGGCACGACCACCGCCTCGCCGCAACCCGGGCATTTGCCTTTCTTGCCCGCGTACTTCTCGTCCACACGGATGTGCTTGCCGCACTTGGAACAGGCGAACTTGATCACGATTCGATCCTCCAGCCAAATCCCGCGTCGCTTTCGCCTTCGTCTCGACCGACTCTATTATGCCCGAAAGCAGGGCCCCAAAGCAAGGCAAAGTGCGGGGAGCCCCGTTGCCGGTGTGGCAGCCTCAAGCCGTAGCAAAGCGGAGGCTTGGGGATGGCGGATGCCGCGATTCAAGCCCGCAGCCGGGGACGCTCCCCCGGGCCGCGCCGGGAATCACCGTTTCAGCGGTTTCGGCGTAGATCGGTGGGGCCAGCCCCACCTGCTGTGTACAAAGCGTTGCTTTTGCCGCGTCGATCTGCTAGTCTATGATGAGCAAGGTTTGGTCGGTTGTTCACAGGATTGAGGCATGCCAGCCGTATTTCGTTGGAAGGGGTATAGGTTCTTCTTCTATTCAAACGAAGGCGATCCGCTGGAGCCGATGCACATACACGCCATCAAAGGCGAGTGCACGGCGAAGTTCTGGATTGAGCCTGTCGTTTGTGTCGAGCGATCTTATGGCATGACCTCCTCGGAACTGACGACTTTGGTCGAGGTTGTGCAGGCAAATACCGAACTCATTAGGACGGCCTGGAATGAGCATTTCGGTTGATAGTCCGAAAGCGACACGTGTAACGTTTGACGCCGACACGATGTGGGTGGAACTGGCTGACGGCCGGACGCTGGGCGTGCCCTTGGCCTATTTCCCGCGGCTACTCGGGGCGACCGACGAGGAACGGTGTCAACACGTCATCAGCGGGGGCGGAACCGGCCTGCATTGGGAAAAGCTCGACGAAGACATCTCCGTCAAGGGCCTTTTTCTCGGCATTGGCGATCGAACCCGCAAGACCCCGCCTCCTGAAAAGAACTAGTCTGCCCGTATCCAACAGATCGGTGGGGCAAGCCCCACCCTACCCGACGGTATCACTTGGCGTTCCGTGTGCGTTCCTACCCATCGCCAAGCTGCGCTTGACGCTGCCACCCGGCCGAATGCCTACGCTCTCCCGTTCTCCCCATTCTTCGGGCCTTTTGGCAAGACCCCGCAAAGGCCATCGAGCGCTTTGTGGTACCTGATGCGGGATCGGTACCACGTGTAAGCACAGGCGATTGCGAATAAGAACAGCAGGATGGACCAGCCGCTGCGATACGCTATGCCCACAATCAATGCGCAAATCAAACTGTTCCAAAAAGTTGCGCGCAACAACCGGGTCTGGCGGTTGATCTGCTGCAACTGGGCGTAGGCTTCAGGGTAATGGAGTATCAATCTGTATTGGTCATCGCTACTGCCCTTAGACTTCTTAGGTCGTTCAGCAAGCCACTTAGACACGTGCTGAAGAACTGAACTGAACGCACCGAACAACCGGTCGAAGACGATTCCCAGCGTATACGCCGTGGCAAGTGCATAGGTGGCTATGAAGGGATCGAGCTCTCGGTGAGAGAAAATCCAAATGCGCGCCTGTGGACTGCATTTCCCCAGGAGTAGCCCGAGCCAAACGCACACCTGAAAACCTACGATCAGGAATTCAACGATCACGAGAGTTGTCGCCATGTTCCACCTCAGTGCAATGCCGGTTGACCGTCATGCGAAGAATGGTCGCGAAGGCGCTCGCTGCACGGCGTTTCATCGGTTGATGTCCGCACTTGTGTCTCGACAGACTCCATTATGCCCGAAAGCAGGGCCCCAAAGCAAGGCAAAGTGCGGGGCACCCCATTCCGGTGTGGGCGGTGTGGCAGCCTCAAGCCGTAGCAAAGCGGAGGCTTGGGGATGGCGGATGCCGCGATTCAAGCCCGCAGCCGGGGACGCTCCCCCGGGCCGCGCCGGGAATCACCGTTTCAGCGGTTTCGGCGTAGATCGGTGGGGCCAGCCCCACCCTACCCGACCGTATCGCTTGGCGTTCCGCGTTCGTTCCTACCCATCGCCAAGCTGCGCTTGACGCTGCCACCCGCCACTTGATCAGGTGCACGAAATTGCCGCGTCCTGGCTGTATCATGCGGAACGCCGTAGGGGCTGGCCACTGTGCCAGCCCGCACCCGCGACAACCCGACCAATGTGAATTCGGAACCCGGGCAACCACAGGCGGTTGCCCCTACGGGGGAACGTGGTCCTGAGTGGTCCCGGTGGGGGAAGGAAGGGCTGCCTGGCCTGCAAATTGGCCGCCTAGTGGGTTGCAATTGCTTTGATCACTGTGGTACGATTGACGGCGTGGCGTGCGGAGCCACCGGTCATGAGGTCAATGCGGAATCCTGGTTGGAAGAAAGGAGCGGCGCGATGGGTTCGAAATCAACATCACGTTGGCGCAGGCGTCTTCTCAAGGGAATACTCATTGTCTTGGCGTTGGGTGTGGTCGGGATACTCTCGTTTTCTCTGGGCATCGAATGGACCTTGAAGAGAACGTGCGAGATGGCCACCCGTCAGTATCCCGGCGACAAGGTGGACGCCTTGACGATGTCCGTCAGGACTGAGCCGTATGGTTACAACGCCCATCGTTACGATACGAACAATCGCCTCGTCTGGGCGCTGGGGCAACTGGGCGATCGGCGCGCGCTGCCTTTTCTTCAGAGCCTCGTGACCGGCGAGCCCTGCGACCATGAGACCAACCTCTGCCAGGGTGAGATCGCCAAGGCGATCGCGAAGCTGGAAGGCGGCGAGTTCAACCTGCCTGCATTCCTCTGGCGCGGGGTTCTCAATTAGCAGGCCTCAGCTCGGTGGGGCAAGCCCCACCCTCCCTGGCTTGCGCGATAGGTCCTATGGGACCTATAGGACCTATTGCTCGCCGCTTTGCGGCGAGGTGGTCCAGGCTTCGAGGGGGGCGTTGGCGCCGCAGTCGAGGCAGCGGGTGGTGAGGAAGGCGGCCTGGCAGTGGGGGCAGACGCCACCGGTTTCGAAGATGTCGAACGGGTTATGGCAGTGGCCGCACATCCAGACGGCGCCCGTCGGCGGGCCGCTCTGGCATTGCGGGCAGGCGAATCCGGCGCGCCGGGGGACGCGGGCCAGGCGCGTCAAGTGGAGCGCATGGCGCAGGCCGCGCCAGCAGTTCAGGAGAATGAACACCGCGATCACGCCCAGCCAGAGCGACTGGCTCAGCGCCGCCAGCAGGATCAGGCCGACGACGCCCAACAGACCCACCACCGTGGCGACCATCAGACTCCAGGCTCGGCCCAGCACGAACCACAGCAGCGAGCGCAGGATCTGACCGCCGTCGAGCGGGTAGATGGGCAGGAGGTTGAAGATCAGCAGGCCGAAGTTGATGTAGATCATGGCCTGCACCAGCACGCGGAGGTTGAAGGCTGACACGGTCAGGCCGGTGCGGTCCATCAGCCAGGCGATCGTCAGGAAGACCGGCAGCAGAATCACGTTGACGAGTGGCCCGGCGGCGATGCTCCAGAGCGTGGCGCCCGGGCGCTGCGGCGGGTCCACGTAGGCGACGCCGCCCAGGGGCCACAGCACGATTTGCTCGGCCCGCCCGCCGACCTGGCGACAGGCCAGCGCGTGGCCGAACTCGTGGGTCAGGACGACCCCGAAGAGCGCCAGGTATTCCAGCACGTTCCAGATGGGGGAGGTGTAACTGCCGCGCCGCTGGCTGATGCCGTACCAGGCGACGAGAAACCATGACCAGTGCACGTAGAGTTCAATGCCCGCCAGACGCAGCAGCCGGAACGATCCCTGGTTTGTTGGTGTCATGTTGTCTTTCCCGTGGCCTCGCCCGCGGATGCAGGTGCTCCATTGATTTCAAACGTGCCATTATGGCCGGGCACGTCGCGGCGGGCAAGGGCAAAGCAGGGCCTCCGGCCTCCGGCCTGGCGGGGTGCATAGGTCCTATTGGACCGATAGGACTGATAGGACCTATGCCGCTCCTTGGCAGGAGCGGAGATTTTGTGCTTGCGGCCCCTCTGACAAAATTGTATGCTCTGGGCTGTGTTCTACATTTTTGTGGTGGCTCTGGCACGGAATCGAAGGTTATGGCAAAGACGAAACATGCGGCGGAAGTGCAGCTTCTCAGCGATGTGGCGCAGGCGTTCGCCGAGTCGCTGGACCTGGAGCAGACGCTCAAGAATATCCTGAAATCGTTGGATACGCACCTGAAGCTGCGGCGGGGGACGATTACCCTGCTGAACTCGGAGACGGAAACGCTCGATATCAAGGTGGCCCACGGGCTGAGTGAGAAGTCCAAGACGATGGGGACCTACAAGGTGGGCGAGGGGATCACCGGGCGCGTCGTGGAGACGGGCGAGGAGATTGTGGTGCCTGATATTGCGAAGGACCCACGCTTTCTGCACAAGACGCGGGCCCGGAAACCAGCGAACGGCAAGCGGATCGCGTTCTTCTGCGTGCCGATCAAACTGGAGGGCCGCACCGTCGGGGCACTGAGCGTGGACCGGCAGGCCCAGCGGTCGGACAACTTCGAAGACAACGTGCGGCTGCTGAATATCATCTCGACGATGGTGGCCCAGGCGATTAAGCTCAACAAACTGGTCGAGTCGGAACGCAAGCTGCTGCGCGACGAGAATGTGCGGCTGCGGCGGGAGCTGAAGACACGCTTTGACGTGCACAACATGGTCGGGACCAGCAACGCCATGCAGGAGGTCTATCGCCTGGTGGAGCAGGTGGCCGAGAGTACCGCGACCGTGCTGATTCGCGGCGAGAGCGGTACCGGCAAGGATCTCGTCGCCCACGCTGTGCATTACAATAGCCTGCGCGCCGACAAGCCGTTCATCAAGGTCAACTGCACCGCTATGCCCGAGACGCTGCTCGAAAGTGAACTGTTCGGCCATGAGAAGGGGGCCTTCACCGGGGCTGTCGAACGCAAGCTGGGCCGCTTCGAGCGGGCCCACGGCGGGACCATTTTCCTCGATGAGATCGGTGATTTTCCGCCCAGCCTCCAGGTCAAGCTGCTCCGCGTGATTCAGTTCAAGGAATTCGAACGCGTCGGCGGCCTCGAAACGATCAAGACCAATGTCCGCATCATCGTCGCCACCCACAAGGACCTTGAGGCCTTGATCACCGAAGACCAGTTCAGAGAGGATCTTTACTATAGAATCAATGTATTTCCTATCTACTTGCCTCCATTAAGAGAACGCAAGGATGACATCATGTTGCTGGCGGATCACTTCCTGGAGCGGTTCGCGCGGGACAATGCCAAGGCGATTCATCGCATCTCGACACCGGCGATCGACATGCTGACGCACTACCACTGGCCGGGCAACATCCGTGAGTTGGAGAATTGCGTCGAGCGGGCGGTCCTGCTCTGCCAGGACGACGTGATCCGCAGCGAGCACTTGCCGCCGTCGCTACAGATGATCAGCAAGGAAGAGAGCACGACCAAGGCCTCGCTGACCGAGATCATCGCCAACAAGGAGCGTGAACTGATCGTCGACGCCCTGAAGAAGGCGGGCGGCCGCCAGCGCAGTGCGGCGGTCGAACTGGGCGTCACCGAACGCATCCTCGGCTACAAAATCAAGAAGTACGACATCCACCCCAAATATCTCTAGCCGTCACGCCGCGTGGCGCAGGCCATGCGGCCCACGGTTCATTACGCCGACGTCTCTGCCGGCCCGATTCCCCGTACGCAACCGAGTGCTATGCTGACGGTCTGGGGGCGGTCAGAAGTCTACAAAATTGTCACATAGTGGACGTGGCCATACAAATATGTAGGCGTCTTCGGTGGGATAGTTCTCGGGGGGTGTGTTTGTAAGTCCTTTCTGTGTACTTGCTTAAAGTTATTTTGCTGGCCATTTTCTTCGCTGGCACGGCCATTGCAATAGCTATCCGCAGGCATCATCGGTAGTCCATGGACCGATTTGTGATGGCAGGAGAAAAATCAATGCCAAGTGATGGCAACAACAACCAGGCAAGTAGGAGTGACAACGAGATGAAACAGTCCAAGGTAGTGTTGTGTGTGGTGGCGGCGTTGGCAATGGCAGGAGCCGCCTGGGCCGAGGGTGATGTAAGCGTCGAAGTGACGGCCGATTTCTTCAGCAAGTACATTTGGCGTGGCCAGAATGTAACCGACGACTGGTCTTTCCAGCCGGGCGTCAGCGCCACCTATGCCGGACTGACCGGCGGTATCTGGGGCAGCCTGGACATGACCAGTGAGAACGATCAGAGCGGCGAGTTCATCGAGTACGACTGGTATCTCGACTACTCCGGAGCGATCAGCGATGCCGTGGGCTACTCGGTCGGTGCCATCTACTACTACTTCCCGGGCGGTGAGGCCACGACGGAACTGTACGCCGGCGTGAGTGTCGACACCATCGCCAGCCCGTCGCTGACCGTCTATTACGACATCGATGAAGTGGAAGGGACGTACGTGTCTCTCGGTTTTGGTCACAGCGTGGAGGGGCTTGAGGATCTACCGTTCGGGATCGATCTCAGCGCCAGTGTCGGTTGGGGCGACAGCAGCTACAACGATGCCTACTGGGGCACCACGGCTATGCCCAACATCGGCAGCGAGTTGAACGACCTGGTGTTGTCGGTCGGCTTGCCGTTCGAGGTCGGTCCGGTGTCTGTGACACCGAGCGTCACCTATGTGGCCCTGTTGGGCAGCGACGTCAAAGATTCCGACGCCTTCGATACCGACAACGATGTCGTGGTGGCGGGGATCGGTCTTGCATACGGCTTCTAAGCGCGATTAGGCAGAAAGGATATCAAGGTGAGAATCATGCGATTCACTGGAATACTCTTAGCGTTGTTCGTATTGGCCGTACCGATCACTGCCGGGGCGGCGGAAGAACCTGCCGCCTCGGCCGTGGAGGTCGCCAAAAGCGAACTGCAAACCAATATCAATATCGTCTGGACCTGTATCGCCGCGTTCCTCGTGTTCTTTATGCAGGCGGGCTTCGCGATGGTGGAGGCGGGCTTCACGCGGGCCAAGAACGCGGTCAACATTCTGATGAAGAACCTGATGGACTTCTCGATCGGCTCGATCGCCTTCTTCCTGATCGGGTTCGGGCTGATGTTCGGCAAGAGCAACGGGTTCTTCGGCACCACGCTGTTCGGGCTCAGTGGCGTCGAGCCGGGCAGTGACTGGAACTGGACGTTCCTGATCTTCCAGACGGTGTTCGCCGCGACGGCCGCGACGATCGTCTCCGGTGCCATGGCCGAACGAACGAAGTTCACCAGCTACCTGATTTACAGTGTCTTCATCACACTGATCATCTACCCGGTCTTCGGTTCCTGGGCCTGGGGTGGCCTGCTCGATGGCGGGGGTTGGCTGGAGAAGCTCGGCTTCCTGGACTTCGCCGGTTCGACGGTGGTGCACTCGGTGGGTGGCTGGCTGGCCTTGGCCGGGGCGATCGTGCTGGGGCCGCGCGTGGGCAAGTACGGCGCCGACGGCAAACCCAAAGCGATCATGGGCCACAACATCCCGCTGGCGGCTTTGGGTGTGTTCATCCTGTGGTTCGGCTGGTTCGGCTTCAACCCCGGTAGCACCACGACCGGCGACGGTTCCATCGGTTACATCGCCGTGACGACCAACCTCTCGGCAGCCGCCGGAGCGATTGCGGCGCTGCTGGTTTCCTGGGTCGTCCTGAAGAAGCCCGATGCCTCCATGGCCCTCAACGGTGCCTTGGCCGGTCTGGTGGCGATCACCGCGCCCTGTGACGGGGTCTCGCCCATGGCTTCGATCATCATCGGTCTGGTCGGTGGTACGCTGGTCGTCTTCAGTGTCATGTTCATCGACCGCGTGTTGAAAGTGGACGATCCGGTCGGTGCCGTCAGCGTGCACGGCGTCTGCGGTCTCTGGGGTACCCTGTCATGCGGGTTGTTCAACATGGATTCCGGTCTCTTCTACGGTGGCGGCCTCAAGCAACTGGGTGTCCAGGCACTGGGCGCCGGCGCCGCCTTCGCGTGGGCCTTTGGCCTCGGTATGGTGCTGTTCCTCGGCATCAAGTACACCGTCGGCTTGCGGGTCACCGAAGAAGAAGAGTCGAAGGGTCTGGATATCGGTGAGCACGGGATGGAAGCGTACTCAGGCTTCCAGATCTTCACCACCACCTAAGCAGGGCATGCAGAACTGGAGTTGATATCATGAAACTGATAACGGCATATATTCAACCACACAAGTTGCAAGACGTAAAACAAGCGTTGTACAAAGCGGAAGTACACAAGATGTCCGTCACCAACGCCCTCGGGTGCGGTGCTCAGAAAGGATACCACGAGAGTTATCGAGGGGTCGATTTCGAGGTCAATCTGCTCAAGAAGGTCCGTCTGGAGATCGCGGTGAATGAGGAGTTCGTCGAAAAGACGATCGACGCGATCATCGCCGGGGCCCGGACCGGGACCATCGGCGACGGCAAGATCTTCGTCACCGAATTGAGCGATTGCGTTCGCATTCGCACTGGTGAGCGCGACGGTGCGGCCATAGGGTGATTCGTGCTGATACTTCCCTTGGGTTCCCAAACGCGATCCGTCGCGTTTGGGGCCCCTTAACCTTAGGGCCATCACTTCGTGTGCCCGTCGGGCCAGAAGCGGGTCCTGCCCTCACCAGGGCAGGACCCTGATTTATGCGCCACCTGCGCCGCGGCCGTACGGGCGAATGATGATTCGCCCCTACGTTGTGCGAACGTGCCATGCGACATCTGTCGCCGGGGCGGATGTGTTATACGCATTACGTAGGGGCAGACCACCGTGTCTGCCCTGACCGTTGGACGTTGCCGCGCGTCTTGGACAGGGCGTGACCCGGGCGGCCACGGTGGGCCGCCCCTACAGACGGATCGGACGGGCCGTGCGAGGGCCGATCGGCGATGATGGGGGCGAATGATGATTCGCCCCTACGCATGGCGCGGCGCTGTGGTTTGATATGCGTTGGCCCTGCGCCCGCATGGACACCTTCCAGACGATTCGGCGCCCGCCCGTCGGCGCTGGTAGGGGCGAATCATCATTCGCCCCTGCGCTGTGTCTGTGAAAATATCCTGGCATGAGCGTGGCAGCCTCAAGGCGTCGTGAAACGGCGTCTTGGGGATGGCGATTCTGGTCCACTGATGCGCCATGCCAGACCCTGGCGAACGACCCCATCCCCAAGGCCTTCGGCCTTGAGGCTGCCACACCGTGCCATCTTGGGGCGCCATGGACGTGGCCCGAAAATCTGCACACACACCCTGCGCTAAGCGTGCGGATTAATCCTTGATCGCGCGGGGACGACGGGCTATATATGGACCCCTTTGGCAACCGGTCGGATGGGCAACGGTGTTGCCCATGCGGATCAAGACGCTTGGGAGCTGCAATTGAACAATACGACCACCAACATCGATCTGATCGTCACCGACCTGGGTGGCACGATGGTCAAAACCGACGACGCGATCATCGCGGCCGTCAGGCAGGCCGCGAGCGAACTGGGCATTCCCGAGGGCTACACCGACCCGGTGTACGACGTCTTCGGCACCAGCATCTGGGAGTACGTCCGCGCCTATCTGCCCGACGGCCACAAGGATCGAACCGATGAATGTCACGCGCGCTTCTGGGAACTCTTTCCGCACGCCGTGCTGGATCAGATCACACCGATCGATGGGACCGAAGAAGCGCTCGTCGAATTGAAGCGGCGGGGCGTGCGCCTCGCGGTGCTCAGTGGTTTGAAGCTCGAGTCGATCGAAGAGATCCTCGCAACGTTCAAGTTCCAGGACTGGGATGCGGTCCGTTCGTCCATGCCTCTGAAAGCCGCCGCCGACTCGCGCGCCGAGGGCATCAGACTGCTGGTCAAGGAATTCGATGTTGACCCGCAGCGCACCATCTACATCGGTGACACCGACCACGACGTGCGCCAAGCCAAGAAGGCCGGTGTGATCTCGGCCGTCGTCAAGACCGGTGGCCAGGCCATCAAGCACCTCGACAAGATCGAAACCGAAGACCCCGCGCATCTGCTCGACGCCTGGTGCGGCCTCGTCAACGTTGTCGCCACCTAGGCAACGCCGCGACCCGCGCGATGGCCAATCCGTTGTGTTGGGGGCGAATGATGATTCGCCCCTACGTTGTGCGGGCGTGCCCTCCGAAATCCGTCGCCGTGTTGGGCGCGTGTGATACGCATTACCGTAGGGGCAGACCACTGTGTCTGCCCTGACCGTGGGACGTTGCCAGGCGTTTTGGATGGGGCGTGACCCGGGCGGCCACAGTGGGCCGCCCCTACGGCCGCATATCAATGCACGGGCTTTGTGGTCGGTTCCCAGATGCCTAGTTCGCCCAGGACCCAGGCGATTTCTTCCTGGACTTCGACCGCATCGGTCTGCTCGTACAATCGCAGCAACGTCTCGCTGTCGCCCCAGACGTAGAGCAGGTCCGCCGCCACCACGCGGATCGGGCCCGTGTTGCGGTCCCACACTTCCATCAATCGCTCTTCGTCCTGGACCTGCGGCTCCCCGATGTGACCGAGCAGATACAGGATTCCCCAGTCGCTCAACCCTTCGGTTTCCAGGGCGACCCGGGCAATCGCGTCACGGACGGCTGACGGTGGCTCACTATGATAGTAGGGAGAAGGCTCGCTCAACTGCGCGAGCATCCAATCGCGCAGGTCGTACCTCACATTGCGGCGCCACCAGGAGGGCCGATACGCGTATCCGTTGGACTGCCCGACCTCCAGTTCGTTCTGTTCTTCCACCAGACGCTGGGCCAGGATGGCGACCGCTTCGCTTGAGCCACATGCCGCCTCGGCGCCGAGGAGGAGTTCATCGATCGCGCCCTCGGCTTCCGGCGCCAGTCGCGCGTGGAATTCCTGGAGCGGCGCGAGCAACTGAGCATTCTGTGTCACGCCGGCCCGCCAGACGGTCCACGGGAGCCAGCCATAGGCGAGTTGCGGCCACACCGGATCGCCAAGGTCATTGGGCTCGCTGGGCAGGCGAGTGAGCATATCCGCCAGGGTCTTGACCACGGCCTCGTTCTCCTGCGTCGCGCCAAACCGTTCGATCCAATCGAGTACCATGTCCAGTTCGGCGATGGCGATCACTGATTCGAAAAGGTCCACCGCAACCATGGGGTGGGGAAAGCTGTCCAGGACCTGGCCGAGCCGCTCGGTCAGGGTTGGGCCCAGGCTCTCGGTCCGCAATTTGGTCAGGGCGGTATAGGCTTCCATGCGGATGAGCTGGCTGTCGTGCCGGGCACAGCGCAGCAGCGGTTCTTCGAGCGCGGAGAGACCCTCATGCTCGACGGCAATCTCGCCCAGCGCCCAGATGCAACTGAGCAGATGCCAACAGACTTCCGGGTGGTGGTCGAGACCTTCGCTCGAGAGGGTGCGCGCCGATGGTCTCAGCCCCTGGGCGTAGTGTTCTGGTGCCGGCACCGCTTGTTCGAGTGCTTCCGGGGCGATGGCGGTGAGCAGGCTGGGGATACCGGCCGGATCGCGGTGGCGGCCGAACTGGGTCGCGGCCTGAGCGATGCGGTCGGGATCGTCGCTGGCGATCAGCCTCTCATACGACATCTGCTCGAAGACGAGGTCGTCCGTCATTTCTTCGGGCGCGAAGACCCGCCGCAGTTTCGTGAGGTGTCTTTCGTGGTTGGTCGTGACTTCTCCGGCCAGAATCTCCAGCGGCTGATCGATGGCGGAGGAGGCGTATTCATCGAGGACGCTGCGCTGCGCACCGCCATAGACCCGGATGTCCCAATCGCCATGGGCCAGCGTCGCCGGTTGGTAGTGGTGGGGGCCCTCAACGTAGATCAACTCCTCTACCGGCCCGGCCGCCAGGGACGTTAGACGCATGGGATAGACGCACGCGGCGCTGGGGAACGTCATGTCCAGCGGATGCAGCGTCCCTTCGGCCAGCGCCTCGCGTGTGATCTCCGTCAGGGCGTCGGGATGGATACGCGCCGCGACCATCCACCAGGCGTTGGCGATGTAGTCGAGGAGGATGGGCACCGCTTCGTCGGGCACGCCGAAGTCGTTGGCGCCGAGCCATTCGATAACAGTCTCGCCACCGACTGGGGCAAGCAGAGCGACGTCGTAGTCCCCGATGCGCTGTCGCCATTCGACCGGATCGCGATTCCTCCCGCCGCCCATGGAGGTGAAGAGATGCAGCCCCACGAAGTCCGTCCGGGAGATATCGAGCCAGCGCGTCTGCTTGCTCAGTTCCTCGAAGAGGTTGGGGTCGCCGCGTTCGACGGTGGGCTTCGCCGGGACGGGAATGAGCCAGACCATTTCTTCGGCCGGACCGGTGTATTTGGTCTGAACGACCAACCGCTCCTGGACGCCGTCGGTGTGGATGTACACCTTCTGCGTCGGCTGGAAGATGTCCGCGTCGTTGTTCCAGCGGACGCGGATGATGCCATCGCCCAGCGCCACCGCGGCCGGCAACAATACGCCGATCAGAAAGATCACCCATCGGGGATGTCTCGTCGTCATCATAACGTCACCTCCTCGCGCCTCCGATGCACTGCCTGGTCGTCATCTCCGCCGTCCTAGCACGATTGTTCCGTTCCCCTCCCTGGGGGTATATACACCACGCAGTGCCCATATTGTAGATTTTCCGCCCGGGGGTTGTCAAATTTCTCTGTCTGTGGCGTGAAAGGGACATCGCACCCAGGAGCTCAACTTCCCGTGGTTATCGCGGCCCAACGGCAGCCAAATCAACATCGGTGCTGTTGGCGGTACCGCTGAGGCCAGCCGGCTGGTGTCTGAGGC
>Ga0272443_10002824_pt1 | contig 21470 bp, 16 predicted proteins | sample SSMAcet12_FD_193581 | JGI IMG/M metagenome (GOLD analysis project Ga0272443, IMG submission 193581) | Marine sediment archaeal communities from Little Sippewissett salt marsh, Falmouth, MA, United States - SSM-Acet-12 | ecosystem: Environmental > Aquatic > Marine > Wetlands > Sediment ... | reverse complement strand
CGCCGAAGACCGTAATGGGTCTGGACTCCCGGCTCTGTCAGTAATTGATTTTTTGAAAAAAGCTGTTATCAAGAGGTATTTTGAACAACACTTTATGATTTCGGGAGAACAGAAGAGCCGGGAACAGTCCCCCACTGACTTACGTGCAGTGTGCCGGGGATTAAAAACCGGAGTGTTGAGCGTTGGCTTTGCCCGCGGCTTTCTCTACCATACAAACCTTACCCATACAAAATGGAAGAGAACCGTCTTTTTCAATTTATGTCAAGTCCTGATTTGGATTGTTTGCCTTTCCACTTTCAACATTCAAGGCTATTTTCGGTACAACAATCGGCCCATGACGGGCACGTGAACCCGGATGGCCTTTTCCGGGCAGATTTCCTGGCAGCAATAGCAGCGGATGCAATGTTCGTAGTTGTAGACCGGCAACGCTTCCGAAGGACCATCCTGGGGCCACGCCAACGCCCGGGGAGTAACCGGGCATTGGGCCACGCAGGCGCCGCAATTCCGGCAGCGGGATGAATCGATTACCGGCCTGGGTGTCACCCATTCGCGCATGAAGCGTGGCAGGTATGTGGAAGTCAGGAAGCGCGGCGGCGGACGGCGGGGGACCTGGAAATCCCGTTTGGAGAAGGAGTCCGGATCGCCGCCCAGGATGCGGATTCGGCTTGGCTGCATGGTTCCGACTCCGGCACGTTGAGCGGCTTCCATGTAGGGCACGTGTTCCGGGTTCATGTGTACCAGGCGGCAGAACACCGCGTCCAAGGCCACGGGATCAATGGAAAAAAGCAGTACGCCCATTTTGCGCGGCGTGCCTCCCCTGGGGCCGTTGCCCTCCATGGCCATGATCCCGTCCATGATATGCAGTCGTGGCGCAGCCAGGCGCAGTACCGCAGCCAGCAACTCCGAGAAACGGAAGACATCGGGGTACCGCAAGTGAAGCTCGCCTTTCTGCAGTCCGGGGATGACGCCGTACGTATTTTTGACGGCGCCGGTGATTCTGGTCAGCGCGTGGGTCTTCATCTTACTGATGGAGATCATACCGTCGGCTTCAATCACGCCGTTGGCCAGCCGTATTGATTGGTCTTGAAACGGGCCTTGCAGGGGGCGGGATTCCCCGTGGTTGAAATCCGCCAAAGGAATATCAAGGGCATCCGCTGCCGCGGCGATCCCCGTTGCCCGGGCGATTCTTTCCGGGCGCCCCCGGGCCGGTGAATCTCCGTAACTGACCCGGGCGCCTGCGACCTGAAACGTCCTGGCCACGGCGGAGAAAACCTCGGGGTGAACCGTAACGGCCCTATCCGGAGCATCGCCGGCCAGAAGATTCGGCTTGATCAGGATCTTTTCTCCCGGGGCGGTGAAACGTCCGGGGCCTCCCAAGGCGTTCAACCCTGCCTCTACGGCTGCCGATACACGTTCAGGGGAGTAGTCCGGGCAGGGAATGACCGCTACGCGGGAAAGGGAGGGCGAATCCACGCTAAAAAGCCTCGTCGACCTGGGGCGAGGGGCTGCTTTCATTGCCCTTGGCATCCACTGCGGTCACCTGGTATGCGTAGACATGCCCCGCTGACACGGAGCGGTCTTCGTAGTGAGGTTCGGTCAGCCGGTCCACCAGCAGTGTGAATTCTTCCTTATCGTCCTCTCGGCGGTAAATGCGGTAATGGGAGAGGTCTTTGTCGGCCACCCCGCTCCAGTTGATGAGCAGGTGATCCCGGGCGCGGAAAACAACGACTCCGGATGGGGAATTCGGAGGATAGGTGTCCACCATGGTGACGCTGACCGGGTCAGAGACGGCGCTTTCGATTTGCGGGGTCAAAACCGCGGCGATCCGGTATTCATAGCGCCCTTCACGGCTCGTATCCGTATCCTCATAACGCTCCTGGAGCAGCGGCCGCGGGGTAAGGGGCTGGAGTGCCGGTTCCCGGCCGCCTTCACCAGGGGGCAGAATGCGGCGGTACAGGATGTATCCGGCCAGGCTGTCCAAGGGTTTTTCCAGCAGGTTCAGGGTGGGGCGTTGCCAATCCAGGCGGATCACTTTGCCTTCCTGGGTGGCCGTCAAACCCGCAACCGCGGCGGCCGGTAAGCCGGTAACGAATTCCCGTACCGATGACAGGGGGGATTTTTGGCGCCGGTAAGTGTACATAAGCGAGAAAAAATGTCTCTTTCCAGCCAGCTCGCTGGGTTTGAAAGGAATGCGCAACCGATAGTTGATACCTTGGCGCTCCAGTTCAGCCAAAGGCAACTTGCGCAGGGCCTCGGCACGGCGGCGGAACTGCTTACCCGGCAGGGGGCGGTTCGCGTGAAAACAACGTACCCAGCGGATCAGGGCGGAATCAAACGCCGTTGCGCCATCGCTGAGTACGGTGGGGAAATTCCATGTCAACTCAACGGCCGTGCCGACCTGACGGACGGTAATGTTGGTTATGGCCGGCGGATCCGGACGGGGCTCCAGACGCAGAGGACCCTTGCGTCCACATGAAAACTCAGCCAGGGCGGTTACCAGCAGGACCGCCGTCAGGGCGGCCCCGAGCCGCCGTGAATGTATGGGTTGAATGCTTGTCATCTTAAAGAATGTAGCGGCTCAGGTCGGAATCGGCTGCGATTTCCGCCACCCGCTGGCGCACGTATTCAGCATCGATGCGGACCTGCCCGCCCTCCAGGTCGGAGGCCTCAAAGGAGATCTCCTCCATCACTTTTTCCAGAATGGTATGCAGGCGCCGGGCGCCGATGTTCTCCGCACGGTTGTTCAGGGTTTCCGCGATGGCGGCCACTTCGGTGATCGAGTCGTCCGTGAAAGTGACGTCCAGGCCTTCGGTTCCCAGCAGGGCCTGGTATTGTTTGACCAAGGCGTTCTTGGGTTCCGTGAGAATGCGCACAAAATCTTTGCTGCTCAGGGAATCCAGCTCAACCCGGATGGGAAACCGGCCCTGGAGCTCAGGGATCATATCCGCCGGTTTGGCCACGTGAAAAGCCCCGGCTCCGATAAACAGGATGTAGTCGGTTTTCACCATGCCGGACTTGGTCTGCACCGTAGTGCCCTCGATGATGGGCAGCAAGTCCCTTTGCACGCCTTCCCGGGAAACCATGGGGCCATGCCCCCCGCTCTCGCGGCCGCAGATCTTGTCGATTTCGTCCAGGAAAACGATTCCGGTCTGTTCCACCCGTTCCACCGCCACCTTGGAAACCTGATCCATGTCGAGGAGTTTGTTTTGTTCGTCTTGAAGAAGGTAATCCCGGGCTTCGGCTACGGTCATGCGCCGGCGCTTGGTGCGGCCGCCGAACATGTTGGGCATCATTTCGCCGATGGTGACGCCGATCTCCTCCACTCCTGAAGAGGAGAATATTTCAAATGGGGTGGTGTGGCTGGCTTTGACTTCCACTTCGACCATTCGTTTATCCAAGGCACCGTCCTGCAGCAATTTGCGTAGTTTCTCGCGGGTTTCGGGAGAAATACCGGGATCGGTGGTCATTTCCGCGGCAGGCCCGCGGGTGGCCTTGGGCGCGGGCAGCAGCACATCCAGCAAACGTTCTTCCACGTTGCGACGCGCCTTTTCCAGGTTCTCCTCCATCTGTTCAGCCTTGACCATGTCCACGGCGATCCTTACCAGGTCGCGGACAATGGACTCCACATCACGACCCACGTAGCCGACTTCCGTGAACTTGGATGCCTCCACCTTGATGAAAGGGGAACCCGCCAGGCGTGCCAGGCGGCGGGCGATCTCTGTTTTGCCTACCCCGGTGGGTCCGATCATGAGGATGTTCTTGGGGATGATGTCTTCCTGGATTTCCCGTGGAAGCTGCTGGCGGCGGAAGCGGTTGCGCAGGGCGATGGCCACGGCCTGCTTGGCGTCATCCTGGCCGATGATGTAGCGGTCCAGTTCGGACACGATTTGGCGCGGGGTCAGGTGGGTGGATGATTTCAATGCGGTGGCGGTCATGACAATTCCTCGATGGTGAATTCGCTGTTCGTGTATATGCAGGTGGCGGCAGCGATCTTCAGGGAGTTTTCCACGATTTCCCGGGCGTCGAGCTTGGCATGGCGCTTCAAAGCCAGGGCAGCGGCATGGGCGTAGGGGCCGCCGGAACCGATGGCCAATACATCTTCATCGGGTTCGATGACATCGCCGGAACCGGAAAGGATAAACAACTGAGTTTTATCCGCCACGATTAGCAGGGCCTCGAGGCGGCGCAATACCTTGTCGGTCCGCCACTCCTTGGAGAGCTCGATGGCCGCCCTGGCCAGGTTGCCGCTGTATTCTTCCAATTTGGCTTCAAATCGTTGAAACAAGGAGAATGCGTCTGAAGTGGAGCCCGCGAATCCGGCCAGGACCTTGTTGTTGAACAAGCGCCGTACCTTGCGGGCGCCGTGCTTCAAAACCGTATGTTCCAGGGTCACCTGGCCGTCTGCGCCGATCACCACGCGGCCGTCATGCCGAACGCAGAGGACGGTGGTGCTTTTGATTTTGGGTGTCATGCCAGAATTCTATGCTTTTTTCGGTGCAGGGTCAATGAAGGGGAAGAGGAGGAAGAAGTTGAAAAGTTGAAGAGTTGAAAAGGGAAGAAGTAGATAGAGTTGGAGAGCAAAAGCAAAAATGGGTGTAGGGGCACGGCATGCCGTGCCCAAATTCAAGAACAAATCCGCGTGGAAATTCAAACCACGCCACCCAAGGAATACACGGAAGAGAAAACGCAATACTTCGAACCGGAATAAAGAATAAAATCATAAGAAAACCTGGTGATTCGGATTGTCCTACTTTCTTATTCATTATTCCTTCTTCCTTATTCGCGGCTTTTCTTCCATTTGCAGGAGGTTCCCCCATGGGTATAATGTCAATGAGAAGGAGGCCCCATGACCCGTTCCCGCATCGCCCTTGTCCTTGCCGTGATGATCGTTATTCCCGCCGCTGTTCCGGCGGAGCACACAGACACCCTGCCGCTGGGCCCGAAGGAACGCTGTCTGGTGCTGCGCACAGTGGAAGCGGGCAAGATCCTGGATACCCGTACCGGTAAAGATGTCACTATTGGCGAAATCGTTGACCGGGCCGCCGGAGCCGACTTGGTGGTGGTGGGGGAGTATCACGACAGCCTGGCTTGCCACGCGTTCCAGCGCGACCTGGTGCGTGAAATGGGCAAAAAACACCCGAAAACCGTTGTGGGTTTCGAGTTTTTCCTGCATGGCAAGGACGATGCGGCCCTGGCGGCCTGGTTGGGGGACGGGGGCGACGAAGCGGACCTGCTGCGGGCCGTGGGCTGGTACGACAAGACCTCCATGCATTACGGCTACACCCGCATGGTCATGGCGGCCGTGCGAGCAGCCGGCCTGTCGGCCGTCGGCTTGAACGCCCCCCGCTCCCTGGTGCATCGCGTGGCCGGCGGCGGGTTGAAGGCGCTTTCCCGGCGGGAACGAGGAATGTTCGCTCATGTGGAACAGAAGAATGCCCAACACCGCCACTTCATCCAGCAGGTCTTCGGTGCCGCGGCCCTGCGCCTGCCACCATGGTTCGACCGCATTTACGCTGCCCAGACCTGTTGGGACTCCGTCATGGCCGCGTCCATGCGGGATTTTCTGGCGTCCAAGCCGGGCAAAGGCAGGAAAGGCATCATCATCGCCGGGGCCGCCCACGTGGCCCACGGTCTGGGTATCCCCTTCCGCTACCGGCTGGGCCAACGCCGTGCCCGGCTGATCACCATCGTGCCCGTGCGCGTGGAGTCGAAGGCGGACGGCGGCTCTGAAGGTCATCCAATGCTCAAGATGATGGCCGGGAACATGCCCCCAGCGGGCATGTTCAGCGCGGGCATCGCCGATTTCGTGGTGGGCCTGCCGGCAAAGGAAGAGGAGAAGTACCCCGCCCTCAATGTGTCCGGCCATATGGAAGGAGAGGCATTCGTGGTGGACAAGGTGGGGGAGGCGGGCCTGCCTGCCCAATTGGGGTTGCGCAAGGGAGACCGGGTTCTGAGCGTTGATGATAAGCCGGTGACCTCCCAGGCGGAACTGCGCCTGCTCTTGGGCGTGGAAGGGAAAACTCCACCCCGCCTTCGCCTGGAGCGCACCCCCACACCTCCCGCCAACCGGGATCAATAACCTATCGGATACGCTAGACCTTTTCCTGCAACCTTTTGGTGTCAAAGTTCTTTTCGCATAGTGGTTAATGACTTAAGGGTGGTGAGACAGCCCTGAGGAAACGTAAACGTAGTCGACTGGGAACCGGATGAGCCAGGAGGCCGGCCCGATGAGGGTGAAATGGCTGCGGTCACATCCCAAACAACCGCCGTAGTCATTTCAGGCCACCGCAGCCCTTTCCGGTCGGAAGCGAAGTGGTGAACGAAGGGCATCTCACCACCCCGTAACGTATACTGCTGAATTAAAAACACGTACAAGTTTATTGGGTTGCGGGAAGAGTCAACGCTCACCACTCCAGCCTTTCGGTGCCAAAAGACTTTTTCGCATAGGGCGAGTTTCAAGAAAGGGCTCTTCCCATTTCCGAATATTCCCCTGTGACTTGAAAACCGGGCGCGGGAAGGGTAAAACCAAAACAGGAGAAATTCCATGAAAACAAACGCGAGAATTTGGATATGCGCCGCCTTGGCGGCGGCCGTCCTGCTCACGCCCGCCTTGACTTTCGGCGAAGGCGGGCCGGATCAGGATCGGGAAAAGCTCCAGAAGCGATTCGATGACCTGCATCACCGTCTGGATGTCCTGGAAAAAGCCGTCGATGACGTGCTCTGGTTCCAGCGCCTGGGGGACATCGCCTTTGTCGACAAGGTGCGCCACGTGGGTCCGCCGCGCTGGAAGGTAAAGAACCCCCAGGCCATGGGCGCCAGGAATCCCGTCAAATTCTACTCCTACGTGTTCATCCCGCGTGACATCGATTACCGGAAGAAATCTCCCCTCATGGTATTTCCCCACGGCGGGGTACACAGCAACTTCAGCACCTACTACATCCACATCGCACGCGAGTTGATCGCCCAGGGCTACGTGGTGGTGGCCCCGGAGTACCGCGGCAGCACCGGCTACGGCCGGGGGATGTACGAAACCATCGATTACGGCGGCCTGGAAACCGAGGATACCCGCGCCGCCCGCGATTACATGCTGGAGAACTACGACTTCATCGCGAAAGACAGGGTGGGGATTTTCGGCTGGAGCCACGGCGGCCTGATCACCCTGATGAACATCTTCGACCACCCGGAAGACTACCAGGCGGCCTTTGCCGGGGTGCCCGTGAGTGACCTGATCGCCCGCATGGGTTACGCCACCGAAGCTTACCGCAAGTTGTACTCAGCGGACTACCACATCGGCAAGACCGCCCGGGAGGATATTCAGGAGTACCGCCGCCGCTCTCCCGCCTGGAACACCCACAAGTTTACGGGCACGCCCCTGCTGGTGCACACCAACACCAGCGACGACGACGTTTATGTGCTGGAGGTGGAACACCTCATCAAGTCCCTCAAGGCCACGGGAAAAACGTTCGATTACAAAATCTTTCAAGCGGCCCCCGGGGGACACAGCTTCGACCGCCTGGACACGCGGATGGCCAAGAAAATCCGCTTGAAGATCTACGCCCACCTGGCCCGCCACCTCCAACCACCCCGGCCTTTCAAGGATCTCGCCGCCCTCAACCGCGCCGCCTACCCGGGCTCCCGATGACCTTGCCCAACCCGATACGTGATTAAGGAAGAGCAGCTGGAGCTTTATTGCTTGCGGGTGTAGATGGCTTGGAGATCTGCCCTGGAATAAGTCCATTCCTGGTACTTGTCCATTTTGTGGGGGATGCTTCTTGACTTTATCGCAAATTCCCGGTGATTTTGAGGATTTTTATTGACCCAGTGGGCGTTGTGTGCTAGGTTTAGACATTGTCTTTCCCGGAGGACTCATGAGCAGTGAACGCAAGTTGCTGGACCTGGCCAACCAAAAGGAAGCCGCCAAACTGGGCGGCGGCGAGGCCCGGATCGAAAAGCAGCACGCCAAGGGCAAGTACACCGCCCGGGAGCGGATCGAAAAAATCCTCGACGAAGGCAGCTTCGAGGAGTTCGACCTTTTTGTCACCCATCGTTGCAACGATTTCGGCATGGAAAAAAACCGCCCCTTGACCGACGGGGTGATCACCGGCTACGGCACCATTCAGGGCCGCTTGGTGTATATCTTTTCACAGGATTTCACGGTTTTCGGTGGCTCCCTTTCCAAGGCTTACGCGGAAAAGATCGTCAAGATCATGGAGATGGCGGCCCGCACCGGCGCCCCGGTTATCGGTTTGAACGACTCCGGCGGTGCCCGCATCCAGGAAGGCGTGGACGCCCTGGCGGGTTATGCGGATATCTTTTTGCGCAACGTACTCTACTCCGGCGTGATCCCCCAGATCTCCATGATCCTGGGCCCCTGCGCCGGCGGTGCCGTGTACTCACCGGCCATAACCGATTTCGTGATGATGGTGGACCAGACTTCATACATGTTCCTGACGGGGCCCAAGGTGGTCAAGCAGGTCACCCAGGAAGATGTCACGGTGGACCAATTGGGCGGCGCCGGCGTGCACTCCACCCGCAGCGGCATAGCCCATTGTGTTTTCCCCGATGAGGACACGGCCTTCGAGAACCTCAAGCGCCTGTTCGCTTTCCTGCCCCAGAACAACCGTGAGACCGCCCCGGTGGTTGATTGCGCCGACCCCATCGACCGGGTGGACGAAGCACTCAACTACCTGGTGCCGGAGAATCCCAACAAGCCTTATGACATGAAGACGGTCATCACAACAGTGCTGGATGACCAGGACTTCTTTGAGCTGCAACCGGATTACGCCAAGAACATCATCACCGGTTTCGGGCGCCTAAACGGTGCTACCGTGGGCATTGTGGCCAATCAACCGGCCTTTCTGGCTGGAGTCCTGGACAACAACGCCTCCATGAAGGCCGCCCGTTTCGTGCGTTTCTGCGACGCCTTCAATATTCCCCTGGTGGTGTTCGAGGACGTTCCCGGCTTCATGCCCGGAACGGCCCAGGAGTACAACGGCATTATCAAGAACGGCGCCAAGCTTCTCTACGCCTTTGCCGAGGCCACGGTGCCCAAAATCACCGTGGTGACGCGCAAAGCCTACGGCGGGGCCTATTGCGTCATGAACTCCAAACACATGCGGGCCGATGTCAACATGGCCTGGCCCACAGCCGAGATCGCGGTCATGGGCCCCGACGGGGCCGTGGAGATCATCTACAACCGCCAGATCAAGGAAGCCGAAGACAAGGCGGCCAAAACCGCGGAATTGAAGGAGAGTTACCGGGATCATTTCGCCAATCCCTTTAACGCCGCGGGCAAGGGATATATTGATGACGTGATCGTGCCGGCCAATACGCGCCGCAAGCTGATCAAGGCCCTGAAGATGCTATCCGGCAAGCGGGATACCAATCCCGACAAAAAACACGGCAATATCCCCTTGTAAACCCGGTGAGGACAGTACAGTGAACATGACGGAAGCGTTGATCATTACGGGGCTGGGAGTGGCCGTCGTCTTTTCTGGCTTAATCCTTACCAGCATGTTGATCTCTTCGTTTTCTTTTTTCCCCCGCCTGTTTGAACGATTTAAAGCTCCCAAGAAAGTGCCGGTAACTCCACAGGAACCGTCAAAGATATCCCCCCAACCGGATCCCGAGGTGGCGGCCGTGATCGCGGCCCTGCTGGAAGTCGAGTTCCGGTTGAACCTGCCCCTGCTGGAAGGGCGCTTCACCTTCCGATCATAGAGGATGCGTTGATGTTCAAGCGGATGACCAGTGAAAAGGGCCGGCCGGGGACCGGCCGGCAGTGAATCCAGGAGGCTGAGTCTCATGCGAAAATACAAGCTTGCCATCGGAGGAAAGGACTTCGAGGCGGAAATTCTTGAAATCACCACCGAGGAGGCCCGGGTTGTGGTCAACGGCCAGGAGTACCTGGTGGAACTCAAGGAATTGGGCCGCAAACCCGTGACCATGGCACCGGCACCTACTGGAGCACCCAAACCGAGTACACCGGCCGCTGTCGCTCCCACGGCGGCATCGAAACCCTTGCCGGTAAAGAGCGGTGGGGATTCCCAGTCCGTCCTCGCCCCGTTGCCGGGATTGATAGTGGACATCATGGTCAATGAAAACGACGCGGTCAAGGCCGGGCAGAACCTGTTGCTCATGGAAGCCATGAAGATGGAAAACCAGATACCGGCTCCCTATGACGGTACGGTGAAGCGTATCCACGTCAAGAAAGGCGACAGTGTGTCCGAGGGCGACGTATTGGTGGAGATCTGCCGTCCGCCCATGACCACTTTGTGAGGCCCGGAATGAAACGTTCCACGCTCATCTTTTTCCTGATGTTATCCTCCCTGGGCCTGCAGGCCGCCCGGGATTTGACCGTCGAATTCAACCGGGATGTGTACATCAAAGTCTACCGCGGCGCCGAGGACAAGGTGGAAACCGGCGAGCGGGGGACGCTTCTGGATCGGGACAACGGCGTCCTGGCGGATTTCCATATTATCGCCGTTGACGATTCGGAAAGCATCGCCCGGGTGGATTTTCCCGCGGGAGTGGAGGAGACGGATGCGGTTATGGCCCGGGTGGAACAGGCCAGCCTGGAGGGTTTGCCCATACGTTTTTCCCGGGAAGAATCGCAGTTCTACTTCCGCATACCGGGACGTGGAACCCGCAGCGGCGTACGGGTCGGCATGAAGGGCGAGCTTTTCGTCGCAGGCAAACTGGCCGGGATATTCCGAATCGTGGGCCTGGAAAAAGACCACGCCGTGGCCTGGGTCACCAACACGGCGGCCAACGTGGATTACCGTCACGCGGATTCGGCGTTGATCCGTGACTACGTGCAACAGGTGATCGGCGGTACTGGCTTCGTGCACCTGACACTGAAAAACGCCATCATGCTCCTGGTGGGTCTCTTTTTCATCTACCTGGGCGTGGCCAAGGACTATGAACCCCTGTTGCTGGTGCCCATCGGGTTCGGCATCATCATCGGCAACATCCCGTTGCCCCTGCAGTTGTTCAACAGCATTTCCGTGTACATGATCGATCCGCAAACACACCAATACGTGTTCAACACCACCACCAACAGTGTGATGGGATTGATCTATTTCGGGGTGCGCTCCGGCTTGTTTCCACCGCTGATCTTCCTGGGCATCGGCGCCATGACCGATTTTACCGCCTTGCTTTCCAATCCCCGTTCCGTGTTGTTGGGCGCCGCGGCGCAAATGGGCATATTCATCACTTTCATCAGTGCCCTGAAGCTCGGCTTCTCGCCGGCCAACTCCGCGGCCATCGGCATTATCGGGGGTGCGGACGGGCCAACCGCAATCTTCCTCTCTTCGAAACTGGCGCCCTCCCTGATCGGCCCCATCGCCATTGCCGCCTATTCCTACATGGCCATGGTACCCATTATCCAGCCGCCCATCATGAAATTGTTGACTTCGAAAAAAGAGCGCCTGATCCGCATGCAACCGGGCCGGAAAGTCAAGAAGATCGAGAAAATCCTCTTCCCGGTGGTGGGTGTGATCGTGACCACCCTGGTGGCTCCCGGCGCCATTCCCTTGCTGGGAATGCTCTTTTTCGGCAACCTGCTGAAGGAATCCGGGGTCACAACCCGCCTGGCCAAGACCGCTTCAAACTCATTGATCGACATCGCCACCATCCTGCTGGGCCTGGCCGTGGGTGCGTCGACCAGCGCCGAGGTGTTCCTGAACAACAAGTCGATTCTCATCTTCGTGTTGGGGGTTATCTCTTTCGGGGTGGCCACCGCCTGCGGGCTCCTCTTCGCCAAGTTGATGAACCTGTTCTCCAAGCGCAAGATCAATCCCCTGATCGGCGCCGCCGGGGTTTCCGCGGTTCCGGACTCCGCCCGGGTGGTCCACAATGTCGGCCGCGAAGAGGATCCGGGCAATTACCTGCTGCAACACGCCATGGGACCCAACGTGGCCGGAGTGATCGGTTCCGCCATCGCGGCGGGCGTTTTCCTGGGAATATTCTGATAGGAGAGAGAACATGAGTCGAATCGTAGCCGCCATACCCAATGTGTGTGAAGGACGGGATGAGGCCTTTATCGCTAGGCTCACGCAAAAGATAAAAGAGGTTAAGGGCGTGGTCCTGCTGGACGTGTCCATGGACCAGAGCCGCAACCGCACGGTACTGGCCCTGACGGGTTCACGGGCCGCATTGTTTGACGCCGGCATGGTGTTGTATGAGGAATCACTCAAGCACATCGACATGCGGCGGCACGAAGGGGAGTATCCCCGCATCGGGGCGGTGGATGTGTTTCCGTTTGTGCCCCTAAAAGACGTATCCATTGGTGAAACAGTCAAGATGGCCGAGGAATTCGCCGCCAAGGTGGCCAAGGCCTTTCGCATTCCCGTTTATCTCTACGGGGAGGCGGCCCGCATCCCGGCGCGCCGCCTGGTGGAAAACATACGCGACATCGAGTACGAGGGCCTGGAAGCGCGCCTCAAGGATCCGGCGTGGAAGCCCGATTTCGGACCGGATGAGTTCAAACCCGATGCCGGGGCGACCATTGTCGGTGCCCGCTATCCCCTGGTCAGCTTCAAGATCTTTTTGGATACCCGCGATCCCGTGGTGGCGGAAGCCATCGCCCGTTCCATTGGATTTGTCCGCGGTGGTCTGCGCCATGTGCGGGCCAATGCCGGCCGGACCCGGGAAGAGCAGAAGATGCAGTTGACCGTTTCCATTGCCAATTACCGTGAAACCCCCATGTACAAGGTGATCGAACTGGTGCGCCTGGAGGCAAGGCGGTTCGGCGTGGGTGTGTTGTCCGTGGAGATGATCGGCCTCATTCCCGAACGGGCTTTCCTGGACTCCGCCATGTACTACATGAACGTCAACGGATTCTCCCTGGACCGGCTGGTGGAAAAGAACGTCATGGCCCACCTGAACGAAAAAGTCTTTTTCATGGGCTAGCCCTGGTTTTCCCACCGGCACGTTGTAACGTCCGACCGTTTGAATACAGCCGGTGCGCCCGGTCGGTTATGTTTGTTCTCCCTCGGTCAGGTCAGCCTTCCCGTCGCTAATGTACATGCAATAGACAAGATGGGATCATGCGAAGGTATCGGGGCTGAGAAATAAACGCTGGTTAAACGCAGGCGCAGGGCACCCGGGGCCTGGGATTTTTGCCAAAAAGTGTATTCTCCCCGCGTCCTGGGAATAATCACAGCCAAGTGAAATTGACATTGAAGATGCTTCCCCCGTATAATGATCATCACGCCAAATTTCCGTTGAGGAGAGTTTGATGAGCAGTGATTTCAAACCTTATGTATCCGCAGACCAGAACCTGAAAGAGTTTACCCTGCGGGCGTTGCTGATCGGCCTCGTTCTGGCCGTCATACTGGGCGCCGCCAATGCCTACCTCGGGCTCAAGGCGGGCATGACCATCGCCGCGACGTATCCCGCCGCCGTGCTGGGCATGGCCCTGTTGCGACTTTTCCGGGACAACAACATCCTGGAAGAAAACCTGACTAGAACCGTGGGTTCCATCGGTGAATCCGTTGCCGCCGGAGCCATCTTCACCCTGCCGGCCTTCCTGATCGCCGGTGTGTGGTCCGATGAGTTCTTCGCCAGCTTCGAAGGCTATTGGAAGTCCACGGTCATTATGCTGGTAGGCGGCATCGCCGGCATCCTGTTCGTCACGTTGCTGCGACGCGTGATGGTGGAGGATCCGGAATTGCCCTTCCCCGAATCCGTGGCCGCCGGCGAAATCCACAAAGCCGGCCGCAGCGGCGCCACCGGCGCCAAGTACCTCTTCTACGCCATGGGCATCGGCGGTGCCATCGAGTTCTTCAAGAACTTCGCTATTTTAAAAGGCATCTGGCAGAAATTCGTCGTGTTCTCGGAAAAAGTGATCCCCGCCACGGGATTGGGCAAATACGGCCTTTCCTACAAGGGGGTAAACACCGGCGGTGGTTTCCTATTGAAATCCCCTTCCCTGAGCCCGGCGTTCATGGGAGTCGGATACATTATCGGCCCCAAACTGGCGGCTTTGAACTTTGCCGGCGGCGTTCTGGCGTGGGGGCTCTTCGTGCCCATCCTGCTGCTGGTGCTGGCGCCGCAGTTTGCGCCTTTTATCGGCAGCAAGATCATGCTGGCTGGGAATGAGATCACCCTGACCTGGGATTTCATTGCGGACAACATCATCTTCCCCTCCATTGTCAAGCCCATCGCCATCGGCGGCATGCTCATGAGCGCCGCTTATACCTTGTGGAACATGCGCAAGAGCCTGGCCACTGGAATCGGCCGCTCCATCGACGACGTGCGCAAGGCGGCCACGGCCGGTGAAACCACCAAGCGTACGGACAAGGACATCAACATCAAGCTGGTATTCCTGGGCTTGCTGGCCATATCGGTGATCACCTTCGTGGTCTATTGGTGGTTTATGGACTTTTCCAGCGAAAACCTGTTACCCGCGCTGGTGGCCGCCCTGGTGATGATGATCGCCGGGTTCTTTTTCGCTGCGGTTTCGGGATACCTGGTGGGGTTGATCGGTTCTTCCAACAATCCCATCTCCGGGTTGACCATCTCCACCCTGGTGGTGGCCGCCATCCTGATGGTATTGCTCGGTGCCAAGGGAACCAGCGGGGTCATCGTCGTACTCGCCGTGGCCGGTGTTATCTGCGTCTCCGCGGCCGTGGCGGGAGAAATGCTCCAGGACCTCAAAGTGGGGCACCTCCTGGGTGGTACCCCCTGGAAAATGCAGGTGGGTGACTTTATCGGCGTCATTATCTCGGCGCTGGTCATGTGGATCCCCCTGTTCATTCTCAACGCCGGAGACCTGAAAACAGCCGCCCTGGAAGGTTATAAAGGCGGTTTCGGCGGTAAGGTGTTGGCCGCACCCCAAGCGGGCCTCATGGCGCAGTTGTCCAAGGGCATCGTTGGCGGTGAGATGGTATGGCCCCTGATTATCGTGGGCATCATCATGGCCGTCGGCTTTATCCTGGTCAAGGTCAAGAGCCCGATGCTGGTTTGCGTGGGCATGTACCTGTCCTTCGGTACCGTGGCCGCCATCTTTGTGGGTGGTATCATCCGCTGGGTGGTGGACATGCTGATCGCCCGGCGCAAGCTGAACGATAACCAGAAATCCCGGGTGGACAACCGCGGCGTGTTGCTGGCGGCTGGGCTCATCGCCGGTGAAGCGTTGATGGGCCTCTTATTCGCCTTCTTCGCCTTCATGGAATGGCAGGTGCCCAAGCTGTGGCGCAACTCGCCCTTCTTCCTGAGTGTCATCGTGATGGTGGCATTGGGATACATATTGGTTAAACTGCCGCTGAACAACGCGGGCGATCCGGACGAACCGGCCGCCCCGTCAGTATCCTGATCCCGGCTGAACGGGATCGACCTTTCCGGCGGGTATGACCGGCGCCGGGGGATTCTTTTCCCCGGCGCCGGACACACCGGAGACAAAAAGACAAACTAATGTTTGCAAAGATCCGACCCCCGCGCAGACCCGTAAGTGTTGGCCAGGACTGGATTCCCCAGCGTACCCTGGAATGGCAGGAAGACGATGAGGGCAAGGTTTTCCTGCTCAAGGAGAAATCCCGCAACCAGGCCATGAAATGGTTGATCCGCAAAGCGGGGAAAAACCAGTTTTTTCGCATCCACCTGGATCGCTTCGGCACGAAAGCCTGGCAACTTGCCGACGGCAGCCGCAGTGTTGCCGGTATCGCTGCGGTTATGCGGGAGGAGTTCGGAGAAGACCTGAAGGACCCGGCCGAACGGGTGGCGCGCTTTTTCGCCATGCTCGCCTCCAGCCGCTTCGTGGTGTTTCGGCGCCCCGAAGATCCGGAATAGCCGGAATCGTCAGGCCGGATTCCAACGACTTTGAGAGAAGACCCGCCGAAACCATCGGGGGGCTGTGGTTTTGACTTCCCAATGACTCCGCCCTAAAATCGGTTTATGGGAAAAATCGCATCTCCCGGCCATTGCATGGCTCCCGCCATCGACCTGAAATGCCTGGTCGTGCCGCGGCTGATCACGGAGTGAGGTCGCATTGCCGATGGACAATGCTTTGATCTCCATGGACGTTATTGACGCGGCCGGAGCCGGCATGTACCTGGTTTTCGGCATCCTGCAAATCGACCTGTGGTTCCGCCGGCGCTGGGCGAACCACCTATGGCTGGCCGGTGCCGCCGGATCGGCGCTGCTCGTCAACCTGACCGGCATGGTCGTGCGGCATGTCGGACCGGGTGCGGACACTCCGGTGATCACTCTCAACGCTCTCGGGGTGACGGCGGCCTGCGTCTGCCTGTTCGAGTTGGTGCAGTCCCTGGTGGCCCGCACCCCGGGGCGGATCGCGCGCCTCCTCGAAGCGTTGCTTTTCCTGGTCACCCTGTTCGCCGGCCTCGGGGTGGACTTTCTCGTTCCGGTAACGATGGTGGGGTGTGGCGTCATGCTGGTGGTGTCCATGTTCCACGCCGTTCGTTCCGGGTTGCGGCGGGGTGGAGAGTTCACTGTGATTGCGGGGGGCTTTATCGTATTGGTGGTCCTTCTGGTACTCGACGTGGCTGCTGAACTGACGGGGCTTGACCTGCCGTCGGGACTACCGATTGTGGGCTTTGCCGTGCTGTTTTTCAGCGCTTCCCACACCCTCAACCGGCGGTTTCGTTACGCCGAGGTCGCGGCCCGTACCGACCCCCTCACCGGTCTCTCCAATCGGCGCCGGTTCTACGAACTCAGCGATCTCGCGCTGGCGATGAGCCGGCGCTCCGGCAAATCCTTGTCCCTGGTGCTGCTGGACCTGGATCGTTTCAAGCTGATCAACGACACGTACGGCCACGCCGCCGGAGACGCAGTGCTGCAAAGGCTGGCCGAGCTGCTAAGGCATGCCCTGCGCCGGCAGGATGTGGCGGCGCGCTGGGGAGGTGAGGAATTCATCCTCCTGCTTCCGGATACGGACTGTTCCGGGGCGCGGCACGTTGCCGAGACGATTCGCCGCCAAACCGCGGCTCTGAGTATTGCATCAGGAGCGGGGGAGGTCGCGGTAACGGTTTCGGCAGGGGTGGCTGAACATGACCCCGCCGCGAACCTCGACGCAACCATTGAGCGGGCTGACAATGCCTTGTACCGCGCCAAGTTGAGCGGTCGCAACCAGGTGGAGGTGGCGCGGCCGGAACTGAGAGGGCCCTGAATATCGAATAAGGCATAAAGAGTAAGCAACCAAGAAAGAGCGGAAGGGTGACAGAAAATCGGGACCGGCGGTCAGACTGCCCTGAGGGAACGCAAACGTAGTTGACTGGGAACCGGATGGGCCAGGAGGCCGGCCCGATTAGGGTAAAATGATGCCCCGGTCACATCCCGAACATCCACCGGGGTCATTTTAGGCCCCCGCAGCCCTTTCCGGTCAGGCACGGAGTGGTGAACGAAGGGCATCTGCCGCCGCATTCCGCTACACGGATTTTTGTGTTCCTCTCCAATTCTCCATCCTCTCCAACTTTTTTATTGCTCTATAGTTCTTTATGTCGGATAATTTTGATTTTTGGTCGGCTTTGATGTACTATTGTATTGGACGGTAAACGATTTATCCGTCCCCATCGAAGGGGAAACACGATAACTGGAACCGGGAGAGAATATTGCCGAAAAACAGCTTAGCCCATACTCAACGATGGGATGGTCTTAAAAAAAGTGCCCACCAGGCATTCGCCATTTTGCAGAACAACGATCAACTCGAGGCCGCACGCCGGTGCATCGTGGCGTACTTGAATCAATTATATGACGCTATGCTGGAATCAAACGAAAAAGTCCCGGACTGGGATTTCCTTGTCCGGCGGGAGGCTCTGCGGGCCATGTTGGCCATGTTTTCCAGGCGCAACGAGAAGCTTACGGGGAATTCTCCGCTCAAACACCTTTGGAACGCGGCGCGTACGGGGGACGCCCCGGTTGAAGATGATTTCATCGTCGAGTTCGAACACCTTTTCATGGCCCTTCACGGCCAGGCACGGATTTACCCGGGAGACCTGATCCGCGGTCTGGAGGAGGCGGATTTTGACAGCCTGCATGGGCAGGAAGCGGCCCGGCGGCGCTCCGATTTCCTGGACGGCATGGGCGATCGCATGGACGAAGTGTTGAAATCGTATCCCCACGGACTCCTTCCGGAAGTGGACGCGCGCAGGCAGGAGAACCGCAGGCGCATCCTCGAGGTTTTCGGCGGTACTGAAGACGATTGGACAAACACCCAATGGCACTACCGCAACGTCATCCGTGACCGCAACGGGCTTGAACGCATGCGCAGGGTCGTGAACATGTCCGACGAGCAGGCCCGGGCCATTGAAACGGCCATTGACAACGGCATTCCTTTTGGGGTTACACCCCATTACCTCCACTTGATGGACATGGAAGAAAAAAACCGTGACATGGCGGTACGGCAGCAGGTCTTTCCCCCCGCCAGTTACGTTGAGGCCGTGTTGTCTCACATGAGCGACCGCAATCTGGCTTTTGATTTCATGCGTGAACACGACACCTCTCCTGAAGCCCACATCACCCGGCGTTACGTTAAAGTGGCCATTCTGAAACCCTACGACACGTGTCCGCAGATCTGCGTCTATTGTCAGCGGAATTGGGAAATCACCAGCCCTTTCGCGGAAAACGCCGAGGTTTCCCAGCATGACCTGGACCGCGCCTTGCAATGGGTGTCCGAACATTCACACATCATGGACCTCTTGATCACGGGCGGAGATCCGCTGATCATGAGCAACATCAAGTTGAAATCCTTGCTGGACCGCCTGACTGCGATCCCGCATCTGCGCACAATCCGGATCGCATCCCGTTTCCCCGTGACCCTTCCGCAACGAATCGATGACCAATTGGTTGACCTGCTGGCCGGCTACCATGAACCCGGACGCCGTATCATCTACTTTGTGACCCATATCCAGCATCCCTACGAGATCTGTCGAGAGACCCTTGATGCGGTCAACCGGCTGCGCAAACGGGGGATCGGTGTCTACAATCAGCAGGTGTTTACGTTTGCCAACAGCCGGCGTTTCGAATCCGTGGCCCTGCGAATTATTCTGCGTCTTATCGGAGTGGATCCCTACTACGTGTTCAACATGAAGGGCAAATCGGAAATGGAGAATTACGCCGTTCCCATTGCCCGGCTCCTGCAGGAACGCAAAGAGGAAGCGCGGCTGCTGCCGGGAGTCTTCCGAACCGACGAGCCGGTGTTCAATGTACCATTTCTGGGCAAGAACCATGTAAGGGCCAACCAGGACCATGAACTCATTTCCATTATGCCCGACGGCCGCCGTGTGTACGCCTTTCACCCCTGGGAACGCAATATCCGCAGGGTCCGCTCCTATGTGTACCGTGATGTGTCCATTGGCGCCTATCTGCGCAATCTAGAGGAGATGGGCGAATCTATTTCCGACTACCGCACCATATGGTATTACTACTAATCCGCATCTCTCACAGTGACCTGCTGCAATGCCGGATCCGGCCGCATCGACTGCGTTAGGCTCGGTCATTCTTTTCAGCCATAGCGCTGCTATGCCTTCAAAGAATTCATGTCGCCTGCCTTGTTGCTGCAGCCGTCTTCGCCATTTCGCGATGATCCCTGCTCGAAATGCGGATTAAAAAAAGCCAAAGAGGAAGGAGAGTTGGAGAGAAGGTGGCAGGGAAAAAACGCTCTGCCTTCTCAACCGCGTTTGCGCCCTCAATTTACTCAACTTCCCAGTCCGGTAGACAGACAAACGGGATGAAGGTCACAAGCGACTTTTCTCTTTGAACTTTTCTCTTTTCACCGCCCCGGCTTGAAACCCAGGCGGATTCTGGCGCATCTAAGCAAGTGCAACCACATTTGGATTGAATATCCAGGATGATGGAGGAGAACGCAATGAAAAGGGTGATTTGTATGCTCGTGCCAATCTTGATGAGCTGGAGCCTGATGGCGGCGAAAGCCCCTGAAAAGTCCCCGTCGTCAAGTCAACTCAAGCAAGTGTTGGCGAATGTATCCGGTTCCATCGTCAAGGTCGTCTCGGAAGCGGGAAAAGTATACGTGGGAACTGGGATCGCCCTTGAACGCGACCTGGTACTAACCAGCACGCTGTTGACGCGCAATCCCGACGCCAGACTGTCCGTGATCCGCATGGATGAAAGGCGATTCCCGGCGCGCTTGAAAGGCCAGGACGAGCAAACTGCCGTGGCCATGCTGGAGCTGGATACCCCGGTGTTGACCCCCATTGCAACCGCGGACAATGTCGAAGTCGGGGACTGGATTGCCCTGGTCGGCGCATTTTACGACCAATTCCCCGCCGTGCAGCAGGGAGTGGTCAGCAGTGTCTCAAGGGATGCTGTCATCCTGAATGCAGCTGCCGTCCCCGGGTCGTCGGGTGGCGCGGTGCTGAACGCCGACGGTCGCCTGGTGGCGGTGCTGCGGGGGCGTTTCGGATTCGCTACGGCCCCGGACATTCGCGTGGAAGATGAGTCCGGGGGCTGGACATTTTTGGGCCGCAAGTACCGGAGTGGTGACCTGAGTTTCGCGGTACCCATTTCCCGGGTAAGTGATGTGGCTGCTAAATTACGGCGTTTCGGGCATGTGCCCCGGGGCTGGGCCGGAGTCCATCTCACCATGAACGGAGAGGACCGTGCCGTGAGGGTAGCCGGGGTGCAATCCGGTTCACCGGCGGCCCGGGCGGGTCTGCGCACCAAGGACCGGATCCTCACGGTAAACGGCAGCGACGTGTCCACTGTGGCCGACGTTGCCCGGGCCATCCGGGGATTGTCCCCGGGAGATACTGTGCGTATGGACGTTCAGCGCCAACACCTGCGCAAGGGCATCATTATAACCCTGGAGGAAGGCCCAAAAATAAAAACCGAAGTGGAAGCCTCGACAATCTTCACGGACGCTGAACCCCCGCTGGAATCGGCCGGAACCCTGCCCATGTTCCGTCGTTTCCTGTTTCACTCCGGCAAGGATGCTCCATTCATTTTCGAAGATTTCCGCCGTCGCATGCGGGATATGGCCGTTTCCGCCCATCACAGCAGTTTGGAGCCGGTTCGGCGTGAGTTGCGCCGCCTGATCTGGGAAATTGGACTCATTGAACACGAAATGGAGCGGGCGACTCCAGAGCATTTGCAGCGCCTGCGCCAAAAGATGGCTGAGCTGGAAGCCCAAACCCACAAGGCATTGGAACTGCGGGAAAGGCAGTTGCATGAGGATCGAAAATCCATGAAGGCGGATTTCGCAAAAACCCGCCGCCGCCTGGACGCCTTGAAAAAGAAGCGCAACAGCGAAGACAAAAGCTGATCCGGGAAGCAGATCATTCTGCAGAAGTTGGAGACTAGAAGGCTGGCTGTTTTTATCGGGCGGGAGACAAAAAAAGCCAATATGCGGTTTTAACTCCTCTTCCTTCGCCAACTCTCCAACTTTTGAACTCGGCAACTTTTCAACTTTTCAACTCTGCAACTTTTCAACTTTTATTCATTGACACCCCACCTGGGTCTGTTAGAATCAGCTCGAAATGGGCAACCATCGTAAACTC
>Ga0272443_10002823_pt1 | contig 21471 bp, 20 predicted proteins | sample SSMAcet12_FD_193581 | JGI IMG/M metagenome (GOLD analysis project Ga0272443, IMG submission 193581) | Marine sediment archaeal communities from Little Sippewissett salt marsh, Falmouth, MA, United States - SSM-Acet-12 | ecosystem: Environmental > Aquatic > Marine > Wetlands > Sediment ... | reverse complement strand
TTGGGGATTGACCTGAATAGGTGTCTAATAGCTTTGACGGAAACACAGGAGGTCAAGGGAAACACCAAAAATACCGATTGACTCTGACCTTTTCATAGGTGCGGTTTTGACAGGCAGAACCGCTAAAGAATTCTGCCCTTGGCTGACACGGCTTCAGGATAATCAAAAACCCCGCTCATCAGAGCGGGGTTTTTCCATGTCTTACAGACATCTCCGAGAGTACGCTATCGAACCTCAGCTTTTGTCTTGAACAAATCGGTAACATCAAGACTGTCGTCAAGTGATATCACCCGGTAATTTTCGGGACTGAGACCATCATCCGTTTCAAGCTCAATTTTGAATCTGTGGTATTTCGAAAGCCGTTTAAAGATATTCGAATCAGACTGAGTCATTCTCTCAGCCATTTCGGGATTGAGAATCAACCTGTATTTTTTCATCTTCGAACCGGCATGCGCCCTCTGAAACCAGCGCTCTATCTTGGTGGCAATTGTATCAGCGGACAGAACGCGCCCCAATCCGTTACATGTGGGGCACGGCTCTGAGAATGTCTGTATCAGCGATGGTCTCGTTCGCTCGCGTGTCATTTCAATCAATCCGAAGTCCGAAACAGGATTTATTGCATTTTTCGCTCTATCGTTCTTAAAACAGGATTTGAAATACTCGAAGAGCTTCCTCCGATTCTCCCGGATATGCATATCTATGAAATCGATCACTATCAAACCACCGATATCTCTCAACCGAATCTGTCTCGCTATTTCGGGAGCAGCCTCCATATTGACCTTGAGAATCGTGCCTTCCTGCTCCTTCTTGCCGACATACCGACCTGTATTGACGTCGATAGCCCACAGAGCTTCGGTCTGATCTATAACAATGAACGAACCTTTTCGAATCCAGACCTTGCGATTCAGCGTGCGGTCAATTTCATCCTCAATGCCGTACAGATCGAATAGAGGAACCGTCCCCTTATAGAGTTCCACCTTCTCGCGAAGTTTTGGTGCTACCATCTTTACGAAGGAGATAATCTCGCGGTATTCCTTGCGTGCATCGACAATCACGCGCTCTGTATCCTCGGTAAAGAAATCCCGTACGATACTCGTTGTGATGCTCGCATCCCGGTGAAGAAGAGCTGGTGCGCTCTTCTTGTCAGCAGTTCTCCGGATTCGATTCCATATTTTCAGAAGACGTTTTATGTCACGCCTGAAATCTTTCTCGTTTTTGCCTTCACCCTCTGTCCGTACAATCAGTCCGAAACCATCCGGCCTCATATCGAACAGCATCTTTCTTAAACGCTTCCGCTCAGCCCAGTTGGATATTCGCTTGGACACCCGTATGTGTCTCTCGTTTGGCACAAGTACGAGAAATCTGCCGGGGAGACTTATAGCAGTCGAGACCCTGGCACCCTTTTGACCGAGAGGTTCTTTTATGACCTGTACGAGAATCTCCTGATCTTTCTTGATAAGCTTGTCGATTGGATTTCGGATATGAGTTTTACGGATAATATCCGTATCACCGCCATTCTCTTCATCCTCGACCTCGAAATCGTACCTCCTGGAGGCATTATCAGTACCGATATCGGAGATATGCAGGAACGATGTCCGTTCAAGCCCCAAATCCAGAAATGCAGCCTGCATTCCCGGGAGGACAGCGGTAACTTTCCCCTTGTAAATTGCGCCTACATGTCTCTGATCCCCCGGACGCTCAACGAGAAGCTCCACGAGCTTGTTATTTTCAATAATCGCTATCCTGGTTTCATGCAGAGCGCAGTTGATTACAATCTCCTGCTTCATTAACACTCCTTTCCACTGCCGTAAGCGCAGGGCTAACAACATGCGAAACTAATGCCGGGAAAAGGAGCGCCTGATCAGCCGAGAGCCTCTCCACTCTCGGGAGGGTATCCCCTCAGGTAATCATCCGCTTTCATCCGCTTTTTTCCAGCGGGCTGGACCTCGAGAAGCTTGAGCCATGTGTTGCCTGTGGCAACAACCAAACCCTTTTCTGAATCTACAATCGTCCCGGGAGTGACACCGGGTTCAGTGGGATCAATAAGCTCACTCTTGTAGATTTTGAGTTTGACGCCGTCACGGAAAGTATATGCACCCGGTTTTGAGGAGAGACCACGAATCTGGTTGTGTATCTCTTCCGCGGACCTGCTCCAATCAATCTCACCGTGTTCCGGTGTCAATTTGGGTGCGCTTGTGATTTGGGACGGATCCTGTGAAACAGGCGTTATCTCACCTCTTTCAATGAGATTTACCGTTTCGAGAAGGAGATCCGCTCCAGTTTGGCTCAGTCTCTCATAGAGACTGTCGTAGTCATCATCCGGGTGAATTTGCTCCTCTTTCTGAAGAAGCAAATCTCCCGTATCGACACGTTTTTTGATCTGGAAGGTTGTAACTCCGGTTACTCTCTCGCCGCGCATTATCGCCCAGTTAATGGGGGCTGCGCCTCTGAACTTCGGCAGAAGCGCTGCATGCAGGTTGATCGTACCGTGCGGAGGAATCTCGAATAGCTGCGGGGGTAGTATCCTGAAAGCTACCACCACAAACAGTGCCGCAGCAAATGATGAGATCTTTTCCAAAAAATCTTTGTCCTTGAGTTTCTCCACCTGAATGAGTGGAAGTCCCAATTCACGCGCCTTAACGGCAACTTCCGGGGGGCGGAGTTTTTGTCCGCGTCCGCTCGGTCGATCAGGCGAGGTTACAACACATGCGATCTCGTGTGACGATGACGCAAGCTTACTCAGGCTGGGTATGGCGAATTTGGGATTACCAAAAAAAATCAGACGCATTCTCAGCCGACTTTTATCTTCTTGAGTTTGCCGGCCAGCATATCACGTTCGGAAGGTGTGAGATGGTCTATGAAGAGGACCCCGTCGAGATGATCGCTTTCATGTTGGATGGCTCTTGCAGCAAATCCCTGAGCCTCCACTCTCTGCGTCCTGCCTTCAAGGTCCTGAAATCGTAAAATCAGCCTTTCGGGACGCGTAACTTCAAGGTACAGACCGGGGAAGGACAAACATCCCTCCTCACCGGGCTGTTCGCCCTCTCTCTCTTCGATAACGGGGTTTATGAATACCATCGGTTCTGCATCAAAATCGTGCTCCGACAGATCAATAATGAAAACTCTTCGGGTGTCACCGACCTGCGGCGCCGCCAAACCAACACCCCTGGCGGCTTTCATGATGGAGAACATACTCTCCACAAAGCTTTTCAATTCCTCATCGAAGACTTCAACCGGCTTGCATTTCTCGCGCAACACCGGATCTCCATACTTCCTAACAAGACTATTGGCCATCAAGCTCGCCTATTTTTCTACTAATCCAGCTATGGAAGATTTAACAAATTCCACTTTTACCTGATCGGCAATCTTCAACACCACTTTATTCTGATCGTCATGAATGCCAACGACTGTCCCGATAATACCGCTGTTCGTAACCACGCGATCACCGGTTCGAAGATTGCTTATCATCTGCTGATGTTCCTTCTGACGCTTCTGCTGTGGACGAATCATGAAGAAATACATTATAGCAATAATCGGTACGAAGAAAATCAGCATCTGCACTAACGGATTCCCGCCCTCAGCCGATTGACCCGCCATGCCTACTAAAGTCTCAATCACTAAAAACCTCCTTGGAGCCTGCTGACACCATTCCCTCAGTAAACCCTAAGAATCCGTCCAAAGCAGCTCAAAGTCAAGCTAATTCTTGTCCGAATCATTAACATATCGTGCCATGAAATGTTCCTTGTACGCCTTGAAGCATCCGTCAGTTATGGCTTTCCGTGCATCTTTCATCAGATCGGAGAGGAATTTCAAATTGTGTATCGTAGCGAGTCGCAGAGCGGATGGCTCATTAATATTGAAAAGGTGCCTCAGATATGCTCTGTGATACTGCATGCAGGTCAGGCAGTCACATTCACTATCAATGGGTCGGAAATCACGTTTATACCTCGCGGCTTTGATTATCATCCTTCCGTCACGCGTAAACAGAGTGGCATTCCGGGCATTTCGTGTGGGAAGCACGCAGTCGAACATATCGAACCCCATATCAATCATTTCGAGCAGTTCAACCGGAGTACCCAGCCCCATAAAATATCGGAGCTTCTCCTTCGGCATAAGCCGGACTGTATGCTCTGCGATTTCAAACATAACATCATGCGGTTCTCCTACCGACAATCCACCGACCGCATAACCGGGTAAATCCATTTCAAGAGTCCGCTCAGCAGATTCCGACCTCAAATCAGTATATGTTGATCCCTGAATAATCCCGAACAACGCCTGATTTTCAGATAGAGGCTTCCAGACACTCTCCGCCTTCTTCAGCCAGTCGTGCGTTGTTCCAAGCGCCCTGATTGCACTCTCACGATCTGACGGGTATTTGAGGCAGACATCAAGCGGCATCATTATGTCCGATCCGAGTATTCTCTGGATATCTACAACTTTCTCAGGCGTGAATTTATGAGAGGAACCATCGAGATGAGACTTGAATGTCACGCCCTCATCCTCGATAGCTGTCAGATCGCCGAGACTGAAGACCTGAAAACCGCCGGAATCGGTCAAAATCGACTTCTTCCAGCCATTAAACCGGTGAAGCCCTCCGGCATCCTCAATCACATCCGTACCTGGTCTGAGGTAGAGATGGTACGTATTCCCGAGAATAATATCAAAACCGAGCGAGTTGAGATCGTCGGCTGACACGGCTTTAACCGCTCCCGCTGTCCCCACCGGCATAAAACAGGGGGTGGTGAACGAGCCGTGTCTGGTAGTAACCGTACCGATTCGGGACATCGAATCCTGCCCTGGATTGCTTGCTATTATCTGGAAATCCATACTACTCCTATCGAACAACGAACAGATAGATAGGGGCTAAATCAATCCGACACAAGCCGAAATTAGGTATAGCAGCTTCATTTTGACCATGATGCAGATTCTCTATCAGTTTTTGTAAATTGCAAAAGGTTCTGAGAACTTTACCGATACTGATAATATAATCGGAAATGACGTTAGAATCGTCCAATGAATAACGAAACATAGACTTACGAAGCTCTGAATCAGAATACCTATCGGAGGCGTGAACATTGGAAGCACCGTCATCGACTGTTTCGACACAGAGTCAACAAACTACGCAGGATGAAAAGAGGGACTTCAAGCCAATATTTATCAATTGGCCTGTCAATGATGATTCTGTGGATACATGTGACCTGTTTGACAGAGTCGATCTGAGTAAATATAATGTAGCCTTTTTTGATCCACTCGAATTCGCCGTTCAAAACGGTTTGAGAACCAATACCAATGACCTCTCCGAGATGGAGTATGTGTCCTATCCCGAAACGAATTTCTTTAACTTCCTCGCCGAAACGAAAGCCGCAAGTGAATCGATCAAGAAATTTCTGGACAATAACGGCATTCTCGTAATACGGTCGCAGATACCAAATTCGCAACTCAAAGTCCGGAAGAAATCGTCGATTGGTACGAGTAAATATACCGAATCTGTGGTATCGCCTTTTTTCTGGCTGAATGATTTCATTGGACGGTATCAGTTCCAGTACACGAACATGAATACAATCAAGTTCAACGCCCGGAGTAATCCACTGCGGAAAGTCTTCGGAGGTACTTTGGTAGTATGCAACCAGACTCAGAATGTTATTGGTGATGGTAATGTGGAAGTCATTGCCCTCACATATCCGTCACCAAAATACCCGGCCATTTCCAGGGTAACATTCAAGGAAAGACCCGGACAGATATATTTCATACCGAAGTTCAGGAAAAACCGTGAGTGGGCACACCTAATTGATGCTTTCGAGCGTATTACATTCAAAAAGCTGTTCGGAGTGAATAAATTAACCTGGCTTCCAAGCTTCGAGCTTGAACTGGAGAAGCTGAATCCATATCAGGCGGAACTTGAGGAGATCGAACTACAGGTTGGGAATCTTCAGAAACGCAAAGCGGAGCTTCTGAAGAAAATCGAGGAAACCACACGGCTTATCGACCTTCTCGTTGAGAAGGAAATCGAACTCGACCTATCCGTCCGAACCGCATTTGAACTGCTCGGTTTCAAGACTCCAAACACCCTCGGTGTACAGCAGGCTGAATCACACGAGTTGATATTACATGGTGACAAGATTCGCCGCAGTATCTTAAGGGTTTGCAGTACTGAAAATTCGTCGGTTCGACCGGAAGAGATTGAGGTACTGATGGAAGCCATTGAAGCACGGGATATGAAAACCGTACCAAAACCGATCATAGTTGCCAATTCACATAGATTGAAGCCACCGAGTGAAAGAGACAACTGGTTCGACTCCGAGAGCCATAAGCTCGCTCGTAAGAAGGATGCCTGCCTGATTCCATCCTTCGAACTCTATCTTGCGGCATGTTATGTTCTAAAGAACAAAGAGAGTGGGATGCTGGACCAGATTCAAAAATCTCTCCAGAGAGATATCCTCAACTGCGATTGCGAATTTCAATTGAACAGAAAGAAATACGCCCTCTCATTCAGATAGTATCACACATCCTCGATTTTGAATCCAAACTTGGATGCAAGTCCCGCTGACGGCTCATTACCCTCAGTCACATAAGCAATCGTCTCTTTGAATCCGGCATCGATCATCGAGTTGACTGTCTTCTTCATCAGCGTGGTAGCGACTTTCAAGCGTTTCTTATCGGGGCTTGTCATGGCAAACGCAAGGAGCGGGACATTCTCCTTACGATCCAGAGTCACCACAACCGCACCAACCATGTTTTTGGACATCTCCGCAACGAATGAGCAGTCCCAGAGAGGTTCACCATACTCACCCTCAGAGAGACGCCGCACTTCATCTCGGGCATCCTCAATATCCTCTCCCTCATAGTCAACTGTTCCCTTATACGCATTCAGCATCAATTCAGCGAGTGCTTCCCCATCCTCTGTATTGATATTGCGAATCTCACATCCATTTAAATTCGGAATGTCACCCCGCGTCAGTTTTGCTCTCAGTTTGTGCTTCAGCTTTGTCATTCCCTCTCCTCCATCAATCCAGCCCCATACAATAAACCCCATATAATTTATCTGCATTCTTCAATAAATACAAGCTCAACTGCAACAATAAAGTGAGTTATATCGTAGTCACGTTATATTCGGATTCCAAAGTGATTGCATTGTGCTTCCATCTTTTGTATCAATTAGTGTTCTAATAAATTTCAAACGGAGGAACTCATGAAATGGAATTCCCCATTGGGAGTGGTTATAATTCTACTCTCACTGACCTCACTTTCTATAGCGGTTGAACCACCATCCACAGGCTATTTGACTCCGGAACAGGCTGTTAGGCAGTTAAAACAAGTAGCCGGAGATAATGGTGGGATAGCCGAATACAAAGAACTCGCAACAACTCCGGGGGGACGTTCTCTCGGAATACTCACCATCGGCAAAAATATGGCCAATCCTGCGATACTCGTCGTCGCGAATATGGAGGGTGACTCACCCCAATCGACAGAAGCGGCGGTTAAACTCGCACAAATGGCAACAAGCGAGTGGAGTGATGATCTCGCACGGATATCCTACTACATTATCGCTGTGGGCAATCCCGATGGTTACACTCACTTTTTCGATCAAGTATCACCCGAATCTTTCTTGAATGCAGCGAGCATAAACGATGACAATGATGATGCAACAAACGAGGATGGCCCACTAGATCTGAATGGTGACGGTTTTGTCACGATGATGCGTCAGAAACACCTGGAGGGTAACTGGATCGAGATCGAAGGCAACCCTGTTTTGATGAAGCAAGCCGAGAGTGGAAAAGGTGAAGTCGGAGTCTACAGAATTTTCACCGAGAGTCGCGACATTGACGGTGACGGCAGACTCGGTGAGGATGGTCCGGGGGGCACTAACCCCGGGTGGAATTTTCCCCACAATTTCAAGCACTACACAACCACGAATGGTCCCTGGCCTGCAAGTGAAGCCGAATCCCGTGCTATTATGCGATTCGCATACGACCATCCGGAGATCGCTCTCGTGCTGACATTCGGTCGCACAAACACACTGAAGAGTGTGCCGGAAGCATCTCAAAAAGCGCAGGCGGGTGACAAGAAATTTAAACTGCCCAAGTGGATAGCGGAAGAAACGGGGATAGATCCCGAACAGGAATTCGAGCTGTCGGAACTGGTTCAGATGGCGCGGGATTACACCGGATATCAGGATTTGACTGAGGAGATGGTACTGCAGTTCCTCGGAGTCGGCGCCGCTGTCAATCCGGATCGAAACGATATCCCGTACTGGACTGAGATTACTGAAAGATACAAGAAATTCATGGAGGAAGCGGGATTCGACACCGAACGCCTCGATCCCAGGAAGTTCTCATCGGGATGTGTCGAGGAGTGGGCATACTACCAGTATGGTGTACCATCCTTCAGTATGGATTTCTGGACTCTTCCAAAACCCAAAAAAGAAGAAGAGGGTGAGAAAAAGGAGGGGATGCTGACACCGGATGAGATCGAGAATATGTCCAACGAGGAATTTATCGAACTCGGTGAGGAACGCATCAACGAATTTCTGAAAGCAAGCGGTGCACCGTCTCAGTACAACGCTCAGATGGTCATCATGGCTCTGCAGGGTGGTATGATGGACACCAAAAAAATGGCTGAAATGATGCGGAAGATGAAATCGAAGGAGGAAGCAGGCGGCGCGGATGAGACCGAAGAAGCGCTATACTCGTTTGCTCCCGAGATGTTCCTCGAGTGGAAACCATACAAACATCCCGACCTCGGCGATGTCGAGATCGGCGGGATGATCCCCTATGCCGATATTGCACCGCCTCACGCCATGCTCGATTCAATCCTTACCGGACAGCTGCCGTTTGTCCGCAAGCTGTCAGAGCATCTTCCAGCAATAGAGATAGGCAAGACCGAGGTTGAGAAGACCGGATCGGGAGTTTACAGGGTCAAGACATGGATCACCAACACCGGTTTCCTGCCCTATCCCACCCATCAGGGTAATCGATGCAGAAGACCACTGCCAACGATTGTAACGGTATCGGGTAACGGTATCGAACTGCTCGAAGGTAAAGAGCGAAACACTCTCAGGGTACTTGAAGGCTCCGGAGGTTCACAGAAATTGACCTGGCTTATTGCTGCATCCCCCGGAACGGGAATAAAGATAGAGACAACGACTCCAAGTGCAGGATCGGACTCAGAGACCATAACACTCGGAGGTAACTGATGAAAAACAGAATTATCCTATATACAGTAGCTTTAGTGCTCCTTCTTACGGTTGTATCCCAAGCGGGAAAGGTCAAACTCACATTCGATCACTTCTACAATCATGAAGAGGTCGTGAGTGCACTAAAGGAACTCAATTCAAACTACTCGAGCATTACCGAGTTGGAATTGCTTGGAAAATCGGAAGAGGGGCGCGATATCTGGATGCTCCAGATCTGCAATCCTAAAACCGGTAAGGATACCGACAAACCGGCTGTATACGCCGAGGGTACGATTCATGGTAACGAGATTCAGGCAACCGAGGTCTGTCTCTATCTTGCATGGTATCTCCTCGACAACTACGGCGAGCTTCCCGACATAACAGAGCTTATCGACAGCCGGACATTTTATATCGTACCGATTGTAAACGTTGACAACCGGGCGCGTTTTTTCGAAAGACCATCCAGCTATGATATCGGTCGTAGTGCAATCGTCGGCTATGATGACGACAAGGACGGTCTCGTTGACGAGGATGATTTCGACGATCTCGACGGTGACGGCGAGATTGTCATGATGCGAATTAAGGATCCCGCCGGGGATTGGAGAGCAGATCCGGATGATCCGAGGATTATGGTGCGTGTCGAGAAGGGTGAAAAGGGAGACTATAGAATGCTCGGTATGGAGGGTATCGACAATGATGGTGACGGCATGATAAACGAGGATACCCCCGGATACCTTGACATGAACCGTAACTACGGATTCTATTGGCAGCCTCCGTATGTTCAGTCTGGAGCGGGTGATTATCCCATGTCAGCCAAACCGACAAAAGCCGTCGCTGACTTCTTAAGCTCGAAACCCAATATCACCTTCGGTTTTTCGTATCACAATTCCGGAGGGATGATCCTGCGTGGACCCGGTTCGAAACTGATCCCGATGTATATGCCTCAGGATGTCGCGGTGTTCGATTACCTCGGTCTCGAGGGCGAGCGGATAATCCCACACTACCGATACCTCGTAACCATTGAGGATATGTACACAACGCACGGTGAATTCACCGACTTCCTCTACAATAACCTCGGTATCTACGCATTTGTAGGCGAGTTGTTCATGAGCATGCAGGAGGAATTCCGCAAACCGGGTGAGAAGGAGCGAACGAAACGCGAGCGGGAATCATACTATGGCGGAGTCCCGACCGAGGAACGTCAGAAATTCAACGACAGACTCACTCATGGCTCGATGTTCAAGGAATGGACGGCATTCAATCATCCACAGTTCGGAAAGATCGAACTCGGTGGATGGAAGACATTCACTACACGCATTCCACAGATTTTCCAACTGCCGGAACTCGTACACCGAAATGCCTCGCATGTAATCTTCGTTGCGCAGCAGACACCGGAGGTCAAACTGGAGCTTCTCGAAACCGAGGATATCGGGAACGGACTACGAAAAGTGCTGGTGCGCGCATGGAATGACAACGCGATACCATCACTGTCTTATATCGCTCTGCGGAAAGACATTGTCCGCCCGGATATATTCAGTATCGAAGGTTCGGGGATTGAGGTCGTATCGGGTGGAATCGTGCACGATGTTCACTATGATATGGTCCATTATGTCGAACACAGACCACAGATGATATTCACCAGTGTGCCGTCATTCGGCCACAGAGATATTCAATGGATAGTTCGTGGAAGCGGCAAGGTGAAAGTCTCTTACGATTCAAAGAAAGCCGGGAATAGAGTATTGAATATTAATCTGTAGTTAAATACAGTCTGAGAATAGCAGAGAGCAGCTTGTAAAGAGCTGCCCTCTTGCTTTTGGAACCATGAAGCCGGTTCAGTGGCTTATTTCTACCTGTTCAAGTTTCAAAAGTAGGTCGTGTTCCGAAATCCGGCTTAGCCGGGATGAGAAACGCGACAAATCCGTTTTTTGAGAGCATGTCGGGTTTCTCCGTTCGTTTCCTCACTCCGGAACGCCGACCTACTTCTCAGCATCCTTATGAAACAACTTCTGACGGTTGCCCTTTATATTTTAGTACTGTGAAGCCGATCAGTGGCTTATTTCTACCTGTTCAAGATCGAGTGTTAGTCTCTCTTTGGAGAAAACGGTCAGAATATCATAGATGTCGTCAATGGTCTCCGGATTATCCGGCCAACTGAATGATGCCGCAACTGTATCGGCAACAGCCAACTCTGTCGATGGATCGGTAAGGCGCGTATAGAGCAGCTTGTCACCGAACTCGTTCGAGACAATCAGCATTCCTCTCCATGCATTGATTGGCTGTTTGGAATTGTTCGCAAGCATCAGGGTCAGCACGGCAGACGGTTGCGAACGCCCGGCGCCCTCATCCGCCGGCAGTGTCCCTATTTCAAAATCCACGAGGTCGAGCAATGAAGCTGTCTTTTCGATCTCCGACACGCTGATCATTTTCTTATTTCCGGTTGTGGATGGCTCCCAGATCCATCCCTCAATCCGTACCTTCACCCACTGGTCTTTCCTCTCGACAACCTTTAGTGGTACATTCTTGTTAATCGATCCAAGCTCCTGCCCCTCCGGTGAAAGCCTGAGATTCGCACTTTCAGCCTTAACAAACACCGTATCAACATGCCCCTGCGCGAAGAGTACGGGACCAATTATACAGTTGATGAAAAGAACCAATAAGAGGTTAGACAATTTCATAAGACCTCCTGTTTATAAATGACTTTGCTATCTATTCTTACTTTTTAATCGAGAATCCACCAACACCGAGAAGATCAGACAGACCGCTTACATATTTGCGGCTGAACGGGACATATGCGAACGGATTTACCTTTATTATATCCGGATTTCCATCCTTATCAAGACAGCTTTCATCCACCTGAATCGCCACAATCTCACCTGAGAACAGATCGTGCGATCCAAGATTCACAATCTGCAAAACCTTACACTCGATATTCACCGGGCACTCCGCGATTATGGGTGCTGAAACAACAAGACCCTTCTCAGGGGTCAGATTAAGTTCTGCAAACTTGTCGTGTTTGCTTCCACTGGCGTGGCCGCAATAGTCAGCCTCTTTCGCCAGATCAGCGGAGGGTACATTTATTACAAACTCGCCCGATTCCTTGACGATTAGATGAGAGTGTCGTTTCGGTTGTATTCCGACTCCGATTTGAGGTGGTGTACTTGCGAGAACACCGATCCATGATATCGTGATAATATTTGGCTGCTCATTCGCTAATTGGCACGACAGCATTACAGTCGGTAGTGGCAGCATGAATCCTTTTGGAGCCAGTGAAACCTTACCCAATGCAAGTTCCTTTCTATTTGAATGCGAGACTGAACGCATCCGAGAGAGCGGAGACCCTGATAATTTCGATCCCCGATTTATTGGAGATTCGAGATGTTCCACGCTCCGGAATGATTATACGCCTGAAGCCGAGATTCATCGCCTCAGTAATTCGAGCCTCCACGCGGGATACACTGCGGACCTCGCCGCCAAGTCCGACCTCACCGACAATTACGGTGTCATCCCTAACCGGAGATTCCTCGAGGCTCGATACAATCGCACAAACAACACCAAGATCAATCGCGGGTTCATCTATGCGAAGCCCCCCTGCAAGATTGACGAACACATCCCGGGAAGATAATCGGAACTGCTCTTTTTTCTCAAGTATCGCAAGCAGCAACGACAGCCGTTTCTGATCAAATCCTGAGGATACACGCTGAGGGACACCGTAGCTCGACTCGGCAACCAGCGCCTGAAGCTCGAACAAAATCGGACGAGCGCCCTCAACCGAACAGACTATCACCTGACCCGATACTCCGCTTGATCTCTCCGACAGAAACAACTCCGATGGATTGGATACTGTTTCGAGACCGGTCGATCCAATCGTGAATATCCCTATTTCGGAGGTTGAGCCGAAACGGTTCTTGTTTGCGCGTAAAATTCTATACAGGTAGTTCTTTTCACCCTCGAAATAGAGAACGACATCCACCATGTGCTCGAGCACTTTCGGTCCCGCTATCGATCCCTCCTTAGTGATATGACCAATCAGCATAAGTCCCATCGAGCGCGCCTCGCAGACATTCTGAAGATGCGCCACGCATTCCCTTATCTGCGTAATAGTCCCCGGTGACGAGTCGAAATCGTTCGAGCGAAGAGTCTGAATTGAATCTATGATAACGAATGAGTGATACTCGCTGTTTATAATCGAGGTTATTTCGTGAAGGTCCGTTGTGGTCGCAACATTGATCTTATCCGATACTACACCGAGGCGGTCCGCCCGATTTCTTATCTGCTCGCTCGATTCCTCTCCTGAGACATACAGTACGGCGTGCCCGCCCTCGGCGAGCCTGCCCGCCGCCTGAAGCAACAGGGTTGATTTTCCGATACCGGGATCGCCACCGAGGAGAACAGTTGAGCCGGGTACAATCCCGCCGCCAAGTACGCGGTCGAACTCATCGAGTCCGGTGGGGATGTGAAACTCGGCGAGTGTATCAATCCGGTCGAGTCTCGTGAATGATGCCTCTTTTCCGGTGGTTCCGGTACTGCTCCCCTTGCGGACCCTCTCCTCGACGAGAGAATTCCACTCACCACACTGCGAGCATCTCCCCGACCACTTCGGATATGATGCACCACAGGACTGGCAAACATATATTGTCTTTTCTCTGGACATCGATCGTGCCATCGAATATCAACTCCGGATCAAGTGAAACGCTGTTAACGATGTGAGAGAAATTCCCGAACGATTGGATCCTCCGACCGCTCTATCTCATCGGTCGTACCGACAAAACGAATTTCGCCCTCATGAAGCAGTGCGAGACGATCACCGATCATAAATGCCGAACGCATATCATGGGTAACCACTATGGAAGTAATATTCAGCCTTTTCTGGAGTGATATAATCAATTCATTTATCGTATCGGCGATTATCGGATCGAGACCGGTTGTCGGTTCATCATAGAGTACAATCTCCGGATCCATACAGATCGCTCGAGCGAGACCGACACGTTTCCTCATGCCACCCGACAGCTCTGCCGGATAGAGATCTTCCTTGAGCGGAAGCCCCACCAGTTCGAGTTTCTCTGCTACAATCTCTTGCTTCTCATCCTCCGACAATCCGGTGTGTTCCGTGAGACCGATTGACACATTCTCATAAACTGTCATCGAATCGAAGAGCGCCGCCGACTGGAAAAGCATCCCGAATTTTCTGCGAAGCTCGAATAGACCACCTCTATCAAGTGAGGCAATATCGGTACCGTTAATCTGAACACTGCCCTCGTCCGGCATCATCAGACCGATGATATGTTTCAGGAGCACGCTTTTACCGCATCCCGACGGACCGAGGATAACCATCGCCTCCCCCTCCTCGATGTCGAGATTCACGCCACGGAGGACATCGTGATCCTCGAAACTCTTCCACAAACCTTCGATTCTTATCATATCAGCCAACGTTGAACATTATCGTAGCCAGAACGAAGTCACTTACAAGGATCAGCACCGATGAGGCTACCACCGCATGGGTTGTGGCAAGTCCCACTCCCTGCGCGCCACCATCGGCCTTGAAACCGTGGAAACACCCCATCAGGGCAATAACCAAACCGAATACGGTCGATTTTATCAATCCCAGAATGATATCCGATAGTTTGAAGAACTGTTTGACGCCATTCATGAATGTTTCGGGTTCCATGTCAAGCATTAGGATTACAACCACGAGCGCGCCAAGCATTGCAATCGCATTTGCGAAGATTACGAGAATCGGCAGCATGATAACACCAGAGATAATTCTCGGCGTTACAAGATACCCGACCGGATCGACAGCGATTGTCTCAAGCGCGTCAATCTGCTCTGTCACCCGCATCGTACCAAGTTCAGCCGCAATGGATGCTCCCACTCGACCTGCAACCACAAGAGATGTCAGTACCGGCGCAAGCTCGATAAATATTGCTTTCGATACGCCTGTCCCGAGATATCGCAGCGGGATGTATCCCTCCATCTGATATGCCGCCTGCCATGCGGCTACCGCGCCGGTGAATACCGAGGTCAACATAATAAGTGGCAGTGAATTTACCCCCATCGCAAGCATCTGCTCGGACAGTAATCTAATATGCCCGAATTGGGAGGGTAATGACCTGATGACAGAGAAGATCATGACGACAAGACCGCCAAGATCGGTGAAGAAAGTCATTACCTTGTCACCAATGTACCGGAACATCAGAACGGTGTATCCTCCACATCATCCTCATCGGGGTGGAAACCGGCCGGCTCCGGAACAAACTCCGGATTGACAAACTGAATGTAATCCTTGAGGAATGTCAGCCTGACTGTACCGGTTGGACCGTTTCGCTGTTTGGATATTATAATCTCCGCAACACCCTGCTTATCGGGAGGACAGCCATCCGGTGTACGTTCGAGGTAATACTCCTCGCGGTAGACAAACATTACAAGATCAGCATCCTGCTCGATTGCGCCCGATTCACGAAGGTCCGCAAGCTGTGGTCTTCTGTCCCCGCCCCGCATTTCGGGTGCGCGGGAGAGCTGTGATACGGCGACAACCGGTATACTGAGATCCTTGGCGAGACCTTTCAGCGAACGGGATATCTGCGAAATTTCCTGTTGACGGCTCTCGACACGGTGCCCGGCTTCCATCATCTGAAGGTAGTCGACGAAGATTATCCCGATATCCTCACGGGATTTAAGTCTCCGTGCTTTCGACCGCAACTCGACAATGTTGATATTCGGCGAGTCATCAATAAAGATCGGAGCCTCGCTCAGATCCCCGACAGCATGAGAGAGTTTGGAATACTCTGTCGCGGGGAGTTTCCCGGATCGTAGAAGATGCGGGCTTATATGCGCTCTCGAACAGAGCAATCTCTGAGCTATCTGATTAGCTGACATCTCGAGTGAGAAGAATCCAATCGGCTTTTTTTCCATCATTCCGACATGAGTGCATACATTCAGTGCGAATGCTGTTTTGCCCATCGACGGTCTTCCGGCAATCACAACAAGATCACCATCCTGAAAGCCGGACGTCATCTCATCAAGAAAATAGAAACCGGTCGGAGTGCCGATAACCGCACCTTTTCGCTTCTTATATGATTCGATCTCGTCGAATGTACCGGGGAGTATTTTGTCGATACGACGTGCGGACTCTCCGAGTTTACCCTGACTTATCTGGAATATCTTATCTTCGGCAGAATTGATGATATTGGCGGTTTTGTCGGCCGCCTGTACCGCCTCTGACGAAATCTCATCGCCGGCATGTTTCAGTCGCCGCAGGAGATAGCTGTCATATATAATCTGTGAATGGTGGCCTACATTTGCGGAGGTGGATACAACCGACATCAAATCGGAGAGAGCTTCATATCCACCGATATTGTCCAGATCACCGTTGGTCTTTAGCTGGTCTGAGGTCGTGATATAGTCGATGGGGGTACCCTCTGAATACAACTCTCTGATCGAGTTGAATATCAGCCGATGTTTGCCGTCATAGAAGAATTCAGGCTGAAGAAGTTCGGCGGCGTCATGGATAGCGTCCTCGAAATTCAGAATAGCGCTAAGTACCGCGCGCTCGGCTTCAATCGAATATGGCAGCGGCTGCTGTTCCCTGTCAACCATCGGTCTACATCCCTGTGTTTGCTTGTTTAGCCCTATTATTCAGGAGAGAGTAAAATACAACAAGGAGTTAACCTTTGCAAGCACAGATGTATAAGGATGAATATCCTGTGCCACTGTTCTTGCAGGTCACATCCGGCAGATGCCAGAGCTTGACTGCCTCTGGCGGGGCTTGACTGCCTCTGGCAGCGTGACCTGCAAGTGGTCATACCCTGATAATCCGTTCTACCCCCTACGCCTCTTCCGCAACTATCTCGGGGAGAAACATACGGGTCAGCTCGGCGCGTTCGGGCATGGTCGGACCCTTCAACACCAGACTCGTGCCCTCTCGCTCAATCGTGACCATAGCGTTCTGTTTGTCTGCCATATACGCAGAGAGAATCCGATACAGGGAGACGAAATTATCTGCGGACTCGAGAGATACAAGGATTTCATATCCTTCGCCGATGGCCTCCTTAAAGCGCGAATATGGAATATAAACTGTCCCATGCGTATCCAGCTTGGTGGACAGCACATCGGGCAGCATCGTGTCATCGGACTTGATTTTTAAGAATAAATTACTCATGGAGCCCTCTCATTTCATTTATATAGTTATAACTCTATACCGTATTTATATACGGACCGTACTCTCCTTTCCTGTTTGGTTCAATCGGTACTCGAAGAAGGCATTCAATTTAACCGGAATACCCAACCGTAAGCTTACATCGTGGATTATCTATTATAATTTACCACTCAAACTTCCCCAATCCAAGGTAAAAACAGGCGAGGAAACGCAGGATCAACCGGATCTCTTTATAATACAATGATATGGAAACACTTATGAGACAGAAAGAACGTGCGATAACTTCGCTCAGAATTCGCTTTCGACACCTCTTAAACGGTCATATTCGCGCCTGAGCATCTTGACATCCTCCCAGGTACCGCGCTTGAATTGTGGGTTTCGAAGAAGCGCTGCGGGATGGTATGTCACACAGAGTTTAACACCACGAAAATCGTGAAACTCACCGCGCAACTTGCCGAGCGGTTTCGTGGTCTCGAGCAGCGCCTGTGCGGATACTCTCCCGAGGCAGCAGATCAATTTCGGACGGATCAGCTCTATCTGCTTGAGAAGATACGGCATACAGGTAGCCATTTCATCGGTTTCTGGATCACGGTTGTTCGGGGGACGGCACTTGACTATGTTTGCTATGTAGATCATCGTCCGGTCGAGCTTGATAGCATCGAGTATCTTATCTAATAGCTTACCAGCCCGTCCAACGAACGGTTCACCGGTAAGGTCCTCCTCCTTGCCCGGTCCCTCACCCACGAACAATATATCAGCGTTTGGATTACCCGTACCGAAAACGAATTTGGTTCTGCCGGTGTGCAACTTGCACTGCGTGCAGTTTTCTATCGCGTGATGGAACTTATTCAGAAGCTCGGCTCTATCCTCATCAGAGTAGCCGGACTTGAGGCTCTTCAGCAGTTCACGGTCTATCTCCGGGAACCCGTCACCCTCTTCAACCGCATCAATCAGAGCTTTCTCAGCAAGTGCGACAATTTCGGTAACCTTCGTCCTCGCAGCCACTATTTCACCAGCTTTCGTACTCTGTCGAGTATCTCCTGCGCAACCTGACGTTTGGGCATCAGGGGCAGTTCTTCAGGCTTCCCGCGTTTCTTAAGAACGGTAACCCGGTTGGTGGAGGTTCCGAATCCCGCTCCCTCGACCGTAGGATTGTTCACCACAATCATGTCGAGATTTTTCTCTTTTACTTTCTTCCGGGCGTTCTCGATTTCGTTATCTGTTTCGAGTGCAAATCCAACAAGAACGCGATTCTCTTTAATTTTACCGACTTCCTTGAGGATATCGGTTGTCGGTTGTAGACGGAGTGTTAAATCATCGTTGGTTTTTTTCAGTTTGTGCCCGTATGATTCACCGGGAGAATAATCACTCGGAGCGGCGGCCATTATAAGGATATCGCAATCCTCGATTCTTCTCAAAACCTCCGCAGCAAGCTGGTCGGTAGAGACAACGGAACAGAACTCATCCACCGACGGAGGCATAAGGCTGCTTGGACCTGATATCAGACTAACCTCTGCGCCACGAGACATCGCCGCCTCGGCGATTGCATACCCCATCGCTCCGGAGGATGGATTCCCGATGAACCTGACCGGATCTATGAACTCGTATGTGGGTCCCGCCGTAACCAGTATCTTTTTCCCTGCAAAATCGGATGTTCTCGCGAAGAATCCGACGATTCTGTCGACAATCGCCCCCGTTTCAGGGAATCTTCCCGGGCCCGTAGCCCAACTCGCAAGATCACCCTCTATCGGATCAATAAACTCATACCCGATAGATTTCAGGTTCTCCACATTGCGTTGAGTAATCATGTTTCGCCACATGTATGAGTTCATCGCTGGTGAAAACATGACCGGACTCTGGGCAGCACAGATGATCGTTGTCAGCAGATCATCCGACACACCGGAGGCAACCTTACCTATACAGTTCGCAGTCGCCGGCGCGACTATAATCAAATCAGCCCACTCTGCTGCGTGAATATGATGCACGGATGTAAACTTCTCCTCCGGGAACATCTTAACACCTACGGGTTGACCGCTGAGAGACTCGAATGTCAGAGGAGTGACGAACTTGCAGGCGGATTCGGTCATGACCACGCGCACCTCCGCACCCTCACGCATTAGCTCGCGGAGAAGATACGCCGCCTTGAATGCGGCGATACAGCCGGTTATGCCGTGAATTATCTTTTTTCCGGTGAGACGCACTGTGGATCTAATTTACGGTCTCGTCACCCGAGACATTAAACCAGTTAAGGTCCAGTGTTAATGGCACATTCCCGAAAAGGACTGTCGACGCAAGCATCTTGACCGCTTCCAAATCAACATATTCGGGTGCCATCATCAATCCGCGCTCCACCACCTGCTCGAGTTCCTCATCGTTGACCAATCCCATCTGGTATAGCTGTATCAGATAGCCTTGGGCATCAATCGAGAATTGTTGCTTCTCGATGTCGGAGAACATACGCGGGGGCATCTGCCCGGAATCATTGGTGAAGAGGAATTTCTCGCTTCTTGACTGCACTTCCTCGAGAAACCACCCATAGGCGGACGATATCTCGCTTTCTGTGAAACCAAGATTTTTAAGCGATTTTGATATATCCTCAAGCCGCGCAAGTGAGCCGTTGTGCGACCTTACATGCTGTACCAAGTAAAAGACGATCTCTAAGATTCGATCTCCCACTCCATTCCTCCAAAGTATAGCGTAAATCTAAGCATTCTGACAGAAAGCGCAAGACTTAAAATCCTAATGCTTAAAATGCCTGATCCCGGTAAAAACCATTGCTATTTTATGCTCATTTGCCGCTTCAATCGCCTCATCATCCCGTTTCGATCCACCCGGTTGAATGATAGCCGAAACCCCCGCTTCAGCAGCCGCATCGACACCGTCCCGCATCGGGAAAAACGCATCTGAGCCAAGGACCGCACCCTTAGCCCGGTCCCCAGCTTTGTGAGCTGCAAGAAATGAAGCATCTACACGTGAGGTCTGACCGCATCCAACACCGACAGTCTGCGTTCCCTGTACGAGCACAATTGCATTCGACTTTATATGCTTTACGATCTGGAACGCAAAAAGTAGGGACTTAATCTGTTCATCGGTCGGTTTTACTTCGGTCACCACCTTAAGGTCATTTTCTGTAACCTTATACCTATCAGTCGTTTGCGCGAGAAGCCCACCGCGAAGGTGCGAGTATTTAACTCCCGTTTTAGTCTCAGCCTTGTCAATCCCGGGTAGTTCCAGCAGACGGCGCGCTTTTTTCTTCTTCATGAGGGCAAATGCCTCATCTGAGAATCCCGGCGCGAGTACGCATTCCACAAACTGGGTTTCATGGAGAAGCTTCGCCACCTCAATATCGACAAATCGGTTTACCCCGATTATCGACCCATACGCCGACATCGGATCGGATTCCAGAGCACGTCTGTATGCCTCAGCCGGCGTGTCCGCTACAGCTGCGCCGCACGGATTTGTGTGCTTTACCACGCATGCGAACGGTTCCTCGAAATCGAGAAGCATATCGAGCACGGCTTCAATATCGACATAGTTGTTGTATGACAACTCCTTACCGGATAGCACCTTAGCATCCACGAGTGATGGTCCGCTACGTCCCGACAGCGAGTATATAGCTGCCTCCTGATGCGGATTCTCGCCGTATCGAAGGCTGCTCTGACGGGTATATTCAGGCTTGAGAGTATCGGGCAGCGCCTCTGCCTTGTCTTTCTTCTGACGATTGAAATATCCGGCTATAAGAGCATCATATCGGGCTGTCAACTGAAATGCCCTTCTCGCAAGATCGAATCTCGTCTCGTATGACACCTCGCCGTCGTTGGACTCCATCTCCTTGAGAAGCGGTTTATATTGATTAGGGCTCGTTACAACAACAACATCATTATGGTTCTTCGCCGCCGATCTCACCATCGAAGGCCCACCGATATCGATGTTTTCAATAATATCCTCCTCCGTAGAGTCAGGCTTGGCAAGCGTCTCCTCGAACGGATACAGATTGACTACAACCATATCAATAGGCTTCATATCATGCTCGGCGATCTGTTTGCAATGCTCCTCATTGCCACGCTTAAAAAGTATCCCGCCGTGCACGGACGGATGCAGAGTCTTGACACGGCCATCGAGCATCTCCGGCGCACCGGTGAAAGAG
>Ga0272443_10002821_pt1 | contig 21474 bp, 18 predicted proteins | sample SSMAcet12_FD_193581 | JGI IMG/M metagenome (GOLD analysis project Ga0272443, IMG submission 193581) | Marine sediment archaeal communities from Little Sippewissett salt marsh, Falmouth, MA, United States - SSM-Acet-12 | ecosystem: Environmental > Aquatic > Marine > Wetlands > Sediment ... | reverse complement strand
GCCCGGCAGGACGCGGCCGAGAACGGCTGGCGGTTTGAGCAACTGGCCGGGGATCTGGTGCTGATCAGGAAGTTGTTGGCGGGGGCGTGGGATGATGATTTTCTGACCGTTGCGCCCGGACAAAAGGTTCAGATGGTGGGTGGGGAAGAGATTATCGAAGCTGTTTCATAAATTTCCGTAATTTTATTTCGGGGGCTGCGGCGCTTTGCGCTTTGAGGTGGTACGGAGTGCCGGATGAGGTTAATAACAAACAGCCCGCGGATATCACGGGCTGTTTTTAGTTATCCAGCAGAGGATTATGTTTATTCAAACATCTTTTCGAGGATCGGCTCCAGCATGGAGAGGCCGGCATTCCCGGCCGCCCGCCGTTTGAGCTTGCCCTCACTGTCGAAGATAAAATAGGCTGGCCAGAGGTCATTATCGAAGGCCTTCTTGACCAGGTGTTTGTTATCAACGCCGCAGGGTTCGACAATCCCATATTCCTTCAGGGCGGCCTTCACCTTTTCCACGTCCGTGTCGGATTTCATCCGGGGGCAGTGGATGGCAATCATGTTCAATCCCTTGGGGACAAATTCCTCCCGCCAGGCCTGAATCTTGGGCATATTTTCGTGGCAGATGTGACAACTCACGGCCCAGAAATAAACCAGCAGGGGTTTGCCCTTCAGGGCTTCGAAATCCGGTTCATCATTCAGCCACTCGGTGACGCCGTCCAGCGGCGGCATCGGTGTTTTCAAACGCATTGGCATTATCTGGCTCCGGTCTAAAGTAAATCGTCGCCGGGTTCCCAGTCCGCGCCGCAAAGCCCACCGGCTTGCAGGCCTTCCAGAACCCGCAGGGTCTCATCCACACTGCGGCCGATATTGAGGTTGTGGATCACGGAATATTGCAGCACACCTTCGGGGTCAATGATGAAGAGACCGCGTAGGGCGATGCCTTCTTCTTCCACCAGCACGCCGTAGGCTTCGGCCACTTCGTGGGTGCGGTCCGCGGCGAGGGGATACTTGGTGCCCATGATGCCGTTCTTGTCCAACGGGGTGTTCAACCAGGCTTTGTGGGAATGCACCGAGTCAGTGGAGACACCGAGCACGTCGGCATCCATCTCGACAAATTCTTCATAGCGGTCTGAGAGAGCGAGAATCTCGGTCGGGCAGACGAAAGTGAAGTCTTCAGGGTAGAAAAAGAGGATCAGCCATTTCCCTTTGTAATCATCAAGGGTTGCGACCTCATCCAGGGTTTCCAGGTTTTTGGTTGTGCGCATCTCGAAATAAGGTGCGGGTTTGCCAACTTTAGCATATTCAAACAGTTCCATCGAGTTTTCCTCCATTCAAAGAACTTTTCTAATTTGTATTGGTTATTATATTATACCCAATATAGACCTTAATTGTAAGGATTTAGTTCTTTAATCTGGTTAAGTTGATTAACGCTCAGTTCCCAGGTGCTGCCGGGCTGGGCCTGGAGGAAGAGGTCAACATCGTTGGTTGAATAGGTGTATCGTTCGCCATCACCACTGAAAGTGATCACATAGTCTTCGGAATAGCCTGATTCACGAACGCCATCACTCAGGGAATAGTCGGGCCAGTAGGGAGCCAGATCACTTCCTGAGATGGTCTTTGGGCTGATGGCTACCCAATCCCAGGCAGTGTATTGGCAATAATCGTCATAGACTTCATAGACGCAGTCCTGAACCACTTCCCCCACGCCTGTGCCGGTATCGACCACATATTCATCTCCGCAGACCTCAGTGGCATTGGCGACCGGGTTCTCGGAGGTGTAGCGATATTCCTGTGAGCTGGAAAGTATTTCAGCGCTGCTGGGGAGCTCATCGCACCAATCCGATCGGGTGACGGGTTGATATTCCTCAATCAGGATACTGCGTTCCCAATAGACATCGGTGACGGTGGCTCTGATCGTGTCGGTCTTATTTAATAAACTGATCAGGAGGATACCCGCCAGACAAAGGATGACGATGGCGACCACGGCGATGATGATCGCCTTTTTGTTCATGGGTTTTTTGGGTGGTTTAAAACCGCTGGCCGTCGAGGGCTGGGGCGGCTGGGGCTTTTCAGCTTCGGCTGCCGCTTCACTTGCAGTCTGAACCTCCTGGCCGGCCTGACGCGGTTTGCCGCCCTGGCTCAGTTCACCGCCGCATTTGCTGCAGAGGGCGGCTGTGCCGGGGTTGCGCGTGCCGCACCACGGACAGTGGATGTCCGGGCCGGCTTTGGCCATCCGGATCAGTGCTTCATCCTTGATGAAATTGAACTGATCCTCATCCACCCGCAGGAATTTGACATCTTCAGGCTGAGGTGCTCCGCAGCCAGTGCAGGACTTAATTGGGCCGGGATTCTGAGTTTCACAGGAAGGGCATTTCCAGATTAAGGGGACAAAACCAAGTGATTTTCGTGCCATACTGCCTCCAAATTTCGATGTTATTTCTTGTGACGATCTTCCCTTTATTATAGGGAATGTCAGCCTAAAAATCTACAAAGATTAGCTGATTATCACGTCAAAAATTCGTTGGAGAGGTGTTTTAGGGGGCTCAGAGCGTGATAATATTAGCCCATGATTTGCATCCGGCTTGATAAAGTGACCTTTTCCTATCCTTCCAAACCGATCCTCCGGGAGGCCTCCTGCGAGATTCAGGAAGGCTGTTACGGGGTGATCGGGCCGAATGGGAGCGGGAAAACCACCCTGTTGAAGCTAATTTTAGGCGAGCTGAAACCCGATTCGGGATTTCTTCTGCGGGGTAAAGCTCTGACGGCGGCCTATATGGCTCAGGAAGTGGAGCTGGACCTGAACCTGACCGCCTTTGAAGCGACTCGTGAAGGGGCGCAGGTGGTCTTGGCCCTTGAAGCGGAACTGGCAGCCCTGGAAGATCAATTTGCCGACCCTGCAATTTACGGCAATGAGAAACGCCTGGCGCGCTTGATAGACCACCAGGAGGAACTGCTGGAGGAATTTATCAAGTTGGGCGGCCCGGGGCTGGAGGGGCGGATTCGTACGCTGCTGGCAGCCATCGGCTTTAAGGAGCATGAATTTGACCTGCCGGTGGCGCATCTGAGCGGCGGGCAGAAAAAACTTCTCGGACTGGCAAGGATCATCATCGGGCAGCCGGATATCCTCCTGCTGGACGAACCGGATAACCATCTGGACCTGGCCGGCAAAGCCATGTTGCAGAAGTTAATCGAGGATTTCCCGGGGACGGTCGTGATCGTTTCGCATGATCGCTATTTCCTTGATATGGTTGCGGATGTCATCCTGGAGGTTGATCTGGGGAGAATTGCCCAATATCCGGGGAATTATTCGGAATATATGTTTGATAAGCAGGTGCGGCTTGCGAAACAAGCGGAACGTTTCCAGGCCCAACAGAAGGAGATCTCCCGGCTGGAACAGGCGGCCAAACGGCTGTTGATGTGGGGAAAGGTTTATGACAATGCCAAATTTTCCAACCGGGGAAAGGCCATTCTCAAGCGGCTGGATAAGATCGACCGGATTGAGGAACCTATCCTGGAGCGGGATCAGATTGAGATCAGCCTGGGCGGCTGGCGGGGCAGCGAAAAGGTGTTGGAAGTGTTGGAATTGAGCAAGGGTTTTCCCTCGCAGGAAGGCGGCCTGAATCCGGTCCTGGAGCGGATCAACCTCCTGCTGCGCTATGGCGATCGGGTGGGGTTGATCGGTCCGAATGGGGTGGGGAAATCGCTGTTGGTCAGGCTTATTCTGGGGCAGGAACAGCCCGATTCCGGTGAAGTCATCCTGGGGCCCAGCGTCAAGCCGGGTTATTATGCCCAGGAATTTGAAACCCTGGACCCGAAACGCAATTTGTTGGAGACGATCTGTAAAGCCGGCAATTTTTCAGAATCACGTGGGGTGGCCTTTTTGAAGAAATTTCTCTTTGATTATGAACAGCGAGACACCCCGGTTGGTGCGCTTTCCGGTGGGGAACGGGCCAGGCTGCAGATCGCCCTGATCACCCTTTCCGGGTCGAATTTCCTGCTGCTGGATGAGCCGACCAATCACCTGGATATACCCTCTTGTGAGGTGCTGGAAGACGCTCTGCTGGCGTTTGACGGCGCGATCCTGGCGATTTCACATGACCGCTATTTTCTGGACCGGATTGCCACCCGGATTGTGAACTTGCAGGGGGACGGTGTGAGGGAATACTTGGGGAATTATTCGGATTATGAGACTTTCCACCGCCAGTCATAGGCAGTGCTAATATCCCAGAGGTTCAATTTCATATCTTGTCACGCAGGTTTGCCTTCCGGCTCAACATGCGGTGAACTACAGGTAATTATTTCTCGTAGGCCACGCTTCCAGCGTGACAAAGAGAGACCAATATGCTATTAATATTGGACCAATGCCAGAGAGTTGTAGGGTGGGTCGCTGACCCACCATAAAATGGAAGCTCTATAGTCTATTGACATGGATATGGATATATAACCCAAGTTGGTCAAACCTGTAATGGGATAACTTTATTTCCTATTCATCTATTCACTAATCACCTTTCCCCATTAAGTTAAAAAGTTGACCGCCAGGGACGCCGACCCTGGCGGTCATCAGAAGGAGAAGAAAAGTGTCTTAGCTATCTGTATCATAGCAAATAACCGTAAAAATTACTTGACGATTACCCTACGATCGCCCTACAAGTGGGCTGCGGAAGAAAAAACGCCAGGCCTTAACTTGGGCCTGGCGCTTGTGTTATTAGTGAAAAGTGCTATTCGTACCGCAGGGCCTCAACCGGCGCCAGCGATGCTGCCCGGTTGGCGGGGTAATAGCCAAAGAAGATTCCTACGGCGGCAGAAAACAGAGTTGCCAGCAGAACGGAATTCAAAGTCACGTTGATATTCAGCATGGTGCCGGATTGGATGGCAATCTGGCCCACGACCAACGAGATGCCCCAGCCCAGTAAAATCCCCAGGATGCCGCCGATCATGCTCAGCAGGACGGATTCGGTCAGGAATTGGGTCAGGATGTCGATCTTGCGAGCTCCCAATGCCTTTCGCAGGCCAATTTCACGGGTTCGTTCGGTGACGGAGACCAGCATGATGTTCATGATCCCGATCCCGCCCACCAAGAGTGAGATCGCGCCGATCCCACCGAGGAAGATCGTGAGGACATTGGTGATTGAGGCGGCCACCGCCAGGAAGTCCTGTTGATTCAGGATGGAGAAATCATCCGGGTTACGGGGGGGAATACGGTGCGTGGAACGCAGTACGGTTTTGATCTGACTGATGGCCTCGTCGGCATCTTCTGCCTGCGCCACCGAGACCAGAATATACTGGACGCCATCTGAGGAACCGCTGCGGGGGAGGCGGGTCTGTGCGGTGGAGATGGGGATGTAGACATTGTTATCGGGGTTGTTGAAGGCGCTGCCGCCTTTGGCTTCCGTGACGCCCACCACCCGGTAGGGATAGCCGCCAATTCGTACGGTCTGCCCGACCACACCGCTGCTGCGGCCGATCAGAGTTTCCGCCATTTGCGGTCCCAGGATCACAACCGCACTGCGGCCTTCCACCTGGGATTCGGTGACAAATTCGCCTTCCGCCATCGTCAGATTTTGGACGAATTGATAATCCGGCGTGACGCCGGAGATGGACGTTTCCACGCCCACATCACTGTAGGAGATTTCGCTGGCGCCAGTGACCACCGGGGCAACGTAGGCGATTTTGGATGTGCGGGCGGAGCTGCCCAGCGCTTCCACATCCCGCAATGTCAGGTTTTCGGGGTTTTTCACGTCTTCCTCGTCGTTGCCTCTGAGGATATAAATGACGTTGGTGCCGATGCTTTCGATCTCGCCGGTAATGGAATCGCCGGCGCTTTGACCAATTGAAAGCAGGGCGATGACCGAGGCGACCCCAATCACGATGCCCAGGATGGTGAGCAAGGAGCGCAGCTTATTGGAACTGAGGCTTTGCATGGCTTCTTTGAGGTTGAGGAAGAAGTTCATACCAGCACCTCCTCCGATTCAATCATCCCATCGCGCAAATGGATCACGCGTTCGGCGATCTCGGCGACTTCGGGGTCGTGGGTCACGATGATCAGTGTGGTGCCGTTGTTATGGTTTAAATCCAGCAGGAGTTTCTTGATCTCATCGCCGGACGTGGAGTCCAGGTTACCGGTTGGCTCATCCGCCAGGATGATGGCCGGGTTGTTGACCAGGGCGCGGGCAATTGCCACCCGCTGCTGCTGGCCGCCGGAGAGTTCGTTGGGCTGGTGCTGAATGCGGTCTCCCAGGCCCACAGCTTCGAGCGCGTCTTTGGCCATCTCGGATCGTTCGTTGGTGATGCCGGCATAGCGCAGGGGCAGTTCCACATTCGCCAGGGCGGTTGCCCGGGGGAGCAGGTTGAACTTCTGGAAAACGAACCCGATCTTTTGGTTGCGGACGGTCGCCAACTCGTCATCGTTTAAAGTGGAAACCAATTCGCCTTCGAGGTAATAATCTCCATCGGTGGGGATATCCAGACAGCCGATCATGTTCATCAGGGTCGATTTGCCTGAACCGGAGGGGCCCATGATGGCAAGGACTTCGCCGGGGTGGACCGAGAAGCTCACACCCCGCAGGGCATGGACCTCGATCTCGCCCATCTGGTAGACCTTGGTCAGGTTTTCAACGCGAATAACGTTATCTTGCGTGGCCATAGGATGCTCTAGTTTCCAAAGCCGCCGAAACCTTCAGGCGGCCTGCCAAAAGGCATGTTCCCGGTCAGTGCATCCGGCGGATTGAGGACGATCAGTTCGCCTTCCTCAATCTCCGCACTGAGAACCTCACTGTAGTTATCGGAGTATCCACCCAGTGTGACGGGCACGGCCACATAGCTGCCGTTTCTTTCGACATAGACGCTTTCCTGGTCATCGACCATCACAATGGCGTCATTGGGGATTACAAAGACATCATCTTTTTCTTCCACGATGATGTTTACTGCCGCGGTCATGCCGGGCTTGATCCGCCCATTGGTGTGTTCGTCCATCTGAATGCGGACGTCATATTCGACCACACCCTGGACGGACGTTCCCACCGGAGATATCTGAACAATATGTCCGGCGAAGGTCTCATTGTAATAGGCATCAAAAACCAATTCGGCCGGCTGGTCCACTGCGACCAGGGGGATATCAACTTCAGAGATCTGGACATCCAGATAGAGGTTGGAGAGGTTGTCTAATTGGACGGCCTGAGCGCCGATCTGGATGACATCGCCTTCCTGCACAGGCAGGGCGGTGACCACGCCATCGAAGGGCGCCTTCACCACAAGGCTGTCGGCGCGGGATTGCGCCATGGCCAGTTGGGTCTCCATAATGGTGGCCCGATCGGGGTCTGGGCCATTGGTCAGGATATCAACCTGTTCCTGCAGGTCTGCGACCTTGGCTTCGGCCAGTTCCACTTTCAATTCCGCTTCGGCGATTTCCTGTTCGGTGTAATCTGAGTTGCAGTAATCGAGGTTGGCCTGGGCGGTGGTGACGGCTTGCAGGGTGTCTGCATTGGTTTGGAATTTGTAGAATCGCTCGGCCTTGGACAGTTCATCTTCAAGGTCCTCAATCCGTTCATCTGAGCAGCGCTGGAAATTCATGACCACACGGTCATGGTCCAGATCATCCAGATCCTCTTCCGCATTGAGCAGGTCGAGTTTGGCCTGGGCCAGGTCGGATTCCCAATTGTCATTGAGATTGTCCAGGTTGTTCTGGGCGTTGATCACATCAATCTGGGCCTGCAGGATTTCCGCGGAAACCGATTCCGGGTCGAGGCTCATCAGGACTTCGTCCTTTTGAACTTCCTGCCCCAGGCTGACATAGATTTCACCGACCGTACCGCTGGCGGACCAGGTGAGCCGGGCTGATTGGGAAGGTTCGACGGAGCCCGTTCCGTAAATATTTGAATCCAGGTTCTGGCGTTGATAAGGTTCGGTCTCCAGACCGGCCAGAAGCTCTGCGGTTGCCTGGCGGTTGCGCCAAATGCTGTAACCAATAATCAGGAGCACAACAACCACAACGGCCAATGCAATCCATAAACCACGGCGTTTTTTCTTATTATTTTGCGTTTCAGACACGTTCTTCCTCCACAAAAATCCACAAATTAAAAATATACTTGTAAAATTAAATTTTAAAAACCGTTCATCATTATACTGGCCGCGTGTAAGAATTGTAACAACGCGTAGAAGGTTATTCGTAAATGTTTTGTAAAATGGACGAGTTAAAAAGCAGCCCCCAGGATTGAATCTTGAGGGCTGCCGGCTGCTTCTTTTGGTGATCAGGTTGGGATCAATCGCCGAAATTCACTTCCGCAGTCATTCCCCAGCGAAGCTGTTCATCATTATCCAGCAGTTTGACCCGGACAGTATAGGTGATATCGCCGTATTGTTCGAGCGCATATTGGCTGATGGATTCCACCTCGCCATTAAAGCTCTCGCCGGAAAGGGCATCAAAGGTGACGGTGACTGCCTGACCAATTTGAACCTGGACCACTTCATCTTCCGTGAGGTCGTTGGTTTCCACATACCATTGGGAATCGTCAATCAGCACTGCAGCCAGCTCACCCGGGGCGGTCAGCGCGTCTTTCACCAGGTTCATTCGAACGACCTTGCCAGCAAAGGGGGCCGTCAGTTCCACGTAATCCAGGTTGGCGTTGGCAGCGTCCAACTGGCGTTCGGCCTGGCTGAGGTTGTCCTGAGCCAATGCCAGGGCGTCGGGATCGGGGCCATCGGCTGTGTCATCAAAGGTCTTTTGGGCGTCATCCAGGGCTTTTTGGGAGGCGGTGAGTTGGGCCTGGGCCAGGTCATACTGGTTTTGCAGTTCCTCATAGGCCCAGCGTGCTTCGTCATAAGCCTGCTGAGCTTCCTCCATGTTATCCTCAAAAGACTGCCGGAGGAGGTTGTCTTCATCCAGGTCCTCGTATTCCTTCAGGTCATCCTGGGCCTCGGTGAGGTCGTCTTCGGCCTCGTTCATGTCCACTTTGGCATCGTCCAGGTCCTCCCGAAATGCGTCTGTATCCACGGCGTCCCAGGCTTTCTCCGCTTCAACGCGGGCCTGCTGGGCTCTGATCAGGTCCACTTCGGCCTGGGCGTGGATCAGGTCAGCTTTTTCGTTCAGGTCATCCAGGGCTTGTTGGGCCTGCAGGACAGCCAGGTTGGCCGCGAGGATCTGGGCGTCATAGGATTCGGTGTCTTTCAGGCGAGCAATGGCTTCGCCCGCGGCCACGTCTTCCCCTTCCTGCACTAAAATTTCGCCAACCGTCCCGGAGACTGCAAAACTCAGGGTGATCGAATCGGTCGGCACCAGGTTGCCTTCTGAGACCACGCCCTCAACCGTGACAGGCTGGGGGATAGGTGTGGGTGTGGCAGTGGGGCCAAAGACATCACACCCGGAAAGTAATAAAGCGGAACCAACCAGGATGCTTAGTGTGATCCAACCAGTTTTTTTCATGTTTCACCTCATTTATTCATTACAAAATCAGTATTTCAAGACTGAGTTATTTCAAATTTATTTATTCGTAGGCCAGGACTTCCCGAATAGTCAGCCTGGCGGCACTGCGAGCGGGCATGATGCTTGCGAGCATGGATAAGAGGACCACAATCCCAAACCAGATCAGGAAGCCTGTGATTGTGAAGGTGTATTCCCCGGCCATGCCAAAAATCGAGACATTGATGATGTCGGACATGAAGGTGCTGAGGGGAAAAGCCAGGATCACGGCAAAGAACCAGCTCATCAGACCGATCAGGGTGCCTTCAATGATCACCTGGCGCATCACCTGGCTGTCGGTTGCGCCGATGGCGCGCATGATGCCAATTTCACGGGTCCTTTCCATGACATTCATGCTCATGGTGCCCGTCAGGCCAATGCTGCCGACCGAGGCGATCAGCCCGGCCATGATCAACAGGAAGATGGTCAGTGTGTCCAGCCCCAGGGTGGCGTTGCCGACCATGCTGGCGCTGCTGCTGGTGCTGTTGACATGGAAACCTTTTTCCCGGAAGAAAGTATCCACCTGGGTCGTCAGCTCATCCACCTGGCCGTTCTGTTTGACTTCCTCGGTTGCCACGATCTGGAAGTTAGAGGCCTGATTGATGTTGCCGGTGATCTCATTCAAATATTCCAGCGGTACATAGACGATGAAGGAATCATTGCCGACAAATTGGAAGAAACCGACAATGGTCCAATCCACTTCCCGACGGTTGACGTAGAGGGTTAATGTGTCGCCGACGTTCAGGTCTGGGTAGAGATCAATGAAAGCTTCGTTCAGCACAATGGCGTTTTGGTCGCCGGGGATCAGCCAGCGGCCTTTCACCAGAATGGGCTCGATCAGAGTCGATTCGGGTGGCGCGCCCATCATCTCAACGCTTTCCGCGGCGTCTCCGTTTTCGTCCATAAGCTGACAATAGGCAACCGCCCGGGGTTCCACGGATTCGATACCGGGAAAGGCGGCGGTCAGCATTTCGATCTCCCCAATGGGGTAGTTCCGGTCAAAGTTTAGGCTGACATCCGCCAGGACATATTTGGCAACCCGGTCCACATAGGTTTGCAAGGAGGCGCGGACGTTGAAGGTTGCAATGAATAAGGCTCCGCCCAGGCTGAGCGTGATCAGGGTGAGGATCAGACGGCTTTTTCGCCGGAAGGTGTTGCGGGTGGCAATCAGGACCGGCCTCGGTAGGCCTTTGGCCTTGCGGGTTATCTGATCCTTCCCGCCTTTGCCGGGGGATTCGCTCTCAATCCCGGTCTGAGAAATGGCTTCCTGGACGCTGATCTTGGAGGCCCGCATAATCGGCATGATGCCGGCCAGCTGCGGCAGGATCAGACCGATCACCCCCTGTAGGATGATCGCCAGGGGAACATAGCGGAATTCCGAACTGACATAGTTTAATCTTCCAGAGAAGAAATAGGCCAGGGCAGCCCAGGCCCGTCCGGAGGTCGGAATGGCAATCGCCATCGCCACCAGGCTGAAGATCAGGATGAATACCATATACATGCGGGTGATGGTTTTTCGCTGTGCGCCAATTCCCTTCATGATGCCGATATATTGGATATGCTGGGAGAAAAGGGCGGACATGGAATTGAAGACCAAGAACCCGCTCAGGAACACCGAGAACGCACCCAGCAGGGCCAGCAGGCCGGACATCGCCGTGACATAGCCGCTGTTGGGGTGGGCGGTCGGGGTCAGGTTCATGACGGAGCTGACCGTCCCGCCGCTCTGTTCAACGACCCTGATCACATCCTGGGAAACCTGACTGATTTCATCTGCGGTCAGGCTGGGATCCACGGTCACCAGCAGGTTGTCGTAGTTGAGGGATTCTTCCAGCCAGGGCAGTGAATCATAGGTCACATAGCCATAGGTAGGAGCGACGAAGAAACTTGTGCCGATCACGCCGATGGTCTGATCCTGGGCCAGGCCGGTGATGGCGAGTTCCTTCTGGGTGCCGGAGGAGAGCTGCACCAGAACTTTGTCGCCAATGGAAAAATGCGTGTTCAGGTGAGTATCCAGCATGATCTGGCGGTCACCCGGTAAACTGCCTTCACGCAGCTCCACCTGGTCAATGGCCTGACCCTCCTCAGGCAATACTCGGACGGTCATGTCTTTCCATTCCCCCTCGCCATTCTGAAATTGCCACCGGAGGCGTTTTTCGCCATCCACAGTGACCACGCCATCCACACGGCGGACGCGCTGGATCAATTCGTCATCAAAGGGGTCGGTCATGAATCGCAGATCAGCCGGGTTGATAGCGTTATATCCGTTTTGCATATCTTCCAGGATGTTGATATAGCCGGCCGAGATCATCCCGACGGTGAACAGACCGATGGTCAGGGAAAGAACAACCAGAATGAAGCGGGTTTTATTACCCCAGAGATCTGCAAAGACTTTTCTCCAGCGAGGTTTCATTGGGTCAGCCCCCTTTCATTCTTCAGCAGGGTGTCGATTTGGGCTGTCAGGTGTTGTTCGAGCTGGGCCTGCACCTCAGGGTAAGCTTTTGCGGCCTGCTGGAAGGCAGGGTAGGGCAGGATGACGACCTCGGTGAGGTCGTCTGCGGCATAGGCATCGGATAAGCGGGGAAGATGGCTGTTGGAAAGCTGCGCACCGGGGATGAAGTGACCGGGCCGGAAGGTGAGCGGGGACGATGAGGGGTCGTCCGGTTTGGCCCAGAGCCGCCCCTTCGCCACCAGGATCAGGGTGTTCGCCAGAGCGCCGTTGAGGGCTAGAGACTGGTGGTGACCCAGCGTCCGGTGTTCGAGCGAGTCCGTGCAGGCCCGCAGGACGGGATGGGGCATCCACGGGAAGGTATGCGCCAGCAGTGAATCGATCACTTCGCCATCCGAAATCAGCACGGTCCGTGAGAGACGGTGTTCAATTTCAGGGTCATGGGTGATCATGATGATCGTCCGGCCTTCACTGGCCAGCGATTGGAATTTGTCATAGACGAAATCGGCCGTCCGGGCGTCCAGGTTGCCGGTGGGTTCATCGGCCACGATGATCGGGGGATCATTGGCGAGCGCGCGGGCAATGGCTGCGCTTTGCTGCTGCCCGCCGGACACAGCGCCCGGCAGTTTGTGGGCGTCCTTTTCCAGGCCCATCATGCTCAGCAGTTCCATTGCGCGGGCTTCTCGCTCAGATTCGGTGTATTTATTGCAGAAATCCATGGGCAGCAGGACGTTCTCCACCAGGGTTAGCATGGGCAGCAACTGGAAGAACTGGAAGACCACGCCCAGGTTCAATCCCCGCCAACGCGCCTGTTTGCTTTCCTGCATGGCGTGGATATCTGCATTTTCCACCAGTACCTGTCCCTGAGTGGGACGGTCAATCCCGGTGATCATGTTCACCAGGGTGGATTTTCCGCTGCCGGATTTGCCAATTACGCCGACAAACTCACCCTGGTAGAAATTCAGGTTGATGTTCTTCAGGGCAGTGAATGAACCGGCTGCGTTGACATAGGTTTTCTCGATCCCTTTCAACTGGATCAGGGGCGTGCTGCCTTTGGGAAGCGTGAATTCAACTGCCATGGTTCCTCCCCGTGTCGCTGACGATTTGACCATCGGCCAGTTCGACAACGCGTTCAACCCGTTTGCTCAGGGAGCGGTCGTGGGAGACCATCAGGATGGTTTTGCCCCGCCGGATGAGGCGCTCGAAGATCTCGTAGATGGTTTCGGCGGTGGCGGTATCCAGCCGGCCGGTGGGCTCATCGGCCAGGATCACGGCCGGGTCATTGGCGAGGGCACGGGCAATTGCCACGCGCTGTTTTTGGCCGCCCGAGATATAGGCAGGCGGCTTGTGGGCATGTTCGGCCAGTTCCACCTCTTCCAGTAACTGCATGGCTTTTTGTTCGGATTTGCCCGGACGGTATTGCCCGCAGAAATCCATTGCCAGGGTGATGTTATCCCGCAGGGAGAGCATCGGCAGCAGGTTGAAGGACTGGTAGATCACGCCCAGGTTCAGCCCGCGCCATTGGGCCAGGGCGTCCTCTTTGAGGGTGTGAACGGCTGTACCGTTCACGAAGACATGGCCGGAAGTGATCTGATCGATGCCGCTGATCATATTGATCAGGGTGGTCTTGCCAGCGCCGGATTTGCCGATCACACCGACGTATTCGCCGGGATAGAGGGTCAGGTCAATGGACCGAAGGGCATCAAAAGGGCCCGCCCCTGTGGGGTAGGTTTTGACCAGCGATTCTATTTTTATGAGGGGGTGTGCTGTGTTTTGCGCGTCCAAGAAATTGCCTTTGATTTATTTTGCTTGTCAAGCTCTTCAGATTGGTCTATAATGAACATGATGTTTATTAATAGACAACACGTTCATCATTATAGACGCTCAAAATAAAAAGTCAAGAACGAAAACTTTGGCGTTGTTCATAAATGAACAGGTGTTCATGAAAGGATGGCTATGAGCGACCAACAAATCGACCGCAGGGTGCGCAGGACTCGTCAGGCGTTGCAGGATGCCCTGATCAGCCTGATCCTGGAAAAAGGCTATGACACTGTGACCATCGAAGAGATCACCGACCGGGCCGATCTGGGCCGGACAACCTTTTATTTACATTTCAGGGATAAGGAAGAGCTTCTTTTGCAGGCGGTTGAATCGATCGTTGAGGACTTCATAGAAAAACATATTATGGATCTGGAACGGGAGCTTACCCCGGAACTTACCGCGGAAAGCCTGCGCGTCAATCTGGACGAACGAATTCTGTTCTATGTGTTTGAGCACGCCCGTGAGAACGCGGATCTATATAAAGTGATGCTGCGGGGGGAGGGCAGCAGTAAAACCACGGAGAGAATGCGTTTGCTAATCAGCGAGGAGGCGATCAAACGCCTCCAACACCATCCTGCCGTGGAACTAAAAGTACCACTGAATTTCTTTGGAGCCTACTTCGCCGGTGCGCTGATTGAAGTTGTGACCTGGTGGCTGGAAAATGACCAGCCCTATACTGTTGAGGACATGGTGGAATATTTTCAGCAGCTTTTTATCTTCGGTGCAATGGATACCGTCCGCCTCAACTCAGCAAAAAGCTGATCGAAATCAGGCCCTATTTCAGCAGCGATTTCCCCTTTTTCCAGACAGCATCAAACATCTCTTCCGTTAGCCGCCCGGTTTGGGTGTTTTGCTGGCTGGGGTGGTAGGAACTTAGCAGCCAGGGCAGCCCATCCCCCAGGTGGTTTAGTGTGTTGTGCCCGAAGGTCATTCTGGGCAGCTCAACGCCCTGAATTTTGTACATCCTGCGAATGCCATCAAACGCGATCCGTCCCAGGGCGACGAAACCCTGCAGCTTTGGCAGTTGTTCAACTTCAGCGGACATCCAGGGCAGACAGGTCTTAATTTCTGCGACGGTTGGTTTATTTTTGGGTGGCACACAGCGGCAGATGGCCGTGATAAAGATATCCTTAAGTACCAGGCCATCATCTGGCTCGTCACCAGTCGGCTGGTTGGCCAAGCCTGCCCGGTAGAGCGCGGGATAGAGGAATTTGCCGCTGGCATCCCCGGTGAACATCCGCCCGGTCCGGTTAGAGCCATGCGCGCCGGGGGCCAGGCCGACGACCATGATCCGCGCATTTGGGTCGCCAAAGCCCGGGACCGGCTTTCCCCAATAGGGCAGCTCCCGGTAGGCTTTGCGCTTGGTCTGGGCGACCTCCTCCCGCCAGGCAACCAGACGGGGGCATTTACGACAGGTGATGATTTCATTTTCCAGTTGTTGCAGTGATTCAGGCATGGGGTAATTCTACTGGAGATTTTCGGGGACAGGGCGGGATAATGAACGAGACGCCCTGCTGGGCGTCTCGATTTGGATTAATGAGCCGGAGTAGCGTTAGTTTAGGGGATGGCTGTGGCCGGCACCAGGAAAGATTCCATCATGGCATCCAGCGCGGCCAGGTCCGGCGTGAAGGCATTTGAGGGCTGGCCTGCCAGATAGGTTTCCAGGTCGGTGATGTAGGTTTCGTAGTTATTTGTAAACGCTTCCCAGCCTTCCGCCGGTTCGGTCATGTTATCCGCCGCGAAATCCGGATGAGACACGGGGAAGGAGGCTGAGATGAAATATTGGCCGTCATCCGTCAGGCCGCTGAAGGCGTAGAAGGCGCTGACATTATTGATCGGCATATAAGCCTGTCCATATTGCGTGATGAAGCGGACGCCCTGGCCGTTTCGGAAGGTCAGATAGCTCACCTGGGCACGCATCATCTGGGCAGCGTTGAAAATTGGCAGGAAGGGGATCCCGGTGGGATTTGGATCCTGACTGGCGAGTAATCCCTGCAGGGTGGTGATAGTGGTCTGGATATTGGGCTCCAGGGCAATGTAATCCGCCACGGGATAAATCCGGATGGTGGGGGTGTGATATTCATTGGGAACCGGGTAACCGTTCAGGTCCAGTTGGATCATGTCGGGGTTATAGTCCCAGGGTGCCATGTTTGGGTCCGGGGGAACTTCCGCGATGAAGGCCTGGTTGACACCGGTGGCATAGGCGCTGGGATAACAGAATTCGACCGTGAAGGCAACCTCGGGAAGCATACCCGCTGCGCAGGTATAGGGTTCCTCGGTGGGTTCGGTGGTAACTTCTTCGGTCACTTCTTCAGTGATCGCCTCGGTGACTTCCTCGGTCGGTGCATCGGTGGGGATGACGGGTTCGGGGGTGTCCGTTGGGTTCTGCCCGGGGAGGCTGCAGGCCAATGCCGCCAGCAGTAGAGCACTGATCATCAGGATAAGGTTAAGTCGTTTCATTTCTCTCTCCTATAGATTCGTGTTTTCTTCATATTTCTGGGTGTGGATAGTTCCATTATGCATCTGAATTCAAAAGGCTGTCAACAGATCAGGTTTACTCTGAGATTAGCATAGGGGTGGATAAGCAGAGGATACACGCGTTCGGAGATATAGGTAACACTTTTTCGGTGCGCTCCATTTCTGAGTGCACCATTCCGAGTTTCCCTTTTCACTTTCAGGACTCTTCTCCCGAGGAACAGCTTGACAAAGGCCCCGGAACGAAATGGTGGGGGTCGGGAAGGGACGGGGAGGGGGTGTTAAAACAAAACGACCTCCGGAATTCAATACCCGGAGGTCGTTATTTTTTCTTTAGTCAGACTTTAGTGGCTCTGCTTGAGGGCGTTCCAGCCGGCATAGCGGGCGGTGTCGCCCAGTTCGGCTTCGATGCGGAGCAGCTGGTTGTACTTTGCAACCCGATCGGAGCGGGCGGGAGCGCCCGTCTTGATCTGGCCCATGTTCATCGCCACGGAGAGGTCGGCGATGGTGGTGTCTTCGGTCTCACCGGAGCGGTGGGAGGTCACGGCCGTCCAGCCAGCGTTCTGGCAGAGGGAAACAGCTTCCATGGTCTCGGTCAGCGAGCCAATCTGGTTCACCTTGACCAGCAGGGAGTTGCAGGCTTTTTCTTCAATGGCCCGGGCAACCCGTTCCGGATTGGTTACGAGCAGGTCATCGCCAACGATCTGGCATTTGTCGCCAACTTCGGCAGTGAGGGCTTTCCAGCCCTCCCAGTCATCCTGGGCCAGGCCGTCTTCGAGGGAGACGATCGGGTACTTGTTGACCCAATCGACCCAGAAGGCCACCATTTCGTCGCTGGAGAGCTTGCGGCCTTCGGTCCGCAGGTTATAGACTTTTTCGTCCACTTCGTAGAACTCGGAAGCGGCGGGATCCAAAGCGATGGCGACATCTTTGCCAGCCTTATAACCGGCTTTTTCAATAGCTTCAAGGATGGTCTCAACGGCTTCCTCATTGGCCTTGAGCGCCGGGGCGTAACCGCCCTCGTCGCCGACCAGAGTGGCATAGCCCTTGGCTTTCAAAACGCCCTTGAGGGTGTGATAGATTTCAGCACCCCAGCGGAGGCCTTCAGCAAAGCTGGAAGCACCCAGGGGCATGACCATGAATTCCTGGGCATCGGTGGTCTGCCAACTGGTGTGGGCGCCGCCGTTCAGGATGTTCATCATCGGGGTGGGGATCACGTGGGCATAGGTGCCGCCCAGGTAGCGATAGAGCGGGAGGCCGAGGGAATTCGCGGCGGCTTTGGCAATTGCCAGGCCGGTGCCGAGAATGGCATTAGCGCCCAGTTTGCTCTTGTTCTTGGTGCCGTCGAGATCGATCATGGCCATATCGATGGCGATTTGCTGGGTGGCATCAGCGCCAAGCAGCAGTTCAGCGATCTTGGTATTGACGTTATCAACAGCTTTCAAAACACCCTTGCCGCCAAATTTGTCTTTATCGCCATCACGCAGTTCCAGGGCCTCGTGTACACCGGTGGAAGCGCCGGAGGGTACCGCTGCGCGGCCCCAACTGCCATCACCCAGAATGACCTCTACCTCAACGGTGGGGTTGCCGCGTGAATCGAGAATTTGTAATGCATTAAGCGAAATAATAGTTGTATCCATAACGTACCTCAGAAATTCCTTTCATAGTTCAAAAAGTTCTTACTTATTATAAACAAGAATCAGCCTTTGGTTAGTCCGCAGGCTGATAGAGTTCTTCAATGAGTGTACCGTCCTGATCCATGGTGAGGACCATGTATTCCGGAGTCAGGCTGACGATCACATAGCTGATGTCCTGATCGGTGTCCTTGCTCAGAACCAGAAGGGGTTCAGTTGTGGTTGTGACAGTCCATTTGCCTTCTACCGTACCGCTGTCTGTGGTGAGGGTGTACCCACCATCGGGAGCAAAGGTGAAAGTTTTATCGCCGTACTCTTCCTGTATGTTGTTGACTGAATAGCGGGTCAGGGTCCAGGCCGGAACTTTGGTGAGCTGGGTGGCATCAATAGAGAAAACGGGATAGGACATGTTGCCATCGGCTCCGTAATCATAAATGGGGTATCCCTCAAGCGGGTAGGACTTGTCGAGCGGATAGGCGTTTTCCTCAGTGGCCGTTTTGGGTTGAGCGCTCTTGCATCCCGTGAGTAACGCACTTAATACAACAAGAATGATGGTCAAAACTTTAATCGTTTTCATCGAAACTCCTATTGTTCTTTTTTATCTCCACAAACCCCTGCCCGTTCGCAGGCAGCTTTGACGAAAGCGCTGAAGAGGGGATGCGGCCGGTTGGGCCGGGAAAGGAACTCGGGATGGAATTGCGTCCCCAACATGAAGGGGTGATCCTTCACTTCCGTGATCTCAACCAGGCGGTTGTCCGGTGAGACACCGGAGCAGACCAGGCCGGCCTCTTCCAGTTCGGGCCGAAATTCGTTGTTCAGCTCGAACCGGTGACGATGCCGTTCTTCGACCAGTTCGGTCTGGTAGGCACTGCGGGCTTTGGTTCCGGGTATCAGATGGCAGGGATAGAGGCCGAGTCGCATCGTGCCGCCCTTTTCGGTGACATTGTGCTGGTCCGGCATCAGGTCGATGACCGGGGCGGGGGTGGAGCGGTCAAATTCCGAGGAGTTGGCCTTATCGAAATGCAGGACATTGCGAGCATATTCGATCACCATCACCTGCATCCCCAGACATAATCCCAGATAGGGGATCTTGTTTTCCCGGGCAAAGGTTGCTGTTCTAATTTTACCCTCAATTCCCCGGCTGCCGAATCCGCCCGGAACGACAATGGCATCCACACCTTCCAGTTCATCCCAGCCGATGTCATTCTCAAGGTCTGTTGAATGGATCCAGCGGAGGTCGAGTTCCACACCATTGGCCAGGGCCGCGTGTTTGAGGGCTTCTCGGACGCTGATATAGGCGTCATGCAGTTCCACATATTTTCCCACCAGCGCCACGGTGATCGAGGGCTTGGGGGTGCGGACTTCTGCGATCAGCGATTGCCACTCCGTCCAGTCCGGTTTCTTCTGCGCTTTGAGTTCCAGCCTTTCCAGCAGCAGGTCTGCTATGCAGGTCTCATCCAGCAGCAGGGGAATTTCATAGAGGATAGGCGCCGTCACCATCGGGATCACGGCTTCCGGTTTGACATCGCAAAACAGGGCAATCTTTTCCTGAATGCCGGGATCAATTTCGTGATCTGAGCGGGTCACGATCACATCGGGGAGGATGCCGATGGAGCGCAGTTCCCGCACGGAGTGCTGGGTGGGTTTGGTCTTGAGTTCACCGGTTGCGCCGATATGGGGCAGCCAGGTCAGGTGGACATAGGCCGTGTTCTCACGTCCCAGATCGAAGCGCATCTGGCGGATGGCCTCGAGGAAGGGCAGGCCTTCAATGTCGCCAACCGTCCCGCCGACTTCCACCAGGACGATATCTGCGCCGGTGGTCTTGCCCACCAAACGGACACGCCGCTTGATCTCATTGGTGATATGGGGAATCACCTGGATCGTGCCGCCCAAGTAATCGCCGCGGCGTTCACGGCCGATCACTTCCGCGTAGACCTGACCGGTGGTGACATTACAGACCTTATTCAGGCGGATGTCAATGAAACGCTCATAATGTCCCAGGTCCAGGTCGGTCTCGGCGCCGTCATCCAAAACAAACACCTCACCATGTTGGTAGGGGCTCATCGTGCCGGGGTCAACATTAATGTAGGGATCAAGTTTTTGCACGGCGACCTTGAACCCGCGTTCCCGAAGGAGCCGACCGGTCGCCGCGGCAGTCACGCCTTTGCCGACGGAGCTGAGTACGCCACCTGTGAAAAAGATATACTTGGTTGTCATGATTCCTCCTGGCCTTGTAAAAGGCAATACCTCAAGATCTATCCAACCGAAAACGGTTCGCTAAATAAATTAAAAGTAAAAGGGAGGGCCGATTATTCCGGCACCTCCCCGGTATGACTAAATCAGATTGTTGTCCTCATCTCATTGGATGAGGGTCGCAAATCAGGACTCTTGACCAACTTTATTCTCCAGCGTTCTTGAAAGGAGTTCATCCTGTTTTGAGGATGCATCCTTATTTTTGCGGGATTTCTTCTTTGACGCACTCTTGTCATCGTTTTCTGCTTTTTCCATAGCGGAACGCAGGGCAATTTCCATGGCGGTCAGATCGGGTTCCTTGGGTTCTTCTTCCTTCTTGACACTGCCGCCCTGTTGGAGGGCCTGCATGGGTTCAGGAAGTTCCTGAAGGGCTTTGATGCTGAGCTTGATCTGCTTCTTGCGGCGGTTGACTTCCAATACCTTGGCTTCCACTTCGTCGCCTTCCCGGACAACCTCGCCAGGGGTGCGGACGTAACTATGTGAAAGTTCACTGATATGGATCAATCCGGGACGTTCCGCGCCAATTTCAACAAAGGCGCCAAAGGTCTCCAAACGGACAACCTGACCCTTAACGGTCATGCCGGGTTTGATCTCCCGCCATTCCAGGGCAAGGGGTTCTTTCATGGTCAGTTCGATGCGGTCTTTGCGGACACGTTTGACCCAGAAATCCAATTTCTGACCAGCTTTTAAAACTTCTTCAATGCTGTTGATCTGAGCTTTTGGATCGCCGTCTTTAACTGCCTGAGAAATGTGGATAAAAGCAGGTTTGTCAACACCGATGTTGACTAACGCGCCCTGAAGCGTCGTTTTAAGCACCGTCCCCGTATAGCGCTCTTTTGCTTTAATATCTTGTTCTTGTTCCATAGCGCTTCTCTCCCGTATACAACTTACTAAAATTCACGAAAGCTGATTATACCGTGCGGTGGATGTTGTGTCAAACAAAGCCTATGTCAGAAGGAATGGTCGCGCGGGTGACCAATGTCACCTTTTGTGAAAGGAGAAAGAACTGGGGTCCACAAATTAAATTATAGTGTATTCAGGGCTCAATATACAAAGGTTTGATCTTCAGGAGAGGGATGAAGTCGGAAGGAGACTGACTTATGATTTCCTTTTGACCAGCAGGATGATGACACCGGTCAGGGTGAGAACGCCTAAACCGATCTCAGCCCAGCGGAGCGGGGTGAGCGCTGCCAGCCAGCCCGGGGATGGGCTTTCAGCGGTTTCTTCCTCACCGGAATATGTCACTTCACCAGCCTGATCTGAGTTGATTCCCAGGATCGGCGATTCGCCTTCGGTATCGTCAAATGCTCTTTCACCTGAGGGAGGAATATCTGTGGGCAGGTCCTCAGGAGGTGTGCCGCCGTCGTCGGAGGGTATTATGGGGCTTGATTCACTGAT
>Ga0272443_10002819_pt1 | contig 21482 bp, 18 predicted proteins | sample SSMAcet12_FD_193581 | JGI IMG/M metagenome (GOLD analysis project Ga0272443, IMG submission 193581) | Marine sediment archaeal communities from Little Sippewissett salt marsh, Falmouth, MA, United States - SSM-Acet-12 | ecosystem: Environmental > Aquatic > Marine > Wetlands > Sediment ... | reverse complement strand
ATCTGGAGCGGGGGTTGCACACCAGATTCCCAGGGGCGGATGTGACGATCGAAGTGGGAGATGTCCGCGATGCCGACCGCATCCAAGCGGTGTTTGAGCGTTTCTCTCCCGAAGTGGTGTACCATGCTGCCGCCTACAAGCACGTTCCGTTGATGGAATCGTTCCCCGCCGAAGCGGTCAAGGCGAACGTGTTGGGGACACAACGGGTTCTCGATGCGGCGTGCCGCGCCGGCTGTGAGGCGTTTGTGCTGATCTCCACCGACAAGGCGGTTGATCCGTCGTCGGTGATGGGGGCCACCAAGCGGGTCGCCGAGCTTCTCGTCCACCAGCGTAGGGGCTTCACCGGAACGCGCTGCCTGGCGGTTCGCTTCGGCAACGTCCTCGGAAGTCGGGGGAGCGTCTTGCGTACGTTCCGAGAGCAGATCGAGGCCCGGCAGCCGATCACCATTACCCACCCCGACATGACCCGGTATTTCATGCTCACCTCGGAAGCGGCGCAGCTGGTGCTGCAGGCAAGCGTCTTGGGAGCATCGGGCCAAGTGCTTGTGCTGGACATGGGCGAACCGGTGCGCATCATGGATCTGGCCTGCGATATGATCCGGTTCTACGGATTAGAACCCGACCGTGACATCCCGCTGATCGTCACCGGGGTTCGCCCCGGTGAGAAGCTCGAGGAACGGCTGTTTGCCGACACGGAGACGCCGCAGCCGACCGCTTCCGACCGGATTTCGAGTGCGCAACTCCAGATGGCGTTTCCAACCGATGCACTCGCCGATGCGGTGCAGCGTCTCATTCAAACCGCGATCGCCGGAGATCACGTTGGTGTGAGACGATGGCTGCGGGAGATTGTCCCCACGTATCGCAGCGAAGCTGTCGACGACGAACCACGCAAGGAGGCGACCCGTTCATGAAGCCGGCAAAGCAGAAGTCCTCGTCCAAGGTCAAGCCGGGGAGCAAAGGTGCATCGGACGCGGTGAGCGCATCCGATGACCGCGGTGGGCAAAACAGACTGCGTGTGATCCCCAGGCAGCTCGGTTCCGGATTAGGTTCCGACCGATTCATCGCAGGGCTTCTTGGACTCTTCGCGTTTGTCGTACCGCTCGTGCTGTGGCCGGCAAGCACCGACTACGCACAAGCGAAGCTCGCATTTGCGCTGACTGTCATCCCCATGCTATGGATCGCTCTGTTGTGGCCGAGACGATCGGACATTGAACGCGAGCTTCGGATTCCGACGGTTGCGTTCGCGGGCGGGGCGTTGATCTTCGCTGCGGGGCTGTCCGGCATCCATGCGAGTAGCTTCGGTAGCTGGTTCGAAAGCTTCCTGCCGCTTGTCGCGTTTGCCAGCCTGATCCCCGTTGTGGCGAGCCTTGCCAGGGACCGAAAACGGGTGCATGGCGTGGTGTGGGCGCTTGCCGCCGCAGCGGGCGCGGCATCCGTGTACGGGTTGCTGCAGGCGGGGGGGCTTGTCGCCGGCAGCGGTACTGTATGGATGGTGTCGTTCATGGGGAACCCCAACTACCTGGGGGCGTTTCTCGTGGTGGTGCTACCTCCGGCGTGCCTGCTGGTGGCGTTCTCCGAACGGGCGTGGCAGCGCGCCGTGGCGCTCGCCTTGGTTGCCGTGTCGTGGGCGGCGTTTCCGTTGCTCAACCACGCCGGTGGCCTAGCGGCGATCGTCGTGTCTCTGCTTGTCACGGTGATCCTGCTTCTTGCCAGCGGAGCGTGGCGTGCGCTTCTGCGCAGGAAAATCTGGTCGCTGGCGACGGTGATCGTGGTGGCCGGTGGGTTGGTTTGCTCCGTTGTGCTCGGCCCGGGACGGGTGCTGTTCTCCGCCGACCGGGAAGGGACACCGGCGGTGGCGGCGTGGGAGGCCAACTCCGGACAAGCTCGTGCAACCATCTGGAAGGTGGGAGGGCGCATGCTTGCCGCATCCCCGGTGTTCGGAACCGGTCTCGGGGATTTCGCCGTGGAATACATCCCCGAGCTGGCGAAATTGGTGGAGGATCATCCGGAGACGCCCGTTCCCGGCGTGGCAATGGACAAGGCCCACAGTGAGTACGTTCAAGCCGTGGCTGAGATGGGAGCGGCGGGGATTGCTGCGGTGGCCGCAGTGATTGTGCTACTCGTGATATACGCCATCCAACGGATCCGTAGCGTGTGCGACGATGACGAGAAGAGGGTCGAGCTGATCCTGCTTCTTGCCGGAGCGGTTTCGTTTGCTGTGTTGTCATCCGTGAGCTTCCCGGCACATCTTGTCCCCAGTTCCTGGGCACTGCTTCTTCTTCTCGGGATCTCGGGGTCGCCGGTGTACGGGAACAGCGGTGTGGTTGTCGCAGGTAGACTGCCCCGTCGCTGGAACATTCGTTCCGGAGTGGGATTTGGTCTTGCCGCAGCGGTCTGTGTGTTTGTCGTGCTGTATGCATGGGCCGGGTTCCGTGGGGACGTGCTTCTCAACCGTGGGTTAATCCAGCTCCAGCTTGGACGCACCGAACAGGCCGACGAGCTTCTCAGCCGCAGCACCAGGGTGGGGCCGATGCCGCGCGAGGCGTACTTCCACCACGCGATGGCGATGATCCAACTCGCCGGACAACGAGCATCCGACGGACGAACTTATGAGGCGAGCAGTCTCTACGAGCGAGCCCGCGAGGCCTTAGAGCGTTGCGAAGTAGCATTCCGACGGACGGAAGTCTATCTTGCACAGGCGAATCTGGGGTTCGTTCTTGGTGACCGGCAACTGGTTGCCGACGGCCTTGAGATTCCGTTGATGCTTCCATCGTTTACGGATACGTACGTGCAGGCGTTGTACCTGTCGGCGATCCTTGTTGGTCAGCAGGGAGATGTCGCCGAGGCGGAAGCGCGGCTTCAGCAGGTGTTGGAGGTCGACCCCGAGTATGTGCGAGCAAGGATCGCGCTTGGCGAGCTATATGCTCAGCTTCGTTTGCCGTCGCGGGCCGAGGAGCAGTACCGGCTTGCGATCGAGATCTCGCGGGCGATCGCCGACAGGATCCGTCCGCTGATTGATGCGCAGGAGACAGTGTCGGTGCAGCGGTACGCCGAGCTGGTTCAGCAGGCACAAGAGGTGCAAACAGCGATCGAGAAGGCCGAACAAGGACTGGCGGAGCTCAACGGCTCGTAGCAACGGCTGGACGATCAGCAGGAGGGAACGGAACCGATGGGGCCGCGGAATAGGGAGGATCGCTCAGTGGTGTTGCGGCAACGTAAGTTGGCTGAGGATACGACTGTCGGCGAAACGGTCCTTCGCATCGTTCTGGTGTTGTCGGCTGGGGTTGTCCCTGTTCTTCTCAGCGCGTCGAACACAACCTACGACGAGATCAAGCTTGCCGTCGGAGTGACGGCGATTGGCGCGTTGTGGACGATGTGGGCGTTGCTGTCGATCCGGCGCGCATCGTTCTTGCTGCGGGTTCCGCTTCCGATGTGGGGGCTTGCCGGAGGGCTGGTTGCGATCCTTGTGTCCGGGCTGGGGGCAACGGTCGGCGGGCTGTGGTGGGAGACGCTGATCCGGTTTGCCGCGCTTTCCAGCATGGTCCTGCTGTGTGCGACGATCGTTCGATCGCGTGCCCACGTGCGTTCCGTGATCTGGGCGCTGTCGATTGCAGCGACGGGAACGGCAATCTATGCGTTGCTGCAGAGGTTCGGCATTGCGGCGACAGCGGCTTCGGGAAGCGCAATTTCGGTGATGGGAAACCCAAACCGGGTGGGAAGCTTTCTGGTGGTGATCCTCCCGCCATCGCTGGCCTTGGTGTGGTTTGCCCGTACGGTCGCCTACAGGATCGCTGCTTTGGCGATGGCGGCCATCCAGCTCGCTGCGCTTGCGGTCCTGAATCACACCGGTGGCGTCCTTGCCGTTTGCCTTTCCCTGCTGTTCGTGGTCGTGGCTGCGTTTGTCAGTGGTGGATTTCGTGCCATCTTCCGTCGCGACGGTTGGTCGATCGTGGCCGTGTCGTTGGTGGCTGTAGGAGTGGTCTTCGCGGTTTACATCGGTCCGATGCAGGCGATTCTGCGCCCTGGTCCCGAAGCGGGGGGCACGGCCGGCGTCTCGTCGTTGTGGGAAGACAACTCCGGAGCCGCGCGCAAAGTCTTCTGGCAGACGGCGCTGGTGATGTTCGCTGAGCGTCCCTGGACCGGCGTGGGGGCGGACCACTTCCAGATTGAGTACATGGATACCATCGCCGGCCTAGCGACGCGAAACGATTCCGGTTCCGGTAGGGCAATCATCGTCCCGGCGCGGCCGGTCACACACGCCCATAACGATTACCTCCAGATTCCAGCCGAGACGGGGGTGTGGGGGCTGGTGGCGATCGTTGCCGGTCTTGTGTTGTTCGTGGTGTTTGTCGTACGCCGCGTTCGTGCCAACCCCGATGTGGATCAACGGATGGAGCTTCTGTTCCTGTTCGGCGGCGTTGTGTCGTATGCGGTTCTTGCCGCCGTCACCTTCCCGACCTATTGCGTTTCCACCGTGTGGCCGGTGGTGATCCTTGCCGGTCTTGCCGGATCCTCGGCGTACGGTGAGCGCGGCGTATCGACGCTTCAGATCGCCGGCAAGGGGAGGTGGGGGGTAGCCGGCCTCGCTGCCGTGCTGGCAGTGGGTGTTGGCATTGTCGGCTGGCTGGGGTTCAGCGGCGATGTGCTGCTTCACCGTGGTGTTGCCCAGTTGCAAAGCGGGTTCCCCGTGCTGTCTGAGGAGACGCTGACACGGAGCATCCGTGTGGATCCGAACCCCCGCGAAGCATTCTACTACCGCTCGATCGCGCGGATCCTTCAGGCCGAGCAAGCGGAAGCCGGGGACGAACTCGCCCGGGCAACACAGTTGTATGAAGCGGCGGCCGAGGATCTACGTAGGTGCGAGATAGTTTTTCCCTGGCCGGATGTGTACCTGACCGAGGCCAATCTGGGGATTATCCTCGGCGATCGCGCTCTGTCGGACGCGGCGATCGAGTTGCTTGTTGGTATTGGGCAGCCGACGCACATTTACGTTCAGGCGCTGTATCTTCAGGCGTACCGGGCACGGCAGGACGGATTGTGGAATGACGCACGGCGGATTCTCCAGACGATCGTGCTGCAAGATCCCGATTATAACAGGGTTTACGTGGCGCTTGGCGATCTTCTGGCTGACCAAGGCGATCTCGACGGAGCACGGCGGCAATACCAGGTGGCTCTATCGCGTGCGCAAACCAAACTGGCAGAGGCTGAGGAGCAAATCGACCGGATCAGGGTCGATCTGTCTGTTGCTGAGCTCAACCGATGGCAAGAAAGAGCGACGGCGGCACGCCAAGAGATCCGGATGGCTCTGGAGGCGCTGGAGCGGCTTCCGTGACCCTGGGCTTGATCCTGAACCTGATCCTCGCTTACTCCGTCATCGAAGCGGCTCCAGACAACAGGTCGGGATCGAACAGCTCGTCGGGGAGCTCTTCGGTCGACGCTTCGAGAATCTCAGAGGTGGTCACGTTACCGACAAGCAACAGGTTGACGATCCGCTGTACACGAGCATAGTCGTCCGCTGTGCCGTCTTCCGCAAGCAGGCTGTCGTAGATGTCGTAGAACACCTCATAAAACGGAAGGCCGCTGATGGCGTACAGAATCGTGGAGATCGCTCGTCCGGTTTCGGGGTCGATCTTGACCGTGGCCAACTGGAATGCCACAGTGAAATCAATCGCTTCCAGATCGAGCTCGATCACCTCTTGTCCTGTTTCGGTGATCACGGTTCGACGCTCGGCCACCGTGTATTCATCGGCGAAGCGAATCCCGCTGGTCTGCGCGACGGCCGCATCGCCGAATACAGCGCTGGTTGGCTGAACCTGCAGGGGAAAATCGAGATCCGGACCGATGAAGAACGTGGCATCCCCTGTGGTGAGGTAGATCTGTCCAGCTAGCTCCTCGGGGGCGAGAAACTCGATCCGGCTGGCGTCATCGCCATCGATCGTCTTGAAACGCAGCCTAATTGTGGCTTCCTTGATCTCATCCGGTGTTTCGGCGACGACCAGAATGGTGATCGAACCGACGAATTCGGTGAAACGTGCATCGTCAATGGCCTGAAGCAGCTGTTCATCCGACCGGTCTGTCACGGGAACTGTTGCCAAATCGGAGGCCGGCTCCTGCTGGGCGAGAACCGAGCCGGAGATGCCCATCATCAAGACGATCCCCAACATCGCGACCGTGCAGTACGTTCTTCCACTCCGACCGGTGTTGCATCCGATTTTCATTGTGCCGTTCTCCTTCCCCTTGAGATGCCGTATCCGATGTTCTCTCTAAATACCCCGTCAGGTAGCGTTTGTTTCGTGTCGGCCACCGGCCACAGCCGGATCGATCTTCTGTTCAGATCCTGCATCGAGCAGTATCCTTCAGATACTGCGTAGAGCATCAACCACCGGTAGCCGGGCATTCCGGGCAGCCGGGTAGATCGACGCGATCGCGGTCGATCCGATGGCTGTCAGAAGCGGTATCAAAACGATCATCACATCGACCTGCAGTCGCAAGGTTTGCGGCATGGCCGCGCCCGGCGGCATCCAGGTGACGCCGATCGCGTTGAACACCAACGCCAGGATAACGCCCAACGCAGCTCCACATACCCCTCCGAATACGCCGAGCAGGATTCCCTCCAGCAGGAAGGTCCGGAACACGCGGGACCTTCCCGTCCCCAGAGCTCGCAGCGTCCCGGTCTCGCGCGTTCTCTCCAGGAACGACATGGTTAGGATCTCCAGCGTACTGAAGAAGACCAGAGCGAAGATAGCGATGCCGGACAGCCCGGAGAATGCCCCGTAGAACCCCGCGATGGATTGATACTCGCTGGAAAGCTCCTCCCATGTCTGTGCTTCGAGAGGGATGCCGGACGCATCCAAGAACGCCTGCAAATCGGCGGCGAATCCATCGGCATCATCCAGATCGGACAGTCCGAACAGAATCCGCTCAACACCGTCCGTCCGCAAGAGCCGTTGTACAAACGGGACCGACATCAACCCGAGCTGTGCCTCGACCTCTTCCACGCTGTACTCCAGCAAACCGATCACCTCAACGGTCGCAGCATTGAAGTTGCCGGACACGGTCCCGGTGGCGATGTTCAGGCGATCTCCGGGACGCGCTCCCAGCTCCTCGGCGAGGGCTCTGCCAAGGACGATCTGTGCCGCGTCGCCGGTTCCGACACTCTCACCGTCGATCAGCAGGCACTCGTAGTTGGCCGTACACGCACACGGCACGATCCCTCGTCCAACCAACAACGTGCTTCCTTCTTGATCGCCGATCAGTCCGGCGAAGCTCAACTGCCAACTCAGGTCGGCAACCCGTGGATCGGCCTGCGCCCAAGCGGCGACCTGCTCGAGAATCTCGGGGGTGATCAACACTTCGTAGGCACGCTCGGTTGCAGCAAACAGCTGCGGGTCGGCTACCTGCACGCCGCCGATCTCACAGGCGATCGAATCCCGCGTGGATTGAAGAGCTTCTCCGATGAACGCCAGGACGACGAACAGAATCGCTACGCCGAGCACGACAACAGCCAGCGAAAACGCCGTGCGCCGCCGGTTCCGGAAGATGTTCCGCCACGCGATCAGCACGTCCATCGAGCCTCCTCCTGCTTTGTCGTCCTTGATCTACTCTACCCACTCATCATGAGCAACGAACGTGTTTGTCGTCTGTGATCTATGTAATTCGTAGCGCATCGACAACCTGCATCCGTGATGCCCGCGCTGCCGGAAACACCGACGACAGGATTGTGGCCGTTATGCTGATCAGAAGCGGCAGCCAAACCGTACTGCCTGTCAGTCGAATGGCCAGGATCTGTGGCTCCACCGTTCCCGGGGGCTGCCAGGAGACCCCGACCGCATTGAAGATCGCGGCGAGACCGACCCCTACGACCACACCGGCCAGGCTGCCGAAGACAGCCAGGCCCCCTCCCTCCAACAGCAGCATCCGAAACAGCTCATGACGCTTGGTTCCCAACGCACGAACCGTGCCGAACTCACGTGTGCGTTCCAGGAACGACAGCGTGAGGACCTGGAGGATGATGAAGAACACCAGAATCGACAGTGCCAGCGCGACGAATCCGAAGATGGTGTCAAAAAAGCCAATCAGCTGCTCATAGAACACCGACAGCTCATCCCACGTACGCCCCTGCACCGACAAGCCGGCCGCTGCCAGCTCAAGATCCAGTTCATCGCGGATCGACGAGGTCACGGCAAGATCTTCGTCGCGTAGCCGGACCACAATGCGCTCGACGTCCCGAGTCACCCGCAGGCTCTGTGCCAAGGCGATCGGCACGAATACCTGACGGCCTTCCACCTGCTCACTCGAGAAGCGATAGATTCCGATAATCCTGATCGGGAGAGCGTTGAACGCTCCGGATGATGTGGTTGTCGTCAGCGTGAGCACATCGCCGACCGCAAGCACCATCTGATCGGCCAGGGACTGTCCGACGACCACTCCGGCAACATCATCTGCTTCCAGCGCGCGGCCGGCCACCACCAGATTCCCGTAGTCGAGCGCATCGTTTCCAGGTACGTACCCCAGCGCGGAAACAGCCCGCGTCTCCGTCCCTGCGGCGACAAGTCCCGACAAGGTCAATTGCGGGGTGGAGGAGACAACCTCGGGATGGGATGCGACGATGGTTGTCGCCTGCTGGAACGCCTCCGGATTGAGCAGTGCTTCATCATCGTCAGATTCGTTCCAGAACGCCTCGGAGGCTAGTTGAAGGTTGCCAAATTGCTGCACTTGGGACTCGGCGATGGATGCTTTGGAATCGCCAAAGAAACCGAGCACGAACAAAGAGAGAGCTGTCCCCAAAGAGATAATGGCCACGGACAGCAGCGTGCGGCGACGGTTGCGGAGTAGGTTACGCAGAGGAAGAAGCAGTCCCATACACGACCTCCTCGCGTTTCGGCTCGATCAGCTCACCATCGTGGATCTGAACGTGCCGGCTGCCGTACTTGGACACCGCGGGATCATGCGTGACGACAACAAACACGACGCAGTGCTGCTCATTCAGCTTGCTCATTTGGTCCATGATCCGGGCCCCTGTCTCGGAATCCAGGTTGGCGGTCGGCTCATCTGCGAGCACCATCTTGGGCTCGGTGATCAGGGCGCGGGCGATTGCCACGCGCTGGCGCTGCCCGCCGGAGAGCTGGTCGGGACGGCGGTCCGCGAGATCGGCAAGACCGACTTCATTGAGCATGTCCAGGACGCGGTCGTGGCGATCCTTCCGCGGGACCTTTTGCAGCAGCAGCGGGTACTCCACGTTCTCCATGGCGCTCAAGACAGGCACCAGGTTGAAGGTCTGGAAGATGAGCCCGATTTTCGCCTTGCGGATTTCGGCCAGGCGGCCTTCCGCCAGTTCGCTGGTTGGAGTTCCTTCCACATACACCTCGCCGGATGTGGGACGGTCGATCAGCGCCAGCTGGTTCAGCAGCGTTGTCTTGCCGCTTCCCGACGGCCCATTGATCACGATGAAATCCCCTTGGCGGGCCTGAAACTCAACGCCACGGAGCGCATAGACTTCCGTGACACCCATCCGGTAGATCTTGCTCAGTGATGAAGCCTCAAGAAATACGCTGCCTTGTGCGTAGCAAAATCGTCCGCTGGTCTCCATGCGTTAGCTCCTCCAGGTAACTAGGCTAGCGTAACTGCCGGGAGAAACCAAGAGCCTGCGAGAGAGATCGCATCGGGGCGACAATGAGCCGTGAGAGTCCGATGATTGAGCGTTCTTATTGCAGAAGAGCAGACGAGTTCCGGACCTACTCCCACTCGATCGTTGCAGGTGGCTTGCTGGTGATGTCGTATACCACCCGGCCGATCTCGGGGATCTGGCGGGTGATTCGCGATGCGACTTCGTCGAGAAAACCGTGCGGCAGCTTGGCCCAATCCGCTGTCATCCCGTCGACGCTCGTCACCGCGCGTAGCCCGAGCACAAGGCCGTATCGCCGGTTGTCTCCGGCGACGCCGACGCTTCGGAGTGGGGTGAGGGTCGCCAGTGCCTGCCAGACATCGTCGTACAAATTCCACTCGCGGAGGGATGTGATGAACAAATCGTCGGCGCGGCGAAGAATGTTGACCATGTGTGGCGAGGCCTCGCCGAGGACGCGGATCGCGAGGCCCGGACCGGGAAACGGGTGCCGCAAGCGGATGGAGTCCGGCAGTCCGAGCAAACTGGCAATCTCTCGGACCTCATCCTTGAACAGCAACCGAAACGGTTCCAGCAGCTCGAACCCCAGATCCTCCGGCAGCCCGCCGACGTTGTGATGGCTCTTGATGTTGGCGGCCGATGCCGAGGTCGATCCGGCCGATTCGATCACATCGGGGTACAGCGTTCCTTGGGCAAGAAAGCGGAACGCCCCCATCTGCCTGGCCTTGTCACGGAATACGTTAATGAACTCATGTCCGATCGCTTTGCGCTTGGCTTCGGGATCGGTCACGCCTTCGAGCGCTTGGAAGAACCGCTTCTGGGCATCGACAACGTGAAGGCGGACACCGAGGCGGGTTAACGCCTGCTTGACATCCTCCCGCTCGCGCTGGCGGAGCAATCCGTGATCGACAAACACGGCTTCATGATCGATGCCTGCACGCACCAGAAGAAGCGCCAACGCGCTGGAGTCGACGCCTCCCGAGACGGCGAGCAACACACGTTCTCCCGCCGCATTCCGGTGCACCGATTCGATCGCCCGGTCGAGGGCGTGCTGCGGAGACCATGTGCGGGCGACGCCGGCGTGGTCGAGGAAATTCGCGAGCAAGGCTTCACCGTGAACGGTGTGAACCACTTCGGGATGGAATTGCACACCGATCCTGCGATGATCGGGCGAGGCAACGGCAACCATCGGATTCTCGGTGCTCGACGCCAACGTTCGCCACCCTTCCGGCAGCGACGTGACCGCGTCGCCGTGACTCATCCACACCTGGGATCGTTCGGCAATGCCGTGGAACAAGAATCCTGTTTGCGTTGATAGTTCCGCCCGTCCGTACGAACGATGCGGCACCGGCTGCACCGTGCCTCCGGCTTGCTGCACGAGCAGATGCATGCCGTAGCAGATTCCGAGAATCGGCACGCTCAACTCGAAAATCCTTGCGTCGGGGCGTGGACAGGATGGCTCGAACACCGACCGCGGACCACCCGACAGGACGATCGCCTCGGGTTCGGCTTCGAGAATCCGTTCCAGCGGCGACTCTCCGGGCATCACCAGCGAGAACGCCCCCAACTCACGCAAGCGGCGGGCGATCAACCGCGTGTACTGGGATCCGAAATCGAGAACCGCGACGCTCACTGTGCGCACCGCTCACGGCCGGATTCCATTCGCGGTGGGGCAAACCGGATCGACGAGTCGTCGGGGTTCATGCTCTCGATCGTGATCAGACTCAGCGTCGGGACGTTCAAACGTTCGACCGCGCCTCTCCCCGAGGCGAACCCTTTCTCGATGACAAACGCCATTCCGGCGAGGGTTGCTCCGGCCTGCTCGACGATCTCAGCCAGGGCGCAACTGGTGATCCCCTCGAACAAGAAGTCATCCACGATCAATACGCGATCGTCCGGGCCGAGGTAATCCGCGGAAACGGCAAGCGTCGTTTGCTTGTTCTTGGTGGGTGAGACGACATCTCTCGTGATCGGGTTTGCCATTGTCGTTGCGGCGCCCTTCTTTGCGTACAGTGCGCGGACCCCCGGTCCGAGTTGACGGGCAACTTCGTAGGCGATCACGTTGCCTGCCGCTTCGGCGGTCAACACGCAGGTGATATCGGCGGCAAGCGAGAGGAATTCGCCGGCGATCAGACGCCCGGCCATCTCGACGAATTCCGGGGCGATGCGGTGATTGAGAAAACCGTCGACGCGAAGGAACTTTGTGCTGATGACCTTCCCTTCCCGTTCGATCCAGCCTTGTAGATGTTCTGTGGTCATGTGGGCTCCGAGCGTGATCGATTGTTTCCCGTTATCGAAGTACAAAGATTGTACCCAAGATTCGTAGCTGGTTCGACACTTGCATACGATCGTTGCTCTTCACCGTACCAGCGACTACAATACCGAAAAATCGGAGGACCAGGGAGTGCAAACACGCAACTTTATCAACTCGCTGGATCTTTCCCCGTCCCAGTACGATCGTCTTTTTGATCTTGCCGATCGGATCAACCAAGCACCTGCGGCCTATGCGCAGCAGTGCCAAGGCAAGGTCATGGCCAGCCTTTTCTACGAGCCGAGCACGCGAACCCGTCTCTCTTTCGAGGCGGCGATGCTTCGCCTTGGCGGACAGATTCTCACCGTGGCTGACCCGAAGACGAGTTCCGCTGCCAAAGGGGAAAGTCTTGCTGACACGATTCGAACGATTGCCGGATATGCGGATCTCGTCGTGATGCGTCATCCGCGCGAAGGAGCGGCCCGGCTTGCCGGCGAATTCTCGCCGGTTCCGCTGATCAACGGGGGAGACGGGGCAAGGGAACACCCGACACAAACACTGACGGATCTGTTTACGATTCGGACGTTCCTCGGGCGGTTGCAGGGGCTTTCCGTGGGGTTGTGCGGTGACCTCCGCTACGGGCGGACGGTTCACTCCCTGATCCGTGCGCTGGCTCGGCTCGGAGATCAGCGGTTCGTGTTGATTTCGCCCGATGAGCTTCGGCTTCCGTCCAGGGTGTTGGAGGATGCCGACAAGATCGGTGACAACAACACGTTCGATCAGACACGTTCCATGGACGATGCGCTGGCCCGATGCGATGTGTTGTACATCACCCGTATTCAGAAGGAACGGTTCTTCAACGAAGAGGACTACATCGCGTTGCGGGACACGTACGTGCTCACCGCAGAGAAGATGAAGCTCGCCAAGCCGGAGATGATTGTCATGCATCCGCTGCCACGAGTGACGGAGATCGATGCCGATGTCGACAACGACGAACGCGCCGTGTACTTCGAGCAGGCACGGCTCGGCATGATCGCCCGGATGGCTCTGATCCTGGATCTGCTGAAAGGGGGAGACGATGCTGCGGGTTGACCGTATCGAGCGGGGAATCGTGGTCGACCACATCCGAGCCGGCAACGGGTTGCGGATCTTCGACCGCCTCGGGTTGCGCGACGTGAGCTTTCCGGTTGCGCTGATCATGAATGTGCGCAGCACCAAGATGGGCCGCAAAGACATGATCAAGATCTCGGACACGTTGGAACTCGACCTGACGATGCTGGGTCTGCTGGGGCCGAACGTCACCGTGACCTACATCGACGACGGAGTTGTGACACGCAAGGAGACGATTCCTCTTCCGGAACGTGTCGAGGGCCTGATCGAGTGCAAGAACCCGCGTTGCATCACGACCTACGAGCGCCATGGGATCTCGGTGTTCACGCTGGTGGACCGCGAAACCCGTGAGTACGAGTGCGCGTACTGCGGGGAGCGGGCTCGGATGTGACGCGGCGGATTCCCATCGAACGTGGTCAAGGAGATGGGACCTTGCAGATTGTCAACGCTCGTCTGGTGGATGCGATGGGGATGAAACACGGTGTTCACCGGGTGGACATCGTCGCCGGTAGGATCAGTGAGATCCGTCCCATGTCCGATCCGCCGGCGAGCGGTTCATCGTCCAATGACGGCGATGTGATCGATGCAGGCGGGCGAACGTTGATGCCCGCGTTTGTCGACCTCCACGCACACTTTCGCGATCCCGGCTTCCCCGAAAAAGAAACGCTCGAGTCCGGATGCCGCGCCGCGCTCGCCGGTGGATACACCACGGTGTCGGTGATGGCGAACACACGGCCGGTCTGCGATTCCGCCGCGGTTGCAGGCGACATCACCGCGCGCGCAAAGAGACTTGGCTGGATCGACGTGCTGCCGGTGGGAGCAATCACCGAGCGGCTTGAGGGGCGGCGGTTGGCCGATCTTGACCGGCTCGCCGAACACGTGTGGGCGTTCTCCGACGACGGACGAGGGGTGCAATCCCCGGAGCTGGCCGAGCAGGCGTTTGCCGCTGCTGCGCGGCTGGATCGTCCGATTTTCGAGCACTGCGAAACGGACGGAGTCAACGATCCCGATCGATCGGAAGAGCAAATGGCGGCAAGGGACCTTCGGCTTGCGGCCCGTTTTGGAACCTGTCTGCATATCGCCCATGTCCGTTCTGCCGAGACGCAGGCGATGATCGCTCGGGCCCGCAAACAGGGCGTTGCCGTCAGCTGCGAGGTGACGCCCCATCATCTGTGCCTCGATCAGGATCTTGGCTACCGCGTCAACCCACCGCTTGCCGGAGTACAGGCACGGGCGAAGCTTGTGGCTGCCGTCCGCGCCGAAGAGATCGACGCGATCGCCACCGACCACGCCCCTCACACAGAGGAGGACAAGCTCGCCGGTGCGCCGGGGATCTCGGGGATCGAGACAGCGTTCTCGTTGCTTTACACAGAGCTGGTTCGCACCGAAGTGCTGACCCTTGCTGAACTCTCGCGGGCGATGTCCGCCGGTCCGGCGCGGCTGCTTGGGCTTCAACGACGGCGCGGCCTGCTTTCGCAGGGGATGGACGCCGACCTGGTTGTGATCGACGAGCATGCGTCGTGGAAGGTGACGGCGGATTCGCTGCGATCGAAGGGAAAGAACACGCCTCTTCTCGGACGTACGCTCCAAGGGCGAGTGTGGGCCACGATTCGGGGAGGCAGCGTGATGGTTTGCGACGGAGTATGGGGAGGACGATCAACATGATCATCGATCGGCTGATCGCGCGCGTTACGGAGTTCGGGCCGGTCTGCGTTGGGCTGGATACGTCGACGGCGATCGTTCCCGATGTCATGATCAGCAAATGGGGAGCGGCCGAGGCGGTGTTGCGGTTCAATCGGGAGATCATCGCGGCGACGGCAGATATCGTTGCCTGCTTCAAGGTGCAGATCGCGCACTACGAGGCGTTGGGCGTCGAAGGCATGGCCTGCTATCGGGACACGCTGGCCGAGATCCGTCGGAACGGGGTTCCGGTGATCGGGGATGTGAAACGGGGAGACATTGCATCGACCGCGGCGATGTACGCCAAGGCGCACTTTTCGGGGGACTTCGAGGTCGATTGGATCACCGTGAATCCGTACATGGGTCTCGATGCGATCACGCCGTACCTGGACGATGTCGAGAAGCGTGAGAAGGGGCTGTTTGTGTTGGTGCGGACCTCGAATCCGTCGTCATCGGAACTCCAGGACCTGACGCTTGCGCCCGATGGGTCAACCGACACGGAAGATCGGCGTGTCTACGAGACCATGGCCGATTGCGTGACGCGCTGGGGCGAGCCGTTCCGCGGCGGGTCCGGCTATAGCTCAATCGGAGCGGTTGTGGGCGCGACGCATCCGCAACAGCTGGCACGGATCCGCGAGCAACACCCCCGATTGTTCTTCCTTGTACCCGGGTACGGCGCTCAGGGTGGGGGAGGTCGCGATGTCGCTCCGGCATTCCTCGACGGAAACGGCGCCGTTGTGAACGCATCGCGTTCGATCCTCGGTGCATACCGTGCGGCGGCGGGTTCGGAGGAGGCCGAAAAGCAGTTCGCGGAGTGCGCCCGCAAGGCGTGCCTGGCGATGCGGGAGGACATCCGGCGGTGGATGACGTGACCGTGAATGCGGATGGGAACGAGCGGATTGCCGAAGCGGTTGTTCGTTCGCTCGATTGGGTTTCGCACGACACCTTCTTGATGAGTGCGTCGTGGAATGACCAGGACCCCGCTGATCGAGCAAGTGGGGTTCGCCCCGGTCAATTCTTCCTATTGCGGGCGTGGGAGGACGAGCCGCTGCTATCAAGACCGATGAGCGTGTTCGATGAGCAGCGCATCGAACCGTTGCCTGGGGACCAGAGGCGGACCACGATCGAAGTGTCGTTCTTATGCACGGTTCGGGGGCGAGGAACGGATCTTCTCAGCCGTCTTCCCGTTGGAGCGCCGATCCGTCTGATCGGACCGCTCGGAAACGGGTGGCCTCTCGATGCGCTTGCTGCAAGCCGCCGCATCGCTTTGGTCGGCGGCGGATGCGGAGTGGCTCCGTTGTACCCGGTGGCGCGGTGGCTGGCGGAACGGTCACGGGATGTGGAGGTCGATGGGTTTCTCGGATTTCGTGGCGAGGCGTACGCGGGGATCTGCGATCGGTACCGTGCCGTAGTGTCAGAACTGACCGTGACACTGGAGCCGGATCCTCAATCATCGTCCACATCGCTCGCTTCGGCGATTCCGAGCGCCAAGGCGGTGAGCGGGCGGGTGACGGATGTGTTCGATCCGGCCGGATACGATTCCGTGTTGGCGTGCGGTCCGCGGGCGATGCTCGCCGAGATCAGCCGGCGCTGCATCCGACAGGGCGTGTCCGTTTATGTCTCGCTTGAGGAGAGGATGGCGTGCGGCGTCGGCGCATGCTTGGGGTGTGCGGTCAACACGATCGATGGGGTCAAACACGTGTGCAAGGACGGCCCGGTATTCCGTGGCGATCAGGTGGTGTGGAATGGCTGATCTGTCCGTGGATGTCGGAGGGATGCAACTCTCCAATCCGGTGATCGCCGCTTCCGGGACGTTCGGGTTCGGTCGTGAGTACGAGCGGCTGGTCGAGGTCAATCGCCTTGGCGCGGTCTGCACCAAGGGGATCACCTTGGTGCCTCGCGAAGGGAATCCGGCGCCGCGTCTGTGGGAAACATCGTCGGGGCTGCTGAACTCAATCGGATTGCAGAATCCGGGGGTTGAGGTGTTCTTGAGCGACGTGCTGCCGGAGATGAAGACGCGGGGGTGGACGACGATTGTCAACATCTGGGGCGAGGACCCCACCGAATACGGTGCGCTCAGCCGGCGGCTGACCGGCAGTGGCGCCGATGCCCTTGAGGTCAACGTCTCGTGTCCCAACGTTCCCGGGACGCGTCTGGGAGAGAGGGAAGATACCGTTCGCGACGTAATCACCGCTGTGCGCGACGGTTGGCACGGACCGATCTGGGTCAAGCTTCCTCCCGACGCAGGGGTGGCGGTGGCTCGTGCGGCGATCGAAGCCGGCGCAGATGCGATCGTTGCCTCGAACACCTTCCGAGGGATGGCGATTGATATCGATCGCGGTGCTCCGGTATTTGACCGCGGCGTGGCCGGGTTCTCCGGGCCGGCGATCAAACCGATGGCATTGCGGGTGGTGTATGAGCTGTGCGGAGCGCTCGATGTGCCGGTGATCGGTTGCGGAGGCATCCGCAGTTGGCGCGATGCCCTTGAGTTTTTCCTTGCCGGCGCGTCGGCAATCGAAGTCGGTACGGCCCACTACATCGATCCTCGGTGCAGTGTCGCCATCGTCGATGGGCTTCAGGCGTACATGGAGAAGATGGGACTGGGTTGGAAGGAGATCCGTGGAAAAGCACTCGGACATGCGTGAGACGATGGTGTTGGAGCTTCTGCGGGAATCGGGCGCGCTCTTGGAAGGTCACTTCCGGTTGTCGTCGGGAAATCATGCTGCCCAATACGTTCAATGCGCGCGGCTGCTCGAAGATCCACGGCGCGCGGAGCAAGTGTGCGCGTTCATCGCCGAGAAGATTCGATCGACGGCGAGCACCGGCTCATCTCTGTGCTCCGGCGGGGGGGCGTCCGGTGTGCCGGGAAGCACTTCCGGTGTGGTGGTCGGACCGGCGATCGGAGGAATCCTTGTGGCGTACGAACTTGCACGCGCCCTGGGTGTTTGCGCGCTGTTCACCGAACGCGTTGACGGCGAGATGACCCTGCGGCGCGGCTTTTCGCTGTGCGCCGGGCAACGGGTGTGGATTGCCGAGGATGTCGTGACGACCGGAAAGTCGCTGCTGGAAGCGGCGGATGCGGTTGCGGCACACGGAGCCGTTGTGGCCGGCATCGCTTGCATCGTCGATCGAAGACCGGCCGGCGTCGCGCTTCCGTTTCCGATTGTGTCGGCGCTGAAGATGGAGATCGAGATCTTCCCGCCGGAGACGTGTCCACTGTGTGCGAACGGGATCCCCGTTGTGAAACCGGGAAGCCGCCCTGAAGTATCCGGCTAAGCGATCGTCTCCTACTCGACGGCGGGAACGATCTCGAAGCGGGTTCAGATCGTCTCTTACTCAACAACCGGGACGATCTCAAACTGGTAGAGATCGTCTCTTACTCCACAACGGGGACGATCTCAAACTGGGTAGGAATCGCTCGTGATCGGTGTGTTTGAAGCTCGAGCGATTCCCAATTGGTAGAGATCGTCTCTTACTCCACAACGGGGACGATCTCAAACTGGGTAGGAATCGCTCGTGATCGGTGTGTTTGAAGCTCGAGCGATTCCCAATTGGTAGAGATCGTCTCTTACTCCACAACGGGGACGATCTCAAACTGCGGAACATCGACCAGGCCGAGATCGGTCAACCGGAGTGTCGGGATCACCGGAAGAGCCAGGAACGACAGCGTCATGAACGGGGCCGGTAGCGTGCAGCCCAGCCGGCGCGCCGCGGCATCCAACGCCTCCTGCAGCCGCACGACCTCGCCTGCAGGCAGGTCGGTCATCAGACCGGCGATCGGAAGCGGAAGCAAGGCAAGCCGCTCCTTTCCGCGAACAACCACCTGTCCGCCGCCGCAGTCGACCAGCGCCCGGACCGCCGAACGCATGCTGTCGTCGTCGGCGCCGACAACAACGAGGTTATGGGAATCGTGGGCAACGGTCGAAGCCAACGCACCTTGCCGTAAGCCGAATCCCCGGACAAGGCCGATGCCGGTATTGCCGGTACCGTGGTGGCGCTCCAACACCGCAAGCTTCAGCAGATCCGGTGCAGCATCGGAATCGGATGTCGTGACGGAGGATCCTTCTTTGTGGACTTCCGACGCCCGCACAAGCACGGCGTCGGTCAACACCTGATCGGGGTGAACGCCGATGGCGCGAACCGTCTTCGACGACGGTCCCAGATCCGGGATTGCAAACGAAGGGGTCTCGGCGACGCGCAGCGGATGTTCGCCAAGCGGCGGCAAGGAGTCCTCGATCTCTACCACACACGTTCCGCCACGCGCGACTTCGACACCGCCGACGAACGTCCTTTCCACATCGACCGACGGAAGATCATGGAGGACGGCGATGTCGGCACGGTATCCCGGGGCAAGGGCGCCGCGATCATGCAGCCCGTAGGCCCGCGCGGCGTGGATCGTCGCTGCACACACAGCCACCTCTGGTGCAAGTGCCGGCGCCGCAGCCAGGACCTTGCGTAGCACATCGTCGATGTGTCCGTCACGCAGGAGCGTCTCCGGATGGCGATCATCCGTGCACAGATGAACGAACGGTGCGGTCTCCGCCGTGAGTAGCGGCGCCAATGCCGCTGCATTCCTGGCCACCGTGCCTTCGCGGATCAGGACGTGCATCCCGGCGGAGAGCTTCTCCTGCGCCTCATCCAGGGTCACGGACTCGTGATCGGTGTTGGGTCCGGAAAGGACATATCCCCACAGCTGGGGTCCCGACCCCGACGGGAAGTGGCCGTCGATCGGGGACCCGGCGGCTGTTGCCAGTTTGCGGAGCATCTCCTCGTCTTGGCCGAGGACGCCGGGAACGTTCATGACCTCGCCGAGTCCCAGTACACCCGGCCAAGTAAGCATCTCCGCGATCTGTTCGGAGGTGATCTCTGCGCCTGAGGTTTCCAGGGACGTTGCGGGAACGCACGACGGGAGCATAACAAAGACCTCAAGCGGAAGATCTCGCGTCGCGTCGAGGACGAAGCGAACACCTTCCATTCCGAGGACATTGGCAATTTCGTGGGGATCGGCGATGACAGTCGTTGTCCCATGGGGGAGCACGGCGCGTGCGAACTGAGAGGGTGCAAGCTGAGAACTCTCCAGGTGGACGTGAGTGTCGATCAGGCCGGGAATGAGGAAGCGACCCGATACGTCAATGACTTGGCGGGCTTCCGCGGCGGCGAATCCGGTGATGATGCCATGTGTGATTGCAAGATCCACTCTCCGAAACCGCCCCGTGAACACGTCGAGCACCGATCCGCCTTTCAACAACAGGTCGGCGGGTGTTTGCTGCAGGGCGGCCGGAACAAGATCTTCATGGATCCGCACGGCGTCATGATGTGGGTCGTTCTGTCGAACGCATTGATCGTCGGTCATGATGATTGCAGCATACGGATGACAGATAGGGCAGATCAACCCAGCTATTGTCATCGCCGTGGAATCCTCCTACCCTAGAACGTGAGGTGATCTGCATGAAACGAGCTGGCTGGATCATGGTGGGGATACTTGCGCTGGCGGTTGCACTCGGTGGGTGCGCACTGTTCAATACCCCGCCTCTTGCGAGTTTTACGGCGACGCCGGCGACCGGTTCCGCACCGCTGGTTGTCGAATTCGACGCATCCGCATCCACAGACCCCGACGGAGATGCTCTTGTCTATGGCTGGGACTTCGATGACGGTGCCACCGGTTCCAGCGTCAGCGGATTCCACGCATTCGCGGATCCCGGGAGCTATGAGGTTGAGCTTGAAGTGACTGACGAACACGGTGCCGTTGCGACGATGACGCGGCAGATCCTTGTCACGGTGCCGATCAATGAAGCGCCGGCCGCTTCGTTTGTGGCATCGCCGGTTTCGGGAACGGCGCCGCTTGTTGTGAGCTTCAACGCGGCCTCTTCCAGCGACGCGGACGGAACGATCGCCTCCTACGCATGGCAGTTCGGTGATGGAGACGCTGGAACCGGCGTGACCGTGACGCACACCTATACCGCGGCAGGGGCGTACGTCGCCTCGCTGACGGTGGAGGATGATGACACAGCTACCGATTCCTCGACCCAAGTTGTGATCGTGAGTGCACCGGGCAACCAGCTTCCGGTTCCGAGTTTCACGATGGATCCGATGGTGGGAACCGCCCCGCTGACGGTGGATTTCGATGCCACGGCGTCTGCGGATCCCGATGGGTCGATCATCGCCTATCAATGGGACTTTGGTGACGGGGATTCGGCAACCGGTGCCACGACAAGCCACACGTTCGATGTGTCCGGAACCTACACCGTTGTATTGACGGTGGTCGACAACACCGGCGCACCGGCTTCCGCGGTTGACGAACTCACCGTGTGGTTCCCCTGGTTCCCCATCGGCCCGATCGTAGTCGGTCCGATATTCCCGTAGCGGAGGGGCTGCCGATGGGTCTCCTCGGTTCCCCATCGGCCCGATCGTAGTCGGTCCGATATTCCCGTAGCGGAGGGGCTGCCGATGGGTCTCCTCGGTTCCCCATCGGCCCGATCGTAGTCGGTCCGATATTCCCGTAGCGGAGGGGTTGCCGATGGGTCCCCTCGGTTCCCCATCGGCCCGATCGTAGTCGGTCCGATATTCCCGTAGCGGAGGGGTTGCCGATGGGTCCCCTTGGTTCCCCATCGGCCCGATTGTTGCTAATCCACCCTCTCTGTAGCCGAGGGATGGCCGATGTGAGTCCGTTCGTGGATACGTGTCAGTAGAAGAGCCATCGAACAGGTGTCGAGAGAAGGGCGGGTCAGCGTGAGCGACCCGCCCGGCAATCTGAGCTACTCCACTTCTTCGAGGGTCAGTGGAAGTTCATCAATGATCTCGAGAAGTGCGTCACAGTGT
>Ga0272443_10002817_pt1 | contig 21496 bp, 22 predicted proteins | sample SSMAcet12_FD_193581 | JGI IMG/M metagenome (GOLD analysis project Ga0272443, IMG submission 193581) | Marine sediment archaeal communities from Little Sippewissett salt marsh, Falmouth, MA, United States - SSM-Acet-12 | ecosystem: Environmental > Aquatic > Marine > Wetlands > Sediment ... | reverse complement strand
ATGCGATTGAGGAAATATCACAATTTAAAAAAATATGAAACGGCAGTGATTTAAATGGCTTGCGAAAAGGAAATGTATCTCTTATTTTTTAAACGAAAATGTCCGAAAGGTTCTGAAGACGTACAGAGCTTACCATCGTACTCGGCAAGGCATCTTACTTGGGCGTTCGTTCCGGACACCCCATGACCAAGACTATCAAATCTACTACCGTTCCATCTGAAGATATTATTGATCATGTCAATGCCGCCAGCAATATAGAGTTCATCATTGTACACGAACATATCATTTACCAGTTCCAAACCCGTACAGATACTTGACCAAGATGAACCATCCCATCGTAGGATTCCATACCAAATGAAACCATTGTAAAAATAGCCCGCCGCATATATAGTATCTTGATATATGCAGAAGTCGGTAAAGCCCTCTAAATAATCTATATATTCCGGTACAGGTAAAATCGTCCATTCAACACCGTCCCAAATGTTGACCTGACTGCTAACCACAAAGAGGCTATCTGAATATGAAACAAGTTTACTTACTGAGCCATCGGAATAGCCCTCCAGAGTTCCCCAACTGGAACCATCCCATGTTGCCAGGTTATCGATTGCGTGTCCATTAATGTAGGGGAAATATCCTCCAACAATCAGCATACTATCATACTGGACCAGGGATGTATAATAATTAGCGTCCATAGGTGAAGTCCGACTGATCTCCTTTCCACTCAATTGTTGTACCAGCTCACATAATTCAACAGCTTTTGCTTGTAGGCACAATACAAAAATACACGCTACAGCTCCAATAAACATGGAAATTTTTACAGACTTTAAATGTTTTCGCATATATACTCCTTTTAAAGTATGGCTTATTATTCTCATTATAATTTTTTGCCTTAGCTGATACATTATTTTAGCACCAATAACGTTATTTGTCAATATTATAGGCGAGCTAATATGTCCAATGTTTGCAAAAATATGTTGTCTTTTCTTCAGAATTTCAACACATAAACATATGTCAGTCAGACGCTTGCATTTATTTTAGACCGATGGAATCCAGACAACGAAAGAGACCCATTTATTAAGGCAAATGTCCTAAGACTGAAAATCGACCAAATTTTTGTGGGCGGCAGACGCCCTCGTCTGCCCCCAACAATAAAAAAACGCCCGCGAATCAGCGGGCGTTTTATACGTTATGTTTGTATCTGCACTATGCCGGCGGCTGGCCGGAAGCGCGGTTTTTACTCCGTTCGATCGACTGAAGCGCCAGGTAATTGTCGCCGAATTTATCCATGGCATCAATCTCGTTATCATACTGATCATAATGGCGCTCTTCGTCGGTCACCAACGACTCGAACAACTGTTTCGAGGCCGAGTCGGCATTGGCCGAACATTCGTTGGCAAACTTGTTGTACATCATAACACTGGCTTCTTCCAGCTCTTTACTCTTCTCAAGCATCTTTCTGACATCATGAATCTTGTTCACCTCAAATGACGCGACCAGATCGACCTCGCCGCCCAGAAACAAAATTCGCTCGGCCAGGCGCTCTATATGCAGCATCTCTTCGATTGCGGTTTTCTTAAACAGGTCGGCCAACAAATCATACGCTTGGTCATCACAATGAAAATGAAAATACATATACTGATGAACCGCCGCCAATTCATCGGCTACCGCCTTATTCAACAAATCCCGGCTTTTTTCATGCATAACTCACTCCTCTTTACTGTCCTTTTTTCAATTTCGCCCAAAATAATAAAATTATTTCAGACTCAAAGCCTTTTTTACACCTTTGGCGTAATTGGGATCCGCCTTTTCGAAATGAGCCAGTTGCCGGTCGATGATTTGCTTCGGCACACCCTTCATCGCGCAGGCTATCGCCTTATGCAAACGTTTCTTCTCATCATCAGGCATCAATCGATACAAATTCCCCGCCTGGGTGAAATCATCGTTACCCTCGCGATGGTCATACCGGTCGGCATCACCATCGATTTTAAGCGGCGGCTCTTTGTACTTATGATCCTCGGCCGGACCATCAAAGCTGTTCGGTTCATAATTGACCGCGCCTTTTTCATTGTCATCGAAACGCATCTTGCCGTCACGATGATACGTATTAACATCCACGCGCGACTTGTTCACCGGCAGATTTTCGTAATTGACACCCAGCCGATACCGATGCGCATCGGCATAGGAGAAGACGCGAAACTGAAGCATCTTATCCGGGCTGTGACCGATACCGGGGACAACATTGGCCGGCGAAAAAGCCGACTGTTCCACCTCGGCAAAATAATTTTCCGGATTACGATTGAGTTCCACAACGCCGACATCGATAAGCGGGAACTCTTTATGCGGCCAGACCTTGGTCAGGTCAAACGGATTGTACTTCGTCTTTTTCGCCTGCGCCTCAGTCATGACCTGCACTTTCATGTTCCACTTCGGGAATTTACCGTTCTTGATAGATTCAAACAGGTCGCGCTGATGACTTTCACGGTCGGTGCCGATAAGCTCGGTCGATTCCTCTTCGGTCATACACTGTATCCCCTGCGCCGTCTTAAAATGAAACTTCACCCAGAACCGTTCGTTTTTACCATTGATAAAACTGTAAGTATGACTGCCGTAACCGTTCATGTGACGGTAACTGCGCGGCAATCCCCGATCCGAAAAAAGTATCGTAACCTGATGCAGACTCTCCGGTGAAAGCGACCAGAAATCCCACTGCGAGGTACCACTGCGCAGATTGGTTTTGGGGTCACGCTTTTGGGTGTGAATGAAGTCCGGGAATTTGTATGCGTCACGGATAAAAAAGACCGGCGTATTGTTGCCGACCAGATCCCAGTTACCCTCGGCAGTATAAAACTTCATGGCGAAACCGCGCACATCACGCTCGGCATCGGCGGCGCCGCGTTCACCGGCGACAGTCGAAAACCGGAAGAAACATTCGGTTTTACTGCCCGGCTTGAAAACTTTCGCTTTGGTGTATTTGGTGATATCATTGGTGATAGTAAGCGTCCCGTACGCACCGGAACCTTTGGCATGCACCACCCGTTCGGGAATCCGTTCCCGGTTAAAATGCGCATGTTTCTCGAATAACTGCCAGTCCTGCGCCAGAAGCGGACCGCGCGGCCCGGCGGTTAACGAATTTTGATTGTCACCGACCGGTATCCCGGCGGTGGTGGTCAGTTGTTTTTTCTTCTTTTTGGCCATTTTGTTTATCCTTTCTTTTGCTGCTTTCTCTTTTGCACGGCGGCGCATTCCCGGCACAAACCGCGAATTTCAACCTGCCTCGAATTTATATCTGTCCAGCCCCGAATCGTTTTCGGTACATGCATCCGATCGAATTCGGGCCAGTAAAAATCCTCTATTTTTTTACACCGTGTGCAAATCAAATGATGATGAACCGCTAAATTTATATCAAATCGGGCGGTTTTGTCAAGTACCTGTACCCTTTTAATCAGACCGTTTTTTTCGAACATCAAAATTGTCCGGTAAATAGTATCCAACGAGATAGTTTTCAGGCGCTTTCGCAGACGATGAAAAACCGCATCGACGGTCGGATGTCCCGGATATTTGGCCAATTCGCGGAATATTTCGTACCGCTGATGCGTCATCCGTATCCCCTTCCGGCGGCAAACCAACTCGAAACCGGCCATCAGTTCGACGATTTTGTCCCGACTATTTTTATTCATTTTATTGCCAGTTGTCGTATCATTCCTATTTAGGAAATGTTACGCAACAACTCGTCGAAACCGGAGTTATTTTTTGTTTATGGGGCGGGAAAAATAGGTCAGTCCTGCGTAGGTCAGGAGCCGTGCCCGAGGTGTTGAACGAAGTGAAATACCGAAGGGCCCAATCCCGATTTTATCGGGAGAAGGGCGCTCCTGACAAGCAACGGTAAATCGAACCCCCTGCCGAAGGTCCTGAGTCTTCGAAGGAGGTTTCGACATCTTAATTCAGACCGCAGGTAATTTTAAAGGTAGGGCAGAACCCGAGTTACGGAGATTTATCGACGGAACGATGTGGTTCTGCCATGTAAAGATATCATTCTTGTAGGTCGGGTTCCGAAAGCCAATTTATCGGGATGAGAAACCCGACATATGTAATTTTATTACTGCTGGAATAAACATTCGCCGTTGCACGCGTCCTTCGTCATGACTCTGAGAAATACAGACGAATTGCGAATCATCGCTCTGGCTCGTCAAAAATCAATGTATAGTTGTCCCCTTCTATTGGCACCACGACTGTTACTGGAAATGCCGAAACTTGATTACGCCAAAGTATTAAACCGCTTACGGCTGTTATTGGCGGTATTTTCGTAGGGATCAAGCCTGATGTGTAGAAATAATCTGCTGTTGCAAGGAAATGCTTGTTGTTATGCTCAGTAATCGCGGCCCCGATACTCCACCCTAGTTTATTCCAGGGATCTTCTTTCGCAGTCACTTCAGATTCGGTCGTAGAGTTATAGCTGCCCGAATAATAACCAGTGCCATAATCATACATTGTTAGCGACCCCCGCGTCTCTGAAGCCACTTCATAGTTGTACTTGGGAACATAGGCGGGAATTTCCGAAACGTGCGCAATCATCATATTGGCTGCTTCATGTGGATATAGATTTCGTACTAATATGCTAAAACCATCTTTTAAGAATGCGTCTTCAGGATCGAAAAATATTGACGACGCTGAATCATTATTATAGATTTAAACCCAGACAGCAATGACCTCTGGATACTGCTCGCACGAAGCAATGATTATTTATTCGAATCGCCTGAAATTGCCATTTTTGAATATTGCTCTCGCTGAGTATCGACATCTGTTGTGTCTTCTAGAAGACTGGATACCTTAATCGATAGTTCGGATTCTATTACCGTTAATGATTTAGACTTTGTTGCCCCCGGTGCCCCGCATCCAGCAATTCCAATCATTAGAACTAAAATAACTACTGTGGAAGCGCAATATTTCATGGACTCTCTCTTAAAGTGAAAATCTATAATAATAATAAACATTTCCGACCATATTGTCAAACAGTTTCGTTGCAAAGGCTAAGGTCGCCCACCGCTTTGCGGCGGGTTCATTATTTAAGTCAATTTTCTATAAGAATATCCTTTATTTATAAATAAATATACCTTATATATTGTTATTGGTAATAATTTTAAACGAGATTAATGGTGTTGAATTTAAACTGAAAGAAATCCTGTGCATAGGGGCTGGCCTCTACAGCTAAATACCCGCACTTCGGAAAGAAACTAAAGACAAAAAACCTAAACCTTGAGCTTAATCAACAACATAATTGATGATGATTTCAGGCTATTATTGCGCGCAATGGCTGATGTTTCAAACAAGGCGGATTCTGAACAAATTAAAAAGGGAGAGTGGGGACTTAACGCCTTGGGTCTTCACCTAAAAGCATTTTATCATTTTTCCGCCATGTATTATCTCGCCCAAAGGACAAAGATAGACTACTTAAAAGTAGAATTCGAAGACCCAAGCTCATTGCCAGTTTTACTACGTGCCGCTTGGGAGTCTTTTTTAGTATTATCTTACGTATTTGCCGACCCACCATCAGAATCCGAGGGATTACTACGGCATAGTGCTTGGCAGTTATCCGGCTTGTTGTCGAGGCAAAAAATCAATCCTATTTCAAGACGAGGACAAATCGTCAAGGAAGAAGATTTCGTACATATTCGGGAATTACAGACTAAAATAAAGTCGCATCCCAATTTTAGTATGTTTACCGATGGTGAGCGAAACAATATTTTAAATAAGGGTCAATGGCGATTACCAGTCAAAAGAAAAAATGGTAATAGGATAAAACCATCATGGAATGAAATTGCCGTTAATGCTGGTATGAGTAAAAAGGTGGCTGAAGAAACGTACAATTATCTTTCCGGTTACGCTCATTCTAGCTACTTGAGTGTGTTTCAAATTACGCAGGCTGATAAAAGTGAGGATAGACTGATGCTGATGGATGGAGCACTAAGTACTGCAAAAATTGTCATGGCCATGATTACGCGCAAATATATAAAGGTTTTTCCGTCAGGCAGAATAGTATTAGATACAAACTCAGATTATAACGATGCGGTAGAAATATGGTGCAGAATAGGCTCGGGAGAAATTGACGATTCTGATTAGCCTTGGCTTGGATCGCCTACCGCTCTGTCGAAGACCCTGAATGAAATGAAGGGCGGCGGGTTTATTCTCGCAGATGATTTCCTTTCAAAAATATCCATTATTTGTATTCATAGGTCGGGAATGGTCTTCCCATATTATTTCCCCCACCAAACCGATGTTGATCCTGTCCACCGGTCGTTATATAGAAACATGAAATAAGGCAAATTGGAAAAATGTATTTAAAAATCTCTGCGGCAAATTCGAAACGAACCCATTTCATTGGATTATCCACCGACACAAACGGTTACACGAATTTCTCCATGACGGGCGAAAAAAAAGGATTCCTTAAATATGCGAAACAAAGCCATTTTTTTTATGCATTTCATAAAAAAATCCGAAAATCGGAAACAAAGCCATTTTCCCCCGGACGCGGCGCACTGGCGGCACAAGAGGATAGTGGCTTAGACATTCTTGTCTGAGCAGGTTTATTCGACGCAGACAGGAATGTCTGCGCTACCTGATGATCCGCTGCCGGGTACGGCGACCCGGCAGCACACATATTATTTATCGCACCGCTGCACTATAAATGATACATTGTCCGGCATCGGTTTGTACCTGTCCCTGCAATGCGTTGCACCGTAACATATTGAAACAACAAATTGTGCAAATTTTGATATGCACTATCATCGGCAAAAGTCGATAAAAGAGGGGAGAACGCCCTCATTTGGATTGGGGTGAGAAAGGGAAGTTTACTACCAAGGAGTCTAAATGCCCAGTATTCTTGTTATAGATGACAAAGATTCGATGCGCACGATGCTGTCGCAGGCTTTGGGCGATGAAGGTTATCAGGTCGATACCGCCGGTAACGGCAAAAAGGGTCTCGAACTGGCCCGGTTCAAAAGCTATGATCTGGCTATCACCGATCTGAAAATGCCCGATGTCGATGGGTTGCAGGTATTGTCGGGGCTTAAGGAAATCGACGGCGATATGTCGGTTATTATTATGACCGCCTATGGGACGGTCGAATCGGCTGTTATGGCCATGAAAAACGGGGCCTTCGATTTTGTCACCAAACCGTTCGATCCCGACCATCTTTCGGTCATAATCGAGCGCGCGCTCGAAAACCGTCGTCTGATAGCCGAAAACAGCCTCCTCCGCGAGGAACTGGCGCAGAGTATGGGTTTCAGCGAGATTATCGGTCAGCATGAAAAGATGAAAGAAGTCTCGCGTTTGATTCAGAAAGTGGCCGGCTCCGATACTTCGGTCCTTCTTCAGGGCGAATCGGGAACCGGTAAGGAACTCTTTGCCCGCGCAATACACAACCTCTCGCCGCGCCGCGATAAACCGTATGTCGCTATCAACTGCGCCGCGATCCCAAGGGAACTTCTGGAGAACGAACTGTTCGGCTCCGAAAAAGGCGCCTATACCAGTTCGGTCGCAAAAAAGATGGGTAAATTCGAAATTGCCGATGGTGGGACCTTGTTCCTCGATGAAATCGGCGATATGGATATTTCGCTTCAGGCCAAACTTCTGCGTGTCCTTCAGCAGAAAAGTTTCGAACGGCTGGGCGGTAATAAGACCGTCTCGGTTGATGTTCGCGTTATCGCCGCCACCAACATGAACTTAAATGAACTTATCAGGAAAAAAGCTTTCCGCGAAGATTTGTACTATCGACTCTCGGTTTTTCCGATAACCATCCCGCCGCTTCGCGATCGGGCCGATGATATTCGACCGCTGGCCGAATATTTTATCAATAAATACTGCCGGGAAATGAAAAAGCCGGACAAATCGCTCTCGCGTGATGCGCTCGGTCTTCTTGAGAAATACCACTGGCCGGGTAATGTTCGTGAGCTGGAGAACACTATCGAGCGTTCGATTATTCTGGCTGAAGGTAAAAAAATCACACCCGAACATTTGGCGATACGTCTCCCCTCCGCCGGTGAAATAAGATTACGTGAAGGGGCCGGATTAAAAGAGATCGGCTCTCATGCCCAGATGCAGGCCGAAAAAGCGGCGATTATCAGGGTTTTAAAACAGGTTCGGGGTAACAAGCGCAAATGTTCGGAAGTGCTTAAGATCGATTACACCACATTGTTCGATAAACTAAAAAGGTACAGTATTGACACCAGTCAAATTTAATTAGCCCTTATCCTCACTTGCTTTTCCATATAAAGCGGCCTGTCATAGGTCGCTCGGGCATCGGTCAACCGGCCGATGCCTTTTTTATTTATGGGAATCGGTTGAATCGTGATAGTCGATATAAAACGTATCCGCCCAGGCGCCAAAAAACGAATCGGCTGTCATTTTCTCCAGATACCGAAGCATCTCAATATGCAGACTGTGATAATCGGCCGCATAATGCCGGAAACGGATATTATACAGCGACGGTTTACCCGGACGACGAAACAACGGCACATAATTTTTCACCGTACCAAGGCTAATTTTTAATATCCGCTCGGATTCTTCACTGTGCACCAGTTGATTGTATTCATACAACCCGTAAATAGCGGCTATAAAACCGTTCAACGTCATACTCGGCTCCGGTAAAGTATATTCCTCGGCCCAGTAACATCCGCACGAATCGACAAACACGGTCCAGGGTTCCGCCTCGCCTTTCAGACGCAAAAACGAGCGAAAGGTTTTGTTGGCGTAATCGAGATAAGTCGAATCGCCGGTCGTTTCAAACACACGAACCAATAGTCTAAGCGCTACCCCTTCGGCCATCCCGGAGTACCATGGGTTGGGCAACAGAGCATCGTCACGCTGATGCACCTTATGTTCGAAATTATACGGATAGTACAAGGTGCTGTCGATTACGTCCGCCTCAGCTACTAACCTGTGCACATATTTTTCGGCCAGATGCAGCCATTTAGAATCGCCGGTCGTATAATAGGCATCGAGTATATTGATGGCGGTATGGCACATACTTACCGGGTGGTAATAATACTGCCCGTTATGTTCATACAACCGTACCCCCTCTTCATCGCGCGGGAAAGCGGTATCGGTTGCGATTTCCAGAGAGACCTTGGTATTGGGCATTTCCTCGTAAGGTAATGATTGGATATTAAAATCGTATTCCTGACAAGAATCGAAAAACGCTATCGGAGAATAATCGTGACCTTTATCAAACCGTTCGCGGCTGCATCCATCGAGAAGTACAAAAAGACATGATATATAGAATAAAACGACAATAATCTTTTTCATGATACACTCCCCTCACTGACCATTTATATTTGTACTATCGTTAATTTTCAGCGTATAACAGTACACCGGTCCAAGTCGTTTTGGTTCACCGGTAACGAACGAGCGTAAAGAATCGTTATATGTCTCGACTGCGCGGTCGACAATTAAAAACTCTGCGCCATCTTTGGCCGCCTGCAAAACTCCGGCGTAATCGTCACCCGTCCTGACATACCATCCCTTACGATTTAGCTGATACAACCGAAGCGCCCCGCGTGTATTATCCTCGACTACCACTTTGCTGTGGGGTGGAATAATATCGGCTACATCGCGGCGGATAGAATAAAAGTCTTCAATGTTTCCGAACCGATCGGCGATTCTTAAAAAAGCACCAACCGGTGCGAGTATAATCAAAATATACACCACTATCCGCCAGTTTTTTCCTTTTTTGTACAAAGATGCCAGACCGTATCCGGTTATCCCTGCAAACGCCGGAATCAAAAATAACGAATAGTAATCATGCTGGCGCGAATAGCGCGCCATAAACACCAAGGCAATAAACGCGGCCCCCATCCAAACAAAATTAAAACGGTTCTCGCGATTTTTTATACTTTTATACAGACCATACAGAAACGCAGGAAGTAATATCCAGCCGACCCACAATTCGTACGGCCACTGAAGGAAAAATTTCTTAAAAAACAACGATGTGAAAAAGTAATCATAGAATGAAAATATGATAGTACTTCGCTCGACCAGCCACGCCGAATATATCATCCATGATAATAGAGGTATAATCGCAATAACAAAATGAAGCGGTATTATCCATACAATCTGTTTGAATTTAAATTTGTTTTTCCATAGTAAGTACAAAAGGAGTATATATATCGACAGGATAAACGGCTTTGTACTTACCGCCAGAGATAAACAGAAAGCCGACAATAGAAAGTACGATATCGAGCGATTATTTATATAGCGTAAAAACAGATAAATACCGGCAAGCAGGAAACATATCATCATAATTTCCGGCATCATTTTAAAATTATAGAAAAAATAAAGTGGCGAAAAAGCTAGCGCCCAAACCGAAAAGACCGCCGCTGTTTTACCCGCCACCAATGTCGTTAAACGATAAAAAAACCACAATCCAACACATCCGGCGATAATAGTCAGCAGATGCGCCGCTATATGATTCGGCCCCAGCAGAAAATACCCCAGCGCCGACAGGTAACAATAAATCGGCAATTCGATACTGGTAATCACCGCCGACGATTTCAACTCATTGGTCAACGGTACCAGCGGCGAATGGTTTTCCTGATAAAAATTGAGTATAACCGCAGCGGTATCCGATTCGCGCCATTGATGATAACCGTTCGGCGGTGCACTAACACGATATAGATGCAACAGTGCGAATAGAATCAAGGCACCATAGACAAAATATCGAAGGGCCGAGTTCTCGCTTCGGTTTATAGTAATTCCGGAAGGATTTTCCAATCCGGCTCCCAATTACTTTTTCATCATCGGGATTTTTACATTATTCTTTTTGGCGAATTTTATCGCTTCTTTGTAGCCGGCGTCAACATGCCGCGCGATACCGGTTCCCGGATCATTGGTCAGCACCCGATTAAGGCGCTTCGCCATTTCATCGGTGCCATCAGCAACTATGACCATCCCGGCATGAATAGCGTTACCCATCCCAACCCCGCCACCATGATGAATCGACACCCAGCTTGCACCCGAAATCGCATTCAGTAACCCATTCAGAAGCGGCCAGTCGGCGATAGCATCGGAACCATCAAGCATACTTTCGGTCTCGCGATAAGGCGAGGCTACCGAACCACAATCAAGATGATCGCGTCCGATTACAATTGGAGCCTTAATTTTCCCTTTTTTCACCTGATTGTTGATGATATCACCAAAATGCGCCCGCTCGCCGTAGCCAAGCCAGCAGATTCTTGAAGGTAATCCCTGGAACGGGACTTTATCATGCGCCATCTTAATCCAGCGGCAAAGCGATTTATTCTTCTTGAACTCTTTTAAAATAATATCATCGGTGACATGAATATCGGCCGGATCACCCGAGAGTGCCGCCCAGCGGAACGGCCCTTTACCCTCACAGAATAACGGACGAATATAGGCCGGAACGAATCCCGGAAATTCAAAGGCCTCGCGCACACCCGCTTTTTCGGCCTGCCCGCGAAGATTGTTACCGTAATCGAAAACGACCGATCCGGCGCGTAAAAATTTCACCATCGCCGAACAGTGCCGCGCCATCGACTCGTACGAACGATCGATATACTCTCTCGGGTTTTTCTTGCGCAGACGATCCGCCTCGGTGACAGTTAAACCTTCCGGGATATACCCGTTCAACTCATCATGCGCCGAAGTCTGATCGGTCACGATATCGGGGATTATGCCGCGACGGAATATCTCGGGGAACATCTCGGCCGCATTACCAACCAACCCGATTGAAATCGGTTCTTTGCTTTTCGTATGTTCTTTTATCAGCTTTAACGCCTTGTCGAGTGTCTTGACTTTAATATCGCAAAAACCGGTTTTCACCCGGCGATTAATCCGCGATTCATCAACCTCGACATCCAAAATCGAGGCTCCGGCCATTGTTGCCGCCATCGGCTGGGCGCCACCCATACCACCCATACCACCGGTCAAAATCCAACGGCCAGCGAGATCACCGTCGAAATGTTTCTCCCCGACCGCTGCGAAAGTTTCGTAGGTCCCCTGAAGAATCCCCTGGGTGCCGATATAAATCCAGCTTCCCGCTGTCATCTGGCCGAACATAATCAGGCCAAGTTTATCCAGCTGACGGAATTTCTCCCAGGTGGCCCATTTCGGAACCAGATTACTATTGGCGATTAATACTCTCGGAGCGTAATCGTGGGTTTTAAAAATACCAACCGGTTTGCCCGACTGCACCAGCAGCGTTTCATCATCATCAAGCGATTTTAACGATTTTACAATGGCATGATAGCAGTCCCAGTTACGGGCGGCTTTACCCGAACCGCCATAGATAATCAACTCTTTTGGTTTTTCAGCGACTTCTTCATCAAGGTTATTATTAATCATCCGAAAGGCGGCTTCCTGCGGCCACCCCTTGCATGAAAGCTTGGTGCCGCGCGCCGCTTTGACCGGTTTATACTTCATGGTTGCTATCCTCCATAATATAAAGGACTTAATATATGCACCGGCACCAATTTACGCAAGAACGAAATCCGCTCTCGACTTCCTGAATTTTTATCCGTATAATTGGATTATGGACATGCAACGAATAAAAGCCGATTTTATTAAACTGGCCGACTCGATGGGTGGAAAATTATTCGGAGTCTGCCGAATCGACGAGCTTCGCGGAAATTTCCATGCCGAAATCAGAGAAATCTCGAAGTCGCTCAATACGGGTATCTCGATTGGAATCCCGCTCTCGATATCGGTGATGCAAACATTGACCGACCATCCCAATGTTTTGTATAAGGCCCACTATCGCCAGACCAATCACGCGCTTAATGATATCGCTTTTCAGATATCACACAGGATTTATGATTTGGGGTACAATGCCATTCCTGTCCCGGCCTCGCAGATGTTAAGCTGGAAACCGATGCGGGCGCATTTATCGCATCGAGAGATAGCTTACAAAGCCGGTTTAGGCTGGCGCGGACGTAATAATCTTCTGGTTAATTCAATTTACGGCTCGCAGGTGCGGCTGGTGACGGTTCTCACTGACCTACTGCTCCCGGCTGACCAACCAACCGATGAAGATTGCGACGAATGTTATGCCTGCCTTGACGCCTGCCCGGTCGGTGCTATTGGTGATAATATCGAAGATTTTAATCTTGGAGCCTGCTATAAGCAAGTCTCCGAATTCGCCAAACCGGAACGAATCGGAAGTTATATCTGCGGATTATGTCTTCAGGCTTGCTGTGGGAAGAGATAATTCCCGCCTACGACCACAATTGTCCTATTGACAATAACAAATCCCGATATTACCGTTAATTTATGGGACGAATAAAAAAGCCGCTTCCGGGACGTTTGATTGTCTCGGCCATTTATTCTTCGATAGGCTCCATGAATAATGCTATTTTGGAACTGGAGAAAAAATTCGGATACATACAATTCGAAACCGATGAATTCGAATTTTTACACACCACCTACTACCGTGAAGAGATGGGCGATAATCTCAAGCGGAAATTTTTCGCTTTCGAAAAACCGGTCAAGCGTGAGCAGTTATCCGAAATCAAACTATGGACCAACAAACTCGAAGAGAAACATGGCGAAAAAGTCGGCGATTTTGTTTTTCGTAAGGTTAATCTTGATCCGGGGATTCTCACGCCGCACAATTTAATACTGGCGACGACTAAAGATTACTCGCACCGGATTTATCTGAAAGATGGTATCTTCGCCGAGGTGACCTTAATCTGCGAAAAGAAAAAATACCGCCCGCTTACATGGACCTATCCCGATTATTACGAGCCGGAAGTTATCGAATTTTTCGAAAAAGTCCGCGAAATGATAAAAGAGGCGGTCTTTAACTAACCGCCTGTTTACTACAAACTATTTTGTCCATGGCACCCACATCGGGACTTCCGATTGATATTTCCGATACTCATCACCGAATCGTTCAATCAGTAGTTTTTCTTCATACGACGCGATCTGATGATAAAATATAAAGCCTGCTATAAAAATAATCGCCGAACAAATCGACAGAGTATAAAGCGTCAGACCGAGATAAAGCGTCAGGGAACTTAAATACATCGGATGCCGCACCTGCAAATAAACACCCTGCCTGACAACGGTTGGCTCATTATCATTTTCGTTGAATATCAGTTTATGACTAGCCAATATCAAATAGACCGAATAAAATAAAATAGCCAGAGCGATTGGTGCCCTGACATATATTGGGACATATTCCACCAAAAAATCGAAGTAATGAAAAATGAAGACATCGGTTATCCACACGCCCGCAAAAACTATAAAAATTATAATCTGCCCGATATCGCCGAACTTGTGCTCGCCGGTTAGATGTTTATGTTTTGAATGCGGCTTTTTATCCATCTATTCTCTCCTTTATATTTCACTCTTTTGAAATACGATTATTAATTTAAATTGATTCAAACCGGCGTCAATGAAAATCATAGAAATCAGGGACATTTTAATCGATAAAATTATCATCCAGCATTTATGATTGCTTTTTGATGGTAAATACCGTAACTATGCTTTGGAAATAAGGACCTGGATAAATAAAGATGTATTACGAACGATTTATCGCTAAACGATATCTCCGGTCAGGACGATTTTTCACATCGGTCTCGACCTGGATTACCACGCTCGGTGTCACGCTTGGTGTGGCGGTGGTTTGTTTTGTAATGTCGATGCACAACGGTTTCGAAACCGAACTTCGCAATCGTCTTCTGGGAACCACCTCGCATATTTCCATTTTCCCCTACGGAGGTCTGACGATTCGTGACTTTGATAAAATTATCGAGAAGGTCGAAGCTTTCGACGAAGTGGTTGCTGCTTCTCCGTTTATTTATTACAAGGCGGCGATTTCATCGAAGGAGGCGGGCGATGGCATCGTCATACGAGGTATTAATCTTGCCAAAGAACGAAAAACGGCTGAAATCGCCGAACATATCAAATACGGTGAATATAACTTTGATCTTGAACCCCTGGAAATCGATAGTAGCGAACATGCCGCCGGGATGATGATGGGTGTCACTCTGGCGGAAAGGTTGGATGTATCGATAGGCGATCCGGTTGTACTATACTCATTGCGCGGTGAAGATCTGCGCAATTCGACTCGTCCGCGGGTCGCCAAATTTTATATCACCGGAATTTTCGAAACCGGGATGTACGAATTCGATATGGAGCTTGCTTATATTCCTCTCGAGGCGGCACAGAAATTATTTAAAATGAACAATGAAGTCACCGCGGTACATTTGAAATTAACCGATATTTATCTGGCTGATGAGGTCGCGCCGCTGATTGAAATCGCGCTCGGTAATAATTATCAGGTTGTCCCCTGGAATGTCCTGCACAAAAACCTTTTTTCCTGGATTGCACTTGAGAAGAAAATTCTATTTATCGGATTTATTTTAATTGTTCTGGTTGCCGCTTTTTCGATTATCTCAACCCTGGTAATGCTGGCGATGGAAAAACGGTCGGAAATCGGTATCTTAAAGACTATCGGTTCAACCCCGGCTTCAATTCGTAAGATATTTATTCTCAACGGCTTAGTGATTGGGGGGATAGGCATAATTTCGGGCTGGGCGCTGGCTTTGTTCGCCTCGTGGCTTCAGAATACATATTCAATCGTCTCTTTACCGGGTGAGTTATACTTTATCGATCACCTTCCGATTGAAATCCATCCGTTGGACTTCGTTTTTGCCGGACTATTAACCGTCCTCATCTGTTTCCTCGCCGCCCTCTACCCCGCCATGCGGGCTTCATCCCAATCGGTAATAGAAGTTTTAAGGCAATAACCTGATGAAAATTACGGGTTAGCTAAATAAATTGGAATTTTGGGCGAAAATAAGTATATATTAACAATATCGGAGGTTTAGCGAGTTTGGAATCGGAATCTGCCAATATTAATCCCCTCCTGGCGGCGCAAGGCATCTGTAGAAATTTTGGAACTTCGGAAGGGAACCTGGAAGTGTTAAAGGGGGTTAATCTTAATGTTTACAGCGGAGATATGGCAGTTGTTGTCGGCGAGTCCGGAGTCGGAAAATCGACCCTGCTGCATATTCTGGGCGGGCTTGATCGCCCCACTCAAGGGACCCTGATGGTCGACGGCCAGTCTTTTATCGATAAAAGTGAGACCGAATTGGCTCGTTTTCGAAATAAAAATATCGGTTTTGTTTTCCAACATCACTATTTGCTGGAAGACTTTACCGCTCTTGAGAATACAATGATGCCGGGGCTTATCGCCGGGATGAGTAAAATCGATGCTTCGGAAACAGCGGAACAACTGTTGACCGATGTAGGTTTAAAAGATAGGATGAAACATCGTCCGAAACAGTTGTCCGGGGGTGAGCAGCAACGCGTGGCGGTTGCCCGTGCGCTGGCCAATATGCCGAAAATTGTTATTGCTGACGAACCTTCCGGCAACCTTGATATAAAAACCGGCGAGAAACTGCATCAGCTTCTGGCCCGGTTGAATGAAACAAAAGGTGTGACGTTTTTAATAGCGACACACAATTTGGATTTGGCGCAAAGCTGCCGAAGAGTTGTAAAACTGGAAGGCGGCCTCGTTAGCGAGGCAGCGTAAGACTGGGGATAAACATGACTTGTCAGGACTGTAAAAAACAACCGGCAACGGTTCATCTGACACAAATAGTAAATAACGAAAAAATCGTCCTTTCTTTATGCAAAGATTGCGCCGCGAAAAGGGGTTTTCATTCGCCGCTGGATAATGTCCCCTTTCCGCTGGCCGAAATCCTCTCCGGCCTGATTCAGCAGCAGCCGGTCGCGGAAAAGAAAGGCGACAAACCAAGCCCGAAATGCCCCAACTGTGGACTTACTTTTGAGGAGTTCACCCATTTGGGACGTTTTGGATGCGGCCAATGTTACCGTACATTCAGGTCGCGGCTGGAAGGCATCATGCGCAAAGTGCACGGCTCTTCACTGCATAAGGGTAAACTTCCTGCCTCCGATCCGGGTCAGTCATTGCCGATTAAGGAAGAAAAACGTCTCGAAGAAGAGCTTAAGAAGGCTATCGAAAGTGAAGATTTCGAACGAGCCGCCGATTTACGGGATAAATTAAAAGCTATTAAAGAAGAAGATTTGGTATCTGAAAAGGGTGACTGAAGATATGTTTGAAAATATGGCCAAAAAACTGACCGGCTGGTTATCGGGTGAAGGCGATGATAACATGGTTGTCCTGTCGTCGCGGGTACGACTGGCACGTAATATCTCCGACTGTATTTATCCTTCCGCCGCAACCAGCGATAAACGGGAACAGGTTATCGGTTATTTCAAATCGGCCCAGTCGCGCTCGAAAACGCTTTCGAACGGACAGTTTTTGAAAGCCTCGGAATTATCGTCGCTGGATCGTGATTTTTTAGTTGAACGTCATATGATGTCACCGACTTTTATGAAAGAAAACCATTCGTCAGCGCTTTATATCAACGAAGACGAAAATGCTTCAATTATGATTAACGAAGAGGACCATCTTCGAATACAGGCACTTTCCCCCGGTTTGAACACTGATGATTCGTTAAAAATGGCCGGGGCAATCGAAAATGAATTGGGCAATTATCTGGAATACGATTACGATGCCGATTTTGGTTTTCTTACCGCCTGCCCCACCAATGTCGGAACCGGCCTTAGGGCATCGGTATTGATTCATCTTCCGGGACTGGTCATAACCAAAGATATCGATCGTATAATAGGAAAAATTTCAAAAATGGGTGTGGTTGTTCGCGGTTTTTACGGTGAAGGTACCGATGTCCTCGGCAACCTGTTCCAGATATCGAACCAGAAAACGCTTGGTGTTTCGGAGAAGGAAACGCTGGACCTGGTCACCAATGTTACGCGCTCGATTATCGAAAATGAAACGGCGGCGCGTGAAAGACTTATGGAAGAGGCGCCGAATCAAATCGAGGATAAAATCTGGCGCGCTTTCGGTATTTTAAAATATGCCCGGGTGTTGACCTCGGAAGAAGTGATGAACCTGCTTTCGGCGGTACGTCTTGGTGTTGCTCTTGGTGTTATTGATACTGTTAAGATTCCTCTGATTAATGAAATATTGCTTCTCTCACAACCGGCCCATCTGCAAAAATTTTATGATGAAGAAATGTCCGGCGACCATCGGGACTTTGTACGTGCCGAGATGGTCAGGGAAAAATTGAATAAATAATGCAACCAAAAAGGATAATCGGTTTTAGAATATTATAGAGAGGTTAAATAATATGAATGAGATGTTTACGGAATTAGCCCGCAAAGCTATCGAATACGCCAGGGATGAGGCGGCCCGATTACGACATGATTATATCGGGACCGAACATCTTCTCCTCGGTTTGATTCGATTGGGCGATGGTCGTGCGATTGAGATTATTACCAACCTCGGTCTTGAACCGCAGGATCTCAAATCGTCCATCGAAGAAGTGGTCCAGCCGTCCGGCGGAACCATGACGATGGGGCAGCTGCCGCTGACCGCCCGGGCTAAAAAGACTCTGGAAGTCTCGGGACAGGAAGCCCGGACATTGAAGTCAAAAGATATCGACACCGAACATATTCTCCTGGCTCTTCTGAAAGATGAAGAAGGAGTGGCGGCGCAGGTTCTTTCGATGTACGACATCGATTATAAGGAAGCGTACGAAGAGTTGAAAAATATCCAGGAGGGTAAACCGTCTTCATTCAAACGCAAACGCAAAAAATCAAAAACGCCGGCGCTGGATCATTACGGACGCGATTTGACCGAACTCTCCCGCCGCGGAAGACTGGATCCGATTATCGGGCGTACCGATGAAATCGAACGTGTCAGTCAGATTCTGTCACGTCGCAAAAAGAACAATCCGGTTCTTATCGGTGAACCGGGTGTCGGTAAAACCGCTATCGTTGAAGGTCTCGCTCAGAGGATTGTCGAGGGTAAAGTTCCGCAGACTCTGGAGAATAAGCGGGTGGTCACACTCGATATGGCCTCACTGGTGGCCGGGACAAAATACCGTGGTCAGTTCGAGGAACGCCTCAAGGCGGTTATGACCGAAATTATCAATTCGAAAGATGTTATTATTTTTATCGATGAGTTGCATACTATCGTCGGTGCCGGTGGTGCCGAAGGTTCGCTTGATGCCAGTAATATTTTCAAGCCGGCCCTTTCGCGCGGTGAACTGCAGTGTATCGGTGCCACGACTCTTAATGAATATCGTAAGTACATCGAAAAAGATGGTGCCCTGGATCGACGTTTCCAAACCGTGATGGTAGAGCAGCCATCGGTCGAGGATACCGTTAAAATCCTCGAGGGTCTGCGCGCACGCTATGAAGATCATCATAAACTCGAAATTTCCGACGACGCCATCGAGGCGGCGGTGAAATTTTCGAATCGTTATATCAGCGGCAAGTTTCAACCGGATAAGGCTATTGATGTTATCGATGAGGCCGGTAGTCGTGCTCACCTGATGACCTATGCCAAACCGGAAGAATTTAATATTATCGAAAACGAAATTGCTGAACTCCAGAAAGAAAAAGAAAAATCGGTTAAAAACCAGGCTTTCGAAACAGCGGCCCAGCTTCGCGATGAGTTGAAATTCAAAAAAGAAAAGCTCAAAGAGATGAAGAAAGAGTGGGAGGAGCAGCGCGAAAAACAAAAAATCGTTTTAACCGATGAAGATATCGCGCAGGTCGTTTCGAAAATTACCGGAATCCCTCTTTTCCGTCTGGAAGAAAAAGAATCCAAACGCTTACTGCGTATGGAAGAGGAATTGAAAAAACGAATTATCGGGCAGGATGAAGCCATTAATACGATTACTCGTGCGATCCGTCGCGCCCGTGCCGGGTTGGGCGATCCGCGTCGGCCGATTGGCTCGTTTATTTTCCTCGGACCGACCGGTGTCGGCAAAACCGAGCTGGCTCGTGTTCTCGCCGAATTTTTGTTTGAAGATACCGAATCGTTGGTACGTATCGATATGTCGGAGTACATGGAGAAATTCGCGGTTTCGCGTCTTATCGGTGCTCCTCCGGGATATGTCGGTTACGAAGAGGGCGGTCAGTTGACCGAGAAAGTCCGCCGTCGTCCTTATTCGGTGGTGCTTCTTGACGAAATCGAAAAGGCCCATCCCGATGTCTTTAATATCCTGTTACAACTTCTCGACGACGGTTCCTTGACTGATTCATTCGGACGCAAAGTCGATTTCCGTAATACGGTTATCATTATGACTTCGAATGTCGGCACACGGCAAATAAAAGACAGCAAGACGATGGGCTTCGGAGCCGAGGAAACCGACGGTTCCTATGATACGATGAAAAAGAAAGTTACCGAGGAGCTTAAAAAACTGTTTAATCCGGAACTCCTCAATCGTATCGACGAGACAATCATTTTCCGATCGCTCGATATCGAGCATATCAAGGAAATCGTCGATATTCTGGTGGCCGACGTTGCCAAACGTTTAGCCGAAAAAGGTATCAGTTTTGTGCTGACCGATGATGGTCGTAACTTCCTGGCTAAAAACGGCTTCGAGCCGATGCTGGGTGCTCGACCGCTCAAACGGGCGATCCAGAAATACCTCGAGGATCCGCTGGCAGAGGAGCTTTTGCGAGGCCAGTATGCCGGCGATTGCAATTTGTCGATTGGAGCCGACGACGAAAAACTGACATTCGATTTCAACGACAAACCTCAACCCAAAGAAAAAACTGAGGAAGTCGCCAATTAAAATGACTTGACCTTTTTCGAATATTTATTATAATCTCTTTCGGCCCGGCCAAAAACCGGGCCGTGATTTTGAAAAAAGAATTTTTAGAGGTATAGGATATGGCACATAAAAAAGGTGTTGGCTCTTCACGAAACGGCCGTGACAGTCACGGTCAGCGATTAGGCGTGAAGGCTTTCTCAGGTGAAGCGGTTTCCGCCGGGACTATTATCGTCCGCCAAAAGGGAACCAGGATTCATCCCGGTATGAATGTCGGCCGCGGCAAAGATGATACATTGTTTGCCAAAATTACCGGCGTCGTTACATTCCAGAAAAAGGGACGCGATAAAAAAATCGTTTCGGTTTTTGAGTAACCGACAATACTACTATCGCAAAATTTAAAAGCCCCCGATATCGGGGGCTTTTTTTATATATCCATTTATAAATTAACTCTACGGACAACTGGAATACGATCATCTGGTTAATGCGGTGGAGAAGTTACTGTTTACGAAGTAGAAGGAATAAATTTTGTTATATTCTTGGAAATATTAATCTTTCTTTTCGGTATCACTCCTATGAAATATCCCATATTCATGTCCAAGACCATAGACTTCCGGATTTAAGTATTTGCCTTTTTCGTTAGCTTCCTTTTCCTGTTCAACCTCTATCGGATTTGCTAAAGCGCAAGGATCTTTGCGTATACCGGTTATTTGCCAAGAAATTTCAAGGCCCGGCAATCCTCCGGCAATCACAAATGTTCCATTAGAAATTTTTTGCGAAATATATACCGGTGCATACCCACCAACACATGTCAACTGGTAACGGAAATCGTCATTTAATGATTCGATATAATCGGCAAGCATAACTTT
>Ga0272443_10002815_pt1 | contig 21501 bp, 25 predicted proteins | sample SSMAcet12_FD_193581 | JGI IMG/M metagenome (GOLD analysis project Ga0272443, IMG submission 193581) | Marine sediment archaeal communities from Little Sippewissett salt marsh, Falmouth, MA, United States - SSM-Acet-12 | ecosystem: Environmental > Aquatic > Marine > Wetlands > Sediment ... | reverse complement strand
ACGCACCCGTGCAAAGCGGTGCGTGGGTGAGTGCGCTGGCACGTCTTGCGGACGACAAGGCCAATATGATGGAAATGGAATCGAAACGAGCCATCAAGCGACGTAACCTCATCATTGCACTGGAGGGAGATAGGGAACTCCGTGAGCGCGAAGCCAAACGCCGCGAGGCACTGCTGCAAGCTCTGGAGATGGGCGAAGGGCCTGATGCATCTAAATAGGTGCTCGAAGCGTGGTCAAGCTGGTTTGATGAACAGGTCTTTGAGCACGGCACGTTTGTGGGAGGCAATGTGGTTAGGTGAGCCAGGGTGGTTTGGTTGACCCGGTTTAGCGTTCAGTGGATCAAAGGCAGCCTTCGATGATCAGCCTGAACAATCCCAGACCTCGGCGGGTCAGGATGGTTTCATTGTAAGATGGGGTACATGATCGAGTGGACGTTGGACGCGTGCTGATGTCGAACGTTGACGGAATCAGCGTTGCGTCCTGGAGCATACTTGCAGAAAGGAGGGTCCAGCAGTGGCCCCGGATCCATCCTATCTTCTTGAGCAACTGAGGATCACGCTCCCTGTCATCGGGATCTATGACGCGCCGGATGCGGCTCCCTTCGCACCAACGTCACGTCCCGGGGAGAACGAGCGAACATGCATCTATGCATTCTTCGACGAATGGCTGCAAGGTAAGACGCTTCACCTCACCCGCGATGCGTTTGGCTGCAGGGGATGTGGGTATTGGTTGTTCGGGACGTCGTTTCGCACACGTGAGGATTTCATCCGCTTCCTCGTCGATGACGAAGGCCTGAAAGGCAGCCATGACCTGATGGACCAGTGGCTTGAGGTTAACCAACCCTATCAGCCAGAGTTCGGTCAGGTGTTCATGGGTCCGCTTCGCGATACTCAAGCAGCCTATCTCAAAACAGTCACCTTTCTGGTCAATCCTGACCAGCTCAGTGCGCTGCTGCTCGGAGCACAGTACAACCACATGCCGGGTACCCCGCCTCCAGTGCTGGCGCCGTTTGGCTCGGGGTGTATGGAGCTGCTGCCGCTCTTCGAGGACCTCGATGCACCGCTTGCGATCATTGGAGCCACGGATATCGCCATGCGGCACTATCTTCCTCCAAACCTGCTCGCGTTCACCATGACCGTCCCCATGTATGAACAGCTGTGTGCGCTGGATGAGCGCAGTTTCCTCACCAAACCTTTCTGGCATCGCCTTGTGGATGCGCGCGAGGCTTGACATGCCAGAACGTGATTTCTCCAACCTTAAACGCGAACGCAATCCCATGCCGGATGGGGTGCGGGCGGCATTGGAAGAGCACAGTTTGATGGAAGCGTTCCGACAGCGTCCGCCCTATCAGCAGAATGATTATCTTGGTTGGATCTCGCGCGCCAAACGTGAGCAAACGCGTCTCAAGCGGTTGATGCAGATGCTGGATGAACTCGCCCGGGGTGATGTGTATATGAAGATGGACTATCCTGCCGGGCGCACGCGACGCGAAGAGTAAGCCAGTTGATATTGAGCAAGCAGGGCAGGCGAGGTATGGATGCAGATCTCCCTGGGGAAGGTGCGCTCCCGGAAGAACGCGCACAGGATCCTGATCCCGCGCGGGATGCCAGCAGCAGCGCCCACCTTGTCATGGACGTACAGCATGGGCTCTTCCAGAAACCGCATCCCATCCAGCGCTCGGAGGAACTCCTTGCCACCATAGACCTGTTTGCACAGCGCTTCTATGACGACATGGACGGCTGCGTGGGGTGGGATCCCGCCTTCCAGGTGACCAACACCGGCAGTGTGACCTTCCGTTCCTACGACATCGAGGCCTATGACACCGTCGCCGATGTGACCAAGCGTGTGAGCGTTGATCATTTCGATGAGACCAGCGGCTGCCCGGTGGTTACGGCCATACCACAGCTTGATCCGGGTATGACCGGCTGGGTGCATGCCTACAGCTTCCACTACGATCCCACCGGGAACCCGCTCCAGGTGTCCGTTACCCTCTGCACGGACATCGGCCTTGGTGGAACCTGCATCACACAGAGCCTGAACGTGACACCTTGAAGGTGGCGTAGATTCCGGAGAGAGATCACTTGGAAAGGAAGGATCGGCGAACCCGGTTCTCTCTCCTTAAGGGAAACCTGCGTCCACCTGCGGGGTTATCGTTGTTGACCGTTTCCTGTCTACTTCATGGGCTCTCCAGGGTACGCAGGTTTGGAAGGATGCGAATACGATGAAACGCGTGCTAAGCGTCAGCCTGGGTTCTTCTTCCCGCGATCACACCACGGAGGCAACATTTCTAGGGGAACATTTCTGGCTCAGTCGACAGGGAACCGATGGCGATTTCCAACGATGCCTGCAGATGTATGCAGACAACGATGGCAAGGTGGATGCCTTCGGCGTGGGTGGAACCGAATTTTACCTGCTCGTCAACAACCGGCGCTACTACTTCCGGGAATCGCGGCAGATACGAAGGACCATCAAGACGTCCAAAGTCGGAGATGGGAATGGCATCAAGCACCTGCTCGCGCCACTGGCGATACAGGCGCTGCAGGAGCATGGCGTTGATCTGAAAGGCAAGCGGGCGTTGGCGACAACCGCCGTGGATCGTTACGGCCTGGCGAAGGCGCTCGTGGATGCCGGTTGTGAGGTTACCTTCGGGGATTTCATCTTTGCACTGGGGCTTCCCATCACCCTGCAGAGCCTGCGCGGCGTCCATACGGTCGCAGCGCTGTTGCTGCCACTCATGACGCAGCTGCCTTTTCGCATGCTCTACCCGCAGGGTTCTGAGCAGGACAAGCAGCCTTCAGCGAAGTACAGCCATTTCTATGAGGACAAGGACATCATCGCAGGAGATTTCATGCAGGTATGGTCCTATCTTCCACCTGACCTCAGCGGGAAAATGGTCATCACCAATACAACCACGGCGCGCAATGTGGAAGAGCTTCAGAAACGGAACCTGCACATCCTGGTAACGACCACGCCGCGCTTGGGGGGGCGTTCCTTCGGCACCAATGTCATGGAGGCCATGTGTCGCTGTCTGATTGACAAACCGGATGAGGCTATCACGAGCGAAGACTTTCAAGACATCATCCGGCGCGCCGCGCTCAAGCCCCAGGTGCATGTCCTCAATTGAGCATAAGCACGTGCCCCGTGTGCTTACGGTGCCTGCACATGTTCCTTGATGGTTTCCACGATTTTCTTTCGAGGGGATCGACGGCTGTCGATCTCGAAGAAATCACGTACCGCCTGTCTGCCAGAGTCAAAGAGCTGTTTGTGTCTCTCGCTGCCGGGCTCAATATCGAATTCGAGGGCAGAGATTCCGCAGTCACTAATTTCCACCGTGCGGTGTTTATCAACCGGGTTGGTCTGGTAAGCGGACATCTGATGTGAGTGGTACAGGTTGCGGGCGGCGAGCGTCAGGAACTGCCACACATCCCCGGGGATCTCCGGTTCACGATCCTGCAGGCTCTGCTCCTGACGCAGGAATAACCCCAGCGTTTCCCAGTTGATGTTATCCCGGAAAGCCCAATTGGCGTACTGTTCTTTGTCAAAGATGTGGGTCGGGAAGTTGTCATACAACCCGCCGTCAACATAGAAATCACCTGCGCCAAACTGTGTCCCATCGAATTGAAGTGCCTCAAAGAAGAGGGGGATGGACATGGACATGCGCACCGCATCCGCTACCGCCACATCCGGTGTTGTCTCCGCCGAGAAGACCTCGGTGCGCTGGCGCGAGATATTCGCTGCAACAATGTACAGATCACGGAATCCATACGTTTGGAAATCAGCGAACGTCGCCCTTCGGTTTCCATCACATTGCAAGCCGATGATCGACTCCATCCAGCGATAGAAATACATGCTGGAATACCAACCATAACGATCAAAGAAACGGCGGGTGCAGGCGTTCTCTTCCGATAGCGGGAGACGATTCTTCTTCCCATTGTCAATCGTCTGCGGGACGCGTGTGATGTCCAACGAAAGAAAGAGTTGCTTGGTTTCGTGTGCGCTCAAGCGGAAGCTCACCAGGGTCGCGGCGATGGCGCCGGCGGAAGCGCCGGCGACACGCTCGATGTTGTCCAATAGACCGGTCTCTTCCAGCACCTCCAGCGCGCCCATGTAAGCAATGCCGCGTACACCGCCGCCCTTGAAGACAAGGTTGCGGTATAGGGTCTTTTTAAACTCGTATTCGACCCGAGATTTTATTTTCGTGATGAACGAAGGCAACGCCATGGTCGTCTTTCAGTCCTTTGCTGTACCAGCACGATCTACTCTCTATACGCTGGAAGCGGTGCTGGAGTTGCACCCGGTCGGAAAGTATACCGCATTCTCATTTCCCGCTGGACACGCTGATGGAATTGGAACCCCCATCTGTTGAGGAACATCCTCTCCATAACGCAAGGGAAGTGTGGCACAATTGTGGTTGTTGGTGCCATCCATGATAGAGAGGACGTAACCCGTCATGACCGAGCAGGCCATACTCGCCGAGAACTTAACCTATCGCTATGGGGAGAACACTGCCGTCGACCATATCAGCTTCGGGCTCGCACCGCGGGAGATCCTGGGCTTCCTGGGCCCAAATGGAGCCGGCAAGTCGACAACGGTGCAGATGCTGACCGGCCAGCGAAGGCCGATGGATGGCCGGGCTCTTGTGCTGGGGATGGATGTTTCATCCAAGCCGAAAGCCATTCAGACGAGGATTGGAATCTGCTTTGAGCAGACCAATCTCTATGAGGAAATGAGTGGGGAGGCGAACCTGAAGCTGTTCGCACGGTTGTTCGGCGCGAGCGATGTTGACATCACTGCGCTCCTTGAGCGCGTGGGCCTCAATGGCCGCGGGCGCGACCGTGTCGAGAGCTATTCCAAAGGCATGAAGCAGCGCCTCATGGTGGCGCGATCGCTGGTGAACAGCCCCGATATTCTCTTCCTCGATGAGCCCACAGCCGGTCTGGATCCAGCCTCATCGGTCAAGATCCGGCAGGTGATCCTCGAAGAGCGCGAGCGCGGTGCGACGGTCTTTCTCACCACGCATGACATGGTGGAGGCGGATAAGCTCTGCGACCGGGTGGCGTTCCTTGACCAGGGCAAGATTGTGGCACTCGATTCACCGCACAACCTCAAGCAGCAGTATGGCAAACGCATGCTGCGCGCGGAGGTGCAGGTGGACGGTGGACTGGAAGAGCGTGAAATCGTGCTCGATCAAGTGGACACGGCCAAGGCCATGGAGGATCTCTTCCGCCAGCAAAATGTGGTCACGCTGCACACAGAGGAAGCCACCCTGGAGGACATCTTCATCCGAATCACGGGCAGAGGATTGGTCTGATGAATCTGCGCATGCTTGCTGCCCTCATCCATAAGGACATCATCCTGTATTTCAGCAACCGTTTTTTCGCGTTCATTACCGCGCTGGGCGTGGTGGCGTTCATCGGTATTTACTTCCTCATGCCAGCGGACGTCGATGAAACGGTCGAGATTGCCGTGGTGTCGCCGCTTACCATGACGACCACCCAGGCTGAGATGGAAGAAGAGGGCGTCATCCTGCGCGTGATGGAGGATGAGGCTGAGCTTCGGGAGGTTGTGGCGGACGGGGATGTGCCCGTAGGCATCGTCTTTCCGCAGGACTTGACCCAGACCTTGCTCGCCGGCGGTACACCGGAGGTAGCGCTTTACTTCTCATCGCAGCTGCCGTTTGAGACGCGCGACTTCTACCCGGTGCTGGTCCAGGAATGGGTGGCCGAGATCGCCGGTCAGGCGCTGCAGGTGGATACGACCGAAGAAGTGCTGGGGGTCGATCGAGCCGGTGAGCAGATCCCGCCGCGCGCACGTATGCTGCCACTCTTCGCCGTAATGATCCTGATGATGGAAACGCTGGGTCTGGGCAGTCTTATCGCTGGTGAATTGGCCGGGGGGACGCTGCGGGCGCTGCTCGTAACCCCGTTGAGTGTGCCCGGCCTGTTCTTCGGCAAGAGCGTGGTCGGGGTGCTGCTCGCGTTTTCTCAGGCGGTTGTCTTTCTCCTCGCGACGGGTGGGCTGGAGCAACAGCCGCTGCTTATCCTCACCGCCGTGCTGCTGGGTTCATTCCTGGTGACAGGGATTGCCTTTTTGCTGGCATCCGTTTCAAAGGACCTGATGTCCACGCTGGCGTGGGGTATCCTTGCGCTGTTGATCCTCATCATCCCGGCGTTTAACATCCTGCTGCCGGGCTTGACGACGGGCTGGGAAAAGGCGATTCCCTCGTATTATCTGGCCGACACCGTTTACAGAGCGGCCAATATGGGGGGTGGTTGGGCGGAGCTGGGAGGTCAACTTGGGCTGCTTGGTGCGTGGACGGCTGCTTTCCTCGGAATTGGGATACGGGTGATGCGGAGGCGCATGCGATGAATCTGCGACGGCTGTCCGTCTTGTTGAGGAAAGAGTTCACCCAGGGTTTCAACAGCTTCATGTTTATCCTGGCCATCGTCTTGCCCGTCGTTCTCACCCTGGTGGTGTCGCTGCTCTTCGGCACATTCCTGACGAATCGCGTGCGCATCGGTGTGTTCGATGAAGGGGCATCTGCCTTCGAAAACGAGGCCGGTGCGTTGGAATCGGTCGATCTCACGAAGTATGCGAGCGAGGAAGAACTGCGCACGGCTGTGGAGCTGGGCCGAGAGGACATCGGTCTCACCCTTCCCGCTGGATTTGATGCTGCGCTGGCGACAGGCACAGAGACAGAGCTGGGTGTGCTGGTAAACGGTGAAAGCCAGCTGAAACACCGCACGCTCGGCCTCACAAGCATCGTCGGTGTGATGCGTGCGATCTCCGGCGAGGAGGCGCCTGTGACCATCACAACGACCACTCTGGGTGATGGTGAGGCGCTGCCATGGGAAGTTCGCTTGCTGCCTTTCGTGGTGATGATCGCCGTGCTGTTTGGGGGGTTGATGGTGCCCGCAACCTCGCTGGTCGAGGAGCGTGTCAAGCGCACATTCACGGCCGTAACGACGACACCAACCGGCGTGGCGGAGGTCTTCACGGCCAAAGCGATGACGGGCATCATCGTGAGCACCATCATGGCCATCTTCATCCTCGTCATGAACCGCGCGCTGGGCTCACAGCCCTTGCTGCTCATCGGGGTCCTCGCCCTAGGGGCGGCGTTTTCTGCCGTGCTGGGTCTGCTTCTGGGTGAATTCTCCCGCGACATCAACTCACTCTTCGCCACCATCAAGGGGCTGGGCATTTTCCTTTATGCCCCAGCGCTGGTGTACATGTTCCCTGCTATTCCAGCGTGGATCGGACGCATCTTCCCCACCTACTACCTCATCCAACCGGTGATTGACATTGTGCAGGAGGGAGCACAGTTTGCGGACGTGCTTCCAAATCTCCTCATCCTGATTGCGCTCACCCTTGGTCTCGCAGGGATTGTCGGCCTGATCACAAGACGGCGGATGCGGATGGTCTGAGTTGGTGCAGAGCTTCGTATACCCTCATCTAAAAGATGGGGTTTCTTTTTCATCCTCCCGCTGCCCTTTGACATCCACGTGTTTGAATCTAGAATGGTCTCGGAGCGGGCAGCGGATGCTTGAAGGATCGATGAAAGGATCGGTGAGGCATGCGAAAACGTCTGTGGGTTTCCCTTGCTATGGGAGCTGTGCTGGGTGTGGTGTGCATTGTCGGCGCCACGGTCCGGCATGGTGGACTGGCAGGCAGGGTGTTGTTTGTGGGGGCGCTGTACTATAACCGGCTTCTGATGGGTTTGCTCATTGGCCTTGCAGGTGAGCTGCGTGTCACGCGTGGACAATGGAACTGGCTATGGCGGGGGGCGCTGCTCGGGACCCTGGTCAGCTTTGCCTTTTATTTCTCCACCGGCTTCGAGGATGTGGTCTCCTTCGTTGCGGGCATCATCTATGGCGTCATCATTGAACTTGTACTCCGGCGCACGGGTACTCCTTAACAGAACGATGGACGAGGGCAGAGCCAGTCATGGATGATGATAAGCGTATTGTAAGTGTGGTCCGTGATACGACAACCTTTGCCGGGTTGCGTGAGCCCATTCAGGCACGCGACGATCTGATCCCTCGCATGGCCAGGGTGCGAGAACTTTGCGGAGATGCGATTGAGGGACCCCTGACCAACATCTTCTATTATGACACACCGGTCGAAGGCTACGACTCGGAAGTTGGATTCCCCGTCAGCCGTCGGGTCGAGAGCGACGGGCTAAGGACGCATACCTTGCGACGGTTGCCTTTCTTCGCCGCGATGCATCAGGGGCCAGTGAGCGACATCTCAAAGACGACGCGCAGTGTGTATCGCTATATGTACGCTCGCGGGCTTTCTCCTGAGCTGGAGTTGGTCGAGCTCTATCATCATTTCGATCCACGTCAAGAAGGCTTGAACCGCATCGAGGTGCGTGCATCCTACCTGGCATGGCCGGAGGTGTTCCGAACGCAGCTGCAGCGCGTACTGGGTGATGCGATAGCGGCCGTCATCTGGGCAGGCGGTGAAAAGTTAACGCCACATACGGAGGTGGATGAACGAATCCTGTGGGTGCGTGGAGCCTTGGAAAAGCTCAACGTGCACGCCGACCCGGCCCAGCAGTTTGACATCCTGTCTCATGTGGCCCTCGTGCGGCCGAAGGAGGACCGGTTATCCTTCAAGCGCATCTACGAGGAGCAGGGCTTGCAAGCTGTGCTGGATGCTCAATCGGATCGTCTTGCGACGGGTCCCACCGGCGCACCGGTGGATCCCTGGACCTATCGTCATGGTGTCCTTCATCTCAGCAAAGTGCCGCGCGATCGCGAGGCCTATGACCGCGCGCAGAACCATGACGAGGTACGCAGGGCGTTCTGCCATTGCGCACTGGTCCGGGAGGCGGTGGACCCTGAGCTCGATCCCATGTTTTGCTATCGAGCAGCCGGGTGGGCGCGGCAGTTTTACGAGCCGATGATGGGGCAACGCGTTAAAAGCTGCCATCTGACTCATTCCATCTTGAGCGGAGACGCCTTCTGCGCATGGGATTTTACCTTTGAGGACGAAGGCAGGATCCGGTCGGAGCCTGTATCCACTGCGTAAGTGGCGCAGGCACCCTCGAGAAGGGATCTGGATTGGAAACGGATTGGATGAAGTCTGTGGAACCTTCACGTCCTAAACTCATCCTCGTTGAAGGTGTTCCGGGATCGGGGAAGACGACGATTGCCCAGCACATCCAGGAGACCCTGGAGGCGCAGGGTGTGCGACACCATCTCTTTCTCGAAGGTCATCCCGATCATCCCGCAGACTATGAAGCGACGGCGTATTTCTCCGCACAGGAATTCGCCCACCTCTTGCAGCAGTTCCCCAAGCAGGAAGAGCTCTTGAAACGGCTCGTAGAACAGCGCGATGGCGCCTGTTTTGTCCCATTTCTTCGCCCCTACCGTGCAGGCGAGATTTCGGAGGAACTGCTTGCTGTGCTGGGCGATCACGATGTGTACGAACTCGATTCGGTGGTCCTTCACCGCCAATGTATCACCAAGCGCTGGGAAAGCTTTGCATCGCAGGCGGCTGGTGGGGAAGCAACCTACATCTTCGAGTGTTGTTTCCTCCAAAACCCGCTTGTCGTTCTCTGGGGCAAGCATAACCGGTTAACGCAGGCGCTGGACCAGGTTCGAACCCTCTCAGATCTGATCCGCCCACTGAACCCGTTTCTCATCTATCTCGCCACAGGTGATGTGCGGGCGACGCTGGAGAAAGCCCGCGAGGAGCGACCGCAGGCGTGGGTGGAGCATGTCAGTGCCTATTTTTCGGAGCAGGCATGGGGAATCGATGAGGGTGTAGAGGGTTATGAAGGCATCATTCGCTTTCATGAGCTTCGTCAGCCGCTCGATCTGGAGCTGCTTTCTTCCCTTGAACTAGATACACTCATCCTCAACGCACCGGAGAGGAATTGGCAAGAAGCGCGCATCCGGGTTCAGGAGGCTGTCCTGGCCCGTTTCCATTGCTGAACAGGCGGTGACACATCACATTCACCTCGATACACACAAATCGGCTTGTGCTGCGCAATCTTCATCCAGATGATGCGCCGCGCATGTATGCCATCCGCACCCATCCAACCACGCTGGCTTTTCAGCCCTGGCACCCGGCGGATCTTGGAGAGGTCGCTGCGTTTATTGAAACACAGCACGAACGCGCTCTGGACGAGCGTGGATGGCTGCAGCTCGCCATTGTGGAGAAAACGACAGGGCTCTACATCGGCGATGTTGGCATCCATGTCCAGCCAGACACAGTCCAGGTTGAACTCGGGATCACCATCGCTCCGGCGATGCGCCGGAATGGATTCGGAACGGAGGCGCTCCTGGCTGTTATGGCCTATCTCTTTGAGGAAGTAGGCGTGCACCGCATCATCGGCGTCGCCGACAATCGCAACACAGCATCCCTGACCATGCTGCAGCGCTGCGGTTTGCGGCAGGAGGCGGTTCTCCGGGAGAGCGGTCAACGCTGTGGAGTGTGGAGCGATGAAGTGGTTTTTGCCATTCTGCGCGAGGAATGGCGGCGATAGGGTTCGCCGGGACACTTGCGTTCACACTTGTTGAGGCTATGATCTATGCTAACCGGCTTGGAAAAGGCTTATGACCTCCACCGCACCCCCTGATTTGTCTTGCTATCCCTATCGTCGCAAAACCTGGTACCTGATTCTCACACTGCCCTTCGTGACCTTGATGATCGCAATTGCGGTGTTCCTATGGCGCTTTTCCCCGCTGTTGACGCTGGGGATGGCCGTGTTCTATGGCATGATGTGCGTCTTTCAAGCCTACTGCTGCGCGCATCAGGATTGCCCTTATATCGGCGGGTTCTGTCCGGCGGTCATCGGGATCATGCCGGCGGCGTGGATTGCGAAAGTGCTCTATAAGGATAGGCCCTTGCGAAAAACGAGAGCGCGCTTTCAGCGCAGCGTGACGTTTGCCATGGCGGGGTGGATCGGCTTGATCACGCTTCCCCTGTACTGGCTCGCGCAGCTGCGTTTGGGCTTTGCCATTGGTTATGTCGTGGCACATGTCGTGTATTCGCTGATTTTCGGGCTCACGGTTTGCCCGGTGTGCTCCATCCGCCACACCTGCCCGGGCGGGCAGTTCCATCAACTCTTTTTACGAGAATGACCGATCACCGGGGTCTGTTGTGGTTGCGTTGCGCGCAATCCCGTTGGGGAGGTGCCCTCATGCATGCAGCCCTTGCTCATTTGAGTCATCTGCTTCCCGTTGACAGGCTGGTGGAGACAGAGACGCTGCTCGCGTTTCACCACCCGGCACCGAGTTATGCGTTTCATGTCCTGCTTGTTCCAAAATGGTCCTACCGAGGCTGGGGGGATGTGAGACCGGAAGATGCTGCGTTGTTCCATGACCTGGTTGAGGTCTCACAGCGCTTGGTCGAGAAGTTTGACCTTGAGCGTAAAGGTTACCGGCTGATTGTCAATGGCGGCCCGCATCAGCACGTACCTCATCTCCACTTTCACCTCATCAGCGAGGACGTTGGAAACACCTGAGACGGCATCCTCTCGTCATTTCGGGTGACGATTGCTGATTGGGTGGAGCTGTGGTGCAGGGGGACGGAACGTTGTCAGTCGAAGATGAGGTAGTCATGAGGGGCGTTTTCGAGGTCCGCGTAGACTCCGCGATAGCGCTCGGGCAATAGCGCGGCGATCTGATACATCATCTCGTCGATCATCGCTTCGCGAATCTCTCGGGTCACTTTCCCTTCGATCTCTTTCAGGTGAAAGGGTTCACCGACACGGATGTTAAAGTCGGTACGGCGAAGCCGTCGGAGATTCTCATTGAGGGCCTCGTGCCCGAAGGTTGCCACGGGAAGGATGGGCGCTTTGCTGCGCAGCGCAACCGTGACGACGCCGGGTAGTCCTTTTGCGAGCACGCCATTCCCGCTGCGGGTGCCTTCTGGTGCGACGGTGAGGATGAAACCTTCGCGCAGTACCTGCAAGCCTTTGCGCAGGGCGGAGAGATCAGCCTCACCTCGTCGAATGGGGATAATGCCCCACAGGTCAAACAGCCATCCCAGAAATGGTTTCTCCCATGTTTCAGTCTTGGAGAAAGCGGTCAGCGGGCGCGGCATAAGGTGGGTATACACGACCGGCGCTTCGAGGAAGGTGATATGGTTCGTGATAATGATGAGGGGGCCTTCCTGCGGCACCTTTTCCAGTTGTTCCGCGTCGATGCGGCATGCGATTTGGACAAGTTTTTTGATGATCGCATTGACGACGCGTTCGATCAAACTCACGCAAGCGCCTCCGGTAAGCAGATGACCTCGAGCTGAGAAGGCAGGATGCGGATGCGCAGTTCCGTTCCTTCTTCGCAAACCGTTTCCCCATCGGCGTGTACCGGAAGACTCCCGCGGAGCGCCTTGACGGTTAATTCCCCGGCGCGTGTGAAAAGCACCGCGTTATGCGAACCCTGTGAACCAGCCATGAAACGCGGTATGAGCATGAGTACGCCGGGTTTGCTGATCTGTTTGGCGATGCAGAGGTCGAACATGCCGTCGGTGTTGCTGGAGTCCGGTGCCATCATGAAGCTTCCACCCATGCGTCGACCATTCATGATGGAGACCATGAGCGCGTCCAGCTCCATCGTTCCCCCCTCAAACTCGAGCAGTACCCTCGGCGCCTGGTAATAGAGGAAGATGGTCTTCAGGGCGGCCACGAGGTAAGAGAGAAAGCCGCGCAGACGCTTCATTTTCATGGCTTCAAAACCAACGACAGCGTCAAAGCCGACACCGATCCCGTTTCCGAAATAGCGTCCTTGCGGAAAGTAGCCACCCTCAACATAGCCAATATCAATGCGGCTGCGGTGGTTGTTCGCCAGGGTCGCTACACCATCGTCAAGTCCTGCGGGGATCGAGGCTCCGAAGGCAAAATCATTCCCCCGCCCAATACCCAGCACGCCCATCGCCGCATCCACGCCGTCATCACGGGCGAGCATGAGGCCGTTGAGAACTTCGTTTGCGGTGCCATCCCCGCCTGCGGAGACAATCACGTCAAACCCGCTGATCGCCGCTTGACGGGCGAGTTCAATGGCGTGACCGGGACGCAGGGTCTCAACCAGCTCATAGGAGAGGTTTGCTGCCTGCATCGCGGCATGGATGCCGGGTATGGATTCGCGCCCTGCACCGTGCCCGGAAATGGGGTTCAGGATGATTTTGTATTCGGTCATGTCCTTATCCTCAGCATGTACTGACTCTAACCCGACAGGCGACTATTCGTTGTGGTCCTCGCGAAGAGGCTTGGGGGATTATCGCGGTTTCGACCTCGAAAGGCAATAGGCAGAGAAAAGGCATCCATCTTCTGTGGAGAGAGTATACTAACGGCTAACCGGGCTCGTTGACGTCTTATCATGCAGAAGTTCCCATTCACTCTTCGATCGGTGACCTTTCAGCCGATGACCTTTGCGTATGCGCAGGCGATTGCCGGGTGGAGATACCCACCGCCTTATGAGGTGTACAATCTCGGCCATCAGGATGTACCCTTGCTGATGGATATGAACAGGCGCTATTATGCTGCAGTTCTCCAGGAGGACCTCATCGGTCTCTGTTGTTTTGGGCTTGAAGCGCGTGTGCCGGGAGGCCTTTACCTTCCGGGAGAGCCCGAGGTGCTGGATGTCGGTCTGGGACTACGGCCCGACATGACAGGCCAGGGTCTGGGAGCGCCGTATACAGCGCGTGTGCTTCTGTATGGGCAAACGCTTCACGCGCCGCATACCTTCCGGGCCACGATCGCCGCGTTCAACCGTCGTTCTCAACGTGTCTTCGAGAGCCTTGGATTCCGGACCACGCGGTTCTTCGTTCGGGAAGGAGGCGAAGCGGGGTTCATGCAAATGGAACTGAAGTGCAGCGCATTCCTCAAAATGTGGAAAGGTCGTGACGCTTGAGCCCGGCGCTGGGTTCCGCTGATCGGCGGATGCGTTTCCAGGGGGCGATCCTGGATGGGTGGCGGCTGCTGCTGATTAAGAATCATGAGCAAGGAAGCGGGAAGATCTACTGGCTCTTGCCAGGGGGTGGGAGGGAGCCGGGCGAGACACCCCAGGCGTGTGTAAAGCGAGAAGTGCGCGAAGAAACCGGTCTGGATGTCGAGGTCAGTGGGCTCTTGCTGGATATCCCCTCCAGCCTTGACGACTTGTATCAACGTCTGCTGACTTTCGAGTGCCATGTCCTTGCGGGCGTTGCCGCCCCCGGTGTTGAACCCGAAGTGGATTCAGACCTTCACCGCACGATCATCGACGTACGCTGGTTTGACCTGCAAGACGAGTCGGAGTTGGCAAGCCTGTCCGGCGATCCGTTTACCTTTCCTCAGTTGCTTGCGATCCGAGATATGCTCAAGGAGCGTGATGGATGAAGTCCCTTTCCAGATGGTTGTACACGATCTCTTCAGGCAAAGTGGCGCTTGCCGCGCTTCTCGTATTCGTACTGTTCATGGTGTTTGTCCTGCCGGGTCAGGCGGCGAAAGCCGAGGAAACGGCCGCCGGTGCTGGTTCGCCCGATACGACGTTCCTTTACGGTACGGATGAGTTGTACCAGATGGCCGAGGCGTATGGTCCGGAAGGCCGAGCAGCGTATATTCGGGCCCGCTTCACGTTCGACCTCATCTTTCCCGTTGTCTATGGGTTGTTTCTGCTGACCAGCGTGAGCTGGGCTGGGACGCATGCCCTTGAGGCAGGAAGTGTGTGGCGGCTGCTGAATGGGATCCCTTTGCTGGCCGTGGTCTTCGATCTGCTTGAAAACATTGGGGCATCCATGGTCATGGCGCGCTACCCGGCCAGGACGCCGATCGTGGATATCCTGACACCGCTTTGCAGTGTCCTCAAATGGGGTTTCATCAGCATCGCCTTTGCTCTCTTGCCTGCGTTCCTCTCGCTGGCCTTGTGGAAGGCATCACGATCCGATCACCCTTGAAGATGTGAATGCCGGATGGCGGGGTGCCATCCGGCAGGAATTGGGCTTCAATTCTCGTTTACGGGGGAACGAGTTAGTGCTGGTGGTCGCCGTGGACGTGCCCGTGGTCCAATTCTTCTTTGGTTGCCGCTCGCAAGCTTGCGACGGTGACGTCGAAGGTGAGATCCTGGCCGGCAAGGGGGTGGTTCATGTCCAACTGCACCCGCTCTTCCTCAAGTTCGATGACGGTTGCGAGATGGATATGGCCTTCATCGTCTTCGAGCTGTATCTGCATGCCGAGCTCCAGGGGCATGTTCTCAGGGAATTCTCCTCGTTCAAGCCAGACAAGCGCATCGTGGTCCATCGGTCCGTACCCCTCCTCGGGGGGGACCGTCACGGTTTTCGATTCGCCGACGGTCATGCCGGAGAGGGCTTTTTCCAGCCCGGGAATAATCTGTCCGATTCCGTGAATGTACTCGAGCGGTTCAGAGCCGTCGGGATTGGTTGAGTCAAGGACCTCGCCCTCGACCGTTAGTTTGTAGTTGATGGCGACGACCTCGTGGTCTTTCACCGATTGTGACACTGCGTACTCCTTCGTCATTCCCGGATGGCATCCGGGCGTCTGCCGGCATTCTATCACACGAAAAATCACGGCTGACGGTTTCCGCTGACGGGCCATTGGCTTTTCTGAGCTATGTTTTCTACGGGTCATCGCAGGAAAGGGGACCAACAGGCGTTGGGGGGATGTGGGAGGTCCGCCGATGGGCACGGGGTGGCTCGGCTTCGAGCTTCCCGGATGCATGGGGCAAAGGATGCTTCAGGGAGAGGGTATCGTGTGCCTGGGATAGCTGCGAAACGACTGGACAGTGAGCCCGGGCTGCGGTAAGGTTTTGATTGAAACGGACCTGACCAACAGGAGGCTTGTCATGGATCGAATCCGAAAAGAATTTACGACACTAACGTTGGTTTTAATCCCGGTTGCGATTGCCATTAACGTTGCGGTCGGCCAGCTGGTGCTGGCACTGAAAATCCCGCTGTATCTGGACTCAATCGGCACCATTCTGGTCGGTGTGCTTGTCGGACCTTGGGCTGGAGCTGTGACCGGTTTCCTGTCGAATGTCGTCTGGACCGTGACCGGACTTTTCCCGGAGGCGATTGCCTGGGCAGGTGTGGGCGCCATCATCGGTGCGCTGGCGGGCGTGTTGGGAAGCAGCGGCTGGTTCGCGTCCTGGTGGAAGTCACTGTTTGGGGGCTTGATGACGGGTGTCATTGCCGCGATCCTGTCGGCCCCGATTGCTGCGTATGTCTTCGGAGGTGTGACGGGTAGTGGTACGGACGCCGTGGTGGCGATGTTCCGCGCGGCCGGACTCGACGCGCTTGGAGCGAACATGGCGCAGGGTGTTGTGTCGGATCCCATCGATAAAGCTGCCAGCTTCCTGATGATCTGGGCTATTCTGCTGGCCCTGCCGGAGCGTTTCAAGGCGCGTTTCCAAATCAAGTAGCGACGCCAGAAGCATCTCAATGATAGAATAATGAGGGTGGGGCATTCCTGGTCCCCGCCCTCTCGTATGTTGACCACGAAAGCGTCTTATGCGACGACCGACATTGTTTCTGCCGCGTGAGTCCAGCTTGCATGCCTTACATCCCCTCACCAAACTTGTCGGGTCTGGTTTGTTTCTGCTCCTGGCGTTGATGTTGCCTGAATATTGGCAGGTCGTCCTGCTATTCATCCTTGGGTTACTCCCCCTTGCTTACCTGGGGAAGGTGGCCCGGCCCTTCTTACGAACGACGACGGGGTTAATCCTGCCTTTTGCGATGTCACTTTTCCTCATTCAGGGTTTCTTTGCTCCAGGAGAAATCCTGCTTGTTTCCCTTGGCCCCTTCGCACTGAAAGCAGAGGGTGTGATGCTGGCAGTGCGGTTTACGACACGGCTGCTTGTCTGGTTGGGCACAACTACCCTGCTCATGCTCATCACTCGTCCAGATCATATGATGCAGGCGTTAATGGAGCGTGGTTTGCCGCGACAGGTTGCCTACATTGTGCTTACCTCCTTGCAGATCATTCCCAGATTCCAGCAGCAGGCGCAGATCATCCTCGACGCCCAGCGCTCGCGCGGCCTGGAAACGGAGGGTGGGCTTTTCCATCGCATACGCATGCTGGTTCCGCTCGTCACGCCGCTAATACTGGGCAGCATACTGGAACTGGAGGAGCGGGCCATTGCGCTCGAAGCGCGCGCGTTCAGCAGAGCAGGCGCCCGAACCACCTACACTCAACTTGAGGATAGCGTGACGCAGCGCACGCTTCGATATGGCCTGCTTGCTGTTCTGGTTTTAACGGCTGCTGTGTGGATTGCAGCGAGGCTGGCGGGATGATCGAGTTGCGCGGGGTCACCTATTGCTATCCAGGCGCCTCAGCACCTGCACTGGAGGATGTCAGCGTACATATTATCCGGGGCAAGGTGTATGGCATTGTGGGCGCGAATAAGGCTGGAAAATCCACGCTTTGCTATGCCTTGACGGGATTCATACCTCATTTTTTCCATGGAAAGCTCGATGGTCAACTATGGCTTGCAGGGCGCGACGTGCGAATCCAATCGCTTGCCTCACTGGCGGGATTAACAGGGCTGGTCTTCCAGAATCCTTTCAATCAGATATCCGGTGCCCGGTTTAGTGTGCGGGAGGAGATCGCATTCGGGTTGGAAAACCTTGGTGTTCCGACGCGCGAAATGCATTCGCGAGTGGAGCAAGCCCTGATAACAACGGGGCTGCGTGAGCTCGCTGACCGTTCGCCCTATCAACTGTCTGGAGGGCAGCAGCAGCGACTGGCGATCGCCTCCATGCTGGTCATGCAGCCGGATGCGCTGGTGTTGGATGAACCCACGTCTCAGCTTGACCCCATCGGCACGCGTGACGTTTTCGACGTGTTGCATCGTCTGGCGGAAGAGCGTGATACCGCAGTTGTGATTGCCACGCATAAGCTCGAATGGTTGGCGACCTGCGCTGATGAAGTCCTTCTCTTGCATCAGGGTCAAGTTCTTCACAAGGGCCCGCCAAGGGAAGTGCTTTCACGGCGTGATGCAGCCGAGCTGGGCGTACGGTCCACCAGCTACACGCTTGCCGCCCGGGCGTTGAGCGAGCAGGTAAAAGAGCTCCGCTCACCGCTGCCCGTGACGCTGGAACAGGCGCTGGATGCCTTGCGATGAGAATCATCGTGGAAGACCTGCATTTTACCTATCCTGGTGATGTCCACGCCCTGGATGGAGTCAATTTCACGGTTGAATCAGGGGAAGCGGTTGCCATCATTGGCGAGAACGGTGCCGGGAAAACGACCCTGGCCAAACACCTCAACGGCCTTCTGACGCCTTCGCAGGGGAGGGTGTTGATTGGCGATTGGGACACCGCTGATGTGTCTGTGGCTCGAATGGCCGCGCGAGTGGGCTATATTTTTCAGAATCCAGACGACCAGTTATTCGAACGCACCGTGATGCGTGAAGTGGCCTTTGGCCCGGCCAACATCGGCCTGGAAGGAGAGCGACTTCAAGCCCGCTGCCGGCGGGCACTGAAGCAGGTTGGCTTGCTGGATGCTGCTGATATGCATCCCTATGACCTGCATGCATCCGAGCGGAAGCTGGTGGCGATTGCCGCGGCCCTCGCCATGGAGACTCCCATCGTCATTCTCGATGAGCCAACCACGGGGCAGGATCTGGCTGGACTGGAGCTCATGGGTGCGCTGGTGGAATCACTGCTTGGAGAGGGGCGCACAGTTCTGGCCATCTCGCACGACCTGGATTTCTGCGCCGCTCACTTTTCCCGGGTCATGGTGATGGCGGATGCCCGCATTCTGGCGGATGACCGGCCGGAGGTCATTTTCCAGCAAAAGCAGCTGCTTACGCGTGCCGGCGTGGACGCGCCGCAGCTTGTGCGCCTGGCACAGGCGCTCGGAATGGACAACGTACCGTTGACTGTACCTGCGTTTGTCAGCGCATGGTTGGAGGAATACCATGATCATCATACTGGGTGACTTGATCGCGGACCTGAGCATGCATATCCCGTCATTTCCCGTCGAGGCGCGCGCCATGCCGCGCGCGACCTATATGGAATTGGGACCGGGTGGCGCAACGAATGTCGCCATTGCGGCATCGCGACTGGGTCTGGATGTCGCCGTTCTGGGTGAAGTTGGCGACGATCAGTTTGGCGAGGTTGTGCTGGAAGGTCTGGTTGAGGAGGGTGTGGATATCACACATGTGGAGGTCACCCCGGGAGCAGAGACCCCGGTGGCCGGTGTGATTGTCGACAGCGGTGCGGAGCCAGCCTACATCGGTTATCCTGGCTCGCTCCAACTGAAGGAGTTCCCGGAGTCGTGGAAGGGTTTGATTGCAGACGCCCGGGCGCTCTTCGTGGATGGATGGGCGGAAACCCCTGACGTACCGGGGTTGCTCCTTGACGGGCTTAAGGCGGCTTCTACGGCCGATGTGCCGGTGTTTTTCGATGCTGGACCCGGCAACCCGCGGGTGGATAACGTGTGGTGGGATGATGCGCTTGCGTATACAACCGTATTCCTGGCTACGGAAGATGAAGCTCGCGGGTTCACCCACGAAGAAGATCCCTGGTTGTCCGCCCGCAAGATCCTCTCCGGCGGTCCGGAGCTGGTGGTCATCAAACGCGGTCCGGCGGGATGCATCTTGCTCACCGCTGAGGAGGAGTATATTGCGCCGGGTTTCCCTGTGCGTGTGCTCGATACAACGGGTGCCGGGGACAGCCTGGATGCCGCCATTCTCTTCGCGTATCTGAAGGGATGGCCGCTGGAGGCCATGGGTCAAATGGCCAATGCGACCGGAGCGGCCAAGGTGCGCAAGCGTGGCACAGGTCATAATGTGCCCCGTCCGGAGGAGACATTGGAGCTCCTGGAGCGATTTGCGCCGGCCGTGGGGGACCGGTTGCGGGCTTCATTCGAGCCCTAAGCTCGTTCCCCGGCGTGCTTGTCGGGTGTTGGGCTTGCTGTACAATACGCATACGTATTCTTCTCACTGTCACATTCTGGCGCTGTTTTCCGTTGTGTTGGTACAAGGGATCGTTGACCATGCGCCTCTATTTCCCACATCCATCCCTGTCGAGGGCGCAAAAGGAGGTTTCAGATGCGTTCGCGATGGGTGATGTTCGGCATTCTTCTTGTTTTCGTTGCAGCACTCCATGCATGTGGAGGCCCTCCACCTCCGACCTGTTCTGCCGCGGACTTGGTCGCACCGACGCTCAGCATGCCCTCTGATGGCGGCATCCTCGAGCTGGGCCAGAATCTCGATTGGGAATATCCCGCCTCGCCTTGTGAGCCCGGGGGATACAATCTTGAGGTCAATACAGCCAGCGATTTCAGCGGCACGGAAGTAGGTGGTTTCGTCAATCCACCTCATTCCTGGTGGTGGCCACCCTCACCCCTGGATCAGGACACAACCTATTACTGGCGCGTTCAGGCCGTGCTGGACGGCGGCACAGGACCGTGGTCTCCGACCTGGTCGTTTAATACCAAGCCGCCCTGTGAGCTGGCCGATCTGGTTGCGCCTGGGTTGATCTTCCCGGATGATGGCACGGAATATTCCTACCCCCTTCCGTCTATGGTCTGGGATTACAGCGATCCGACCTGTGATCCGTTAGGCTACCATATCCAGATTGCGGATGATCCGGGTTTTGCGTTCACATCCATCGCATACGAAAGCCGCAGCCCGGACCCGACCACCAGTGATGACTTCGCCGCCAGCACGTTAGCGGACTGCACGGTGTATTACTGGCGGGTGGCAGCCTATGATGGCACCACCGATGGCCCCTGGTCTCCCACGCGCAGTTTCCGCCTTAACCTCAATGGAAGCTGCTCTGCGTTAGCCTGCGCCGAGGCGGACCTGGTTTCTCCGGAGCAGATCTGGCCGGCCTGGTACGACATCATCTCCACACTGGATCCTTATCTGGAATGGACCTACCCGGCACTGTGTCAGCCCGAGGGCTACCTGGTCAATCTCTCCACTCGGTGGGACATGTCGGACATTGTCTACGCCGGCGGTACAACGGACCCATCCACAACGACGTCGCCCACGAACCCGCTTGAACCGGCAACGCAGTATTTCTGGGAGGTCATCCCCGGCGTGGGACCTACGCTGGGCCCTTCAAGCGGGGTGCGGACCTTCTTCACAGGACCAGAGTGCACATCCAGTTCCATGCTGGGCGCGCCGGATCTGCTGTATCCGCCGGATGGGGGGGAGGTTAATGGGGAATATGCTGTGCTGGAGTTTACAGCAAACTCATTTGGATGCATCCCTGATGGCTATGTCGTAGATGTGCAGATGGATCCCAACTTCGGCGGAGTCAGTCTCCTCGGAACCTATTCGAATCCCAATACATGGATCCTCACCTGGCCATTTCCGCAGGACTGCGCCACGCATTACTGGCGTGTTGCGGCGGTCCAGGACGGTGTGATGGGCCCCTTCTCTGCGACACGATCGTTCTTTATGAACCATGCCGGCACCTGCGCGCAGTCGTTGGTGCCGGACATCCGCTTGGAAGCCTTACGCGATCTGGCCTGCTACGAACGGCCTTCCTATGAGGCGGCGATTCTGGGCTACTTCATCACCGGGGAATTCACTCCCTTGA
>Ga0272443_10002814_pt1 | contig 21502 bp, 20 predicted proteins | sample SSMAcet12_FD_193581 | JGI IMG/M metagenome (GOLD analysis project Ga0272443, IMG submission 193581) | Marine sediment archaeal communities from Little Sippewissett salt marsh, Falmouth, MA, United States - SSM-Acet-12 | ecosystem: Environmental > Aquatic > Marine > Wetlands > Sediment ... | reverse complement strand
GTCGGGCACAACGGTCGGATCGCCTGGGGAATCTCGAATGCTTTTCCCGACGTGCATGATGCCTACCGGCTTCGCATTCATCCGGACGATCCGCTGCGGTACGAGTGGAACGGCGGCTGGCGGGAGATGACGGTTCGGGTCGAGACGATCGCGTTCGGAGACGGATCGGAGCCGGTCGTCTTCCGGGTGCGGGAGACCCATCTCGGTCCGATCACGACCGACAACCGTTGGGATCCGGACTCGGGGACCGTCTCCGGTTTCGAGAATGATGCGCCGTTGGCGCAGCGATGGACGGCGCTCGACCCCGGGACGATCTCGCGGGCCGTCCTCTCCCTCGACCGGGCCGGCGACTGGGACAGCTTCCGCAATGCGCTTCGGGACTGGGATGTCCCGGCGCAGCACTTCGTCTACGCCGACGTGGAGGGAAACATAGGATACCAGCTTGCCGGAAGGATCCCGATACGCGCCGGGAGCTTCGACGGGCTGGTTCCGGCGATCGGGTGGACCGACGAGCACGAGTGGCTCGGGTTCCTTCCGTTCGACCTCCTCCCCCACGTCCTGAATCCGGCCGGCGGGGCGATCGTCGCGGCGAACCATGCGCCGGTCCCCGAGGCGTACTACGACGACCTGGCCGAGCAGCTCGGAGAGGGACCGAACTACGTCCTCAACGCCGAGATGGACTACGGCTATCGGGCGGCCCGCGTGCACGAACTGTTGGTAGCCGGCGCCCCGCACGACATCGAGAGCTTCCAGGCGATCCAGGCCGACACGAAGCTGCTCAGCGTCGATGAGATCATGCCGTACCTCGCGGCCGTTGAACTCGAGGGCGACGCAGCGAAGCTGCGGGAGTGGTTGCTCGCGTGGGACGGCCGGTTCGATCCGGCGAGCGCTCGGGCGGTCCTGTACGCGCTGTTCTGGGATGCGTTGGTGCGGAACGTCTTCGCCGACGAACTCGGGAGCGACGTTCAGTTGGTGGGTGGGGATCGCGAGATGCGGGCGATCGCTTGCCTGCTCGAACGGCCGGACGATCCGTGGTGGGACGACGTCATGACCGAGGACGCGGTCGAGACACGGGACGAGATGTTGCAACGATCGTTCGCCGAGGCGCAACGCACGGCGGCAGCGCGATACGGCGCAGACCGCGCCGATTGGTCGTGGGGTTCGGTGCATGTCGCGACGTTCGTCAGCCGGCCGCTCGGGCAGAGCGGTGTCGGGATCTTCGAGCGCCTTGTCAATCGGGGGCCGATCTCCGTCGGGGGGATGACCGATACGATCTCGAACACCCGTTGGAACGTCTCGGCGGACACGTTCGAGGTGAAGAGCATCCCCGCGATGCGGATGGTCGTCGATCTATCCGACCCGTCGCGTTCCGTTGCGATTCACTCGACCGGCCAGAGCGGCCATCCGTTCGCGAGCGACTACGACAGCATGATCGACGAGTGGAAGGCCGTCCGTGCTTCCCCGATGTTGTGGTGGCGTGCAGAGATCGAGGACGCGGCGGTCGATCGGTTGGTCCTCCGGCCGGTGAACGGAACCGGCTCGGGCGTGTAAGTCACCCGAATCCATCCAACGGAGGCGATTCGCATGCATCGTCGTACCGTCCGGTCCGTGTCCGTCCTGCTTCTCGGAATGCTCCTCGGCGTCTCCGTCGGCGCGTTCGCCGACGGCGTGATCCTCCCGGATCGTCCGGAGCACGGTTGGCTGTCGATCGTCTATCACGACGTCGAGGTGACGATCCGAGACGGGGTCGTCACGACGCACGTCGATCAACAGTTTCGCAACGACACCGGGCGTGACGTCGAGGGACGATACGTCTTCCCTCTCCCGCCCGGAGCGGTCGTGTCGAGTTTCACGATGTGGGTCGACGGCGAGGCGCTCGAAGCGCGGATTCTCGACGCCGACGAGGCGCGGACGATCTACGAGGAGTATGTCCGTCGGGCGATCGATCCTGCGCTGCTGGAGTACGTCGGGCGCGACACGTTGTCGGCACGGATCTATCCGATTCCTTCCGGGGGCGAGCGTCGGATCGAGATCACGTACTCCGAGCTGCTTTCGGCGGAGAGTGGAACGTACCGGTACCGGTATCCGCTCGACACCGAGCGCTTCACGGCCCGGCCGCTCGAGCGGGTGACGATCTCGTTCGACCTAGAGACGAGCGCGGCCCTGGGAGCGGTCTATTCGCCGACACATGTTGTCGACGTGGTGCGCACGTCCGCGACCACTGCAACCGGTCGATACGCGGCCTACGACGTGCGCCCGGCGCAGGATTTTCTCCTGTACTACTCGGCGACCGTCGACGCGATCGGAATGACTGTCTTGACGTATCGGGTTCCGGGCGAGGACGGCACTTTCCTGTTGGTTGCGACGCCGCCGGATCTGGCCGAGACGTCGACGATTCCGAAGGATCTCGTCTTCGTGCTCGACACCTCGGGGAGCATGAGCGGAGGGAAGATCGGCCAGGCCAAGGAGGCCCTCCGCTTCGTCCTCGAGAACCTGAACCCGGACGACCGTTTCGCCGTCGTCGCCTTCTCGGATACCGTCGCCGCGCTCCATCCGTACCTGACGGACGTGTCGGCGGAGAGCGTATCCGAGGCGGCCACGTGGGCGTCGAGGATCGGGGCTGGAGGCGGCACGAATATCGATGAGGCGCTGTCGTTGGCGTTGTCGCTGTTCGAAGCGAGCGATCGGCCGCGCTTCCTGATCTTCCTGACCGACGGCGAGCCGACGGTCGGTGAGACCGATCCGATCGAGATCGCTGCCCGCGCGGTTGCGGCCAACGACGCGGCGGCGAGGCTGTTCGCTTTCGGCGTTGGCACGGACGTGAACACCGTGCTGCTCGACCAGCTGGCCCGGGAGAACCGGGGCACGACGACGTACGTTCTTCCCGGCGAGAACCTCGAGGTCGCCATCTCGAGCTTCTACCGGAAGATCGCATCGCCGCTTCTCGCCGACACGGCGCTGTCGATCGACGGTGTCGAGATCTACGATCTCTATCCGACCGTCCTGCCGGACCTGTTTCGCGGAACGCAACTGATCGTCCTCGGACGGTATCGCGGCGACGGGGATGCCCGGGTGTCGGTGTCGGGAAACGCCGCGGGAATCGAGACGGCGTACACGACGGTCCGGTCGTTTCCGAACGCGTCGCTCGAGAACACGTTCCTGCCTCGGTTATGGGCGGGACGAAGGGTGTCGTACCTGTTGACCCAGATCCGACTGTACGGAGAGAACGACGAACTCGTCGACGAGGTCATTCGGCTCAGCCGGCGGTACGGGATCATCACGCCGTATACGTCGTTCCTCGTCGAGGAGGACGCGTACGACGCCGAGGAGGCGGCGGACGCCGTTCGACAGACGACGGCCGCGCCGGCGACGGGGGCGAACGCGGTCGCCGGCTCCACGTCGCTCAAGACGCTCTCCGAAGCCGAAACCGTCCCGTCCGGCGGCGAGGGGGTCCGGATCATCGACGACCGAACCTACTTCCTCCGGGACGAGACCTGGGTCGACAGCGAGTATGACGACGAGGAAACGGTTGACGTGGTCCTGTTCAGCGCCGCCTATTTCGATCTGACGGAGATCCTTCCATGGATCGCACCGCACCTGGCGATCGGCGATCGGGTGATCGTGCGCGTCGGCGATACGTTCGTGCGGATCGGGGAGGACGGGCTGAGCGAACTGACCGACGGGATCGTTGGCGAATTGACGTCTTGAGCCGTTCGGCGCGCGGGCCGCTAGGACGCAAGCGCGCCGAGCGCCTGCTCGAGGTCGGCGAGGAGCCCATCGACCGGCTCGAGGCCGACCGAGAGACGAACGAGACTCTCGGAGATCCCGGCCTCGCTCCGCTCCGTCTCGTTCATCGACGCGTGCGTGTTCGTCACAGACTGGTTCGCGAGGGTCGTGACGCCGCCGAGGCTCGTCGCCAGCTTGATCGTTTGGAGCCGGTCCATGAATCGGGCGGTCCCGTCGTGGTCCGCCTCCAGCTCGAACGAGACGATGCCGCCGAATCCGCGCATCTGCCGGACGGCGAGCGCGTGATCGGGATGGCTCGAAAGGCCGGGGTAGTGGACCGCGCGAACGGACGGCTGCGCGGCAAGCCAGGCTGCAATCCTCCCCGCGGAGACGTTCTGGCGGTCGACGCGAACCTCGAGCGTTTGGAGCCCGCGCCAGACGAGGTACGCCTCGGCCGGGCCGAGAATGCCGCCGAGCGTTCGCCGGAGCATCCAGATGCGGTGGGCCGTGTCAGCGTCGCAACAAGCGAAGCCGGCGGTGGCGTCATGGTGCCCGCCGAGGTACTTCGTCGCGCTGTGCAGGATGACATCGACGCCGAGTTCCTGTGAGCGCAGATTGACCGGCGAGGCGAACGTCGCATCGAGAAGCACGGCGGCTCCGTTTGCGTGGGCGATCGTCGATAGGGCTTCGATGTCGAGGATCCGAAGCAGTGGATTCATCGGCGATTCGAGGTACAACATCGCGGCGCCGTGCTCGATCCGCTCGATGCATGCATCGACGTCATCGGGACCGAACAGCGCCGTCTCGACGCCGAACGACGGCAGAACGTCGACGAGGAAGCGAACGGTCTCTCCGTAGGTCGCGATCGCCGCGACGACATCACCGGACGAGACGTGGGCAAGGATCGACGTCGTGATCGCTGCCATCCCCGAGGCGAAACCGACCGTCTCGTCGGTTCCTTCGAGGCCGGCGACGCGCCGCTCGACCTCGCGAACCGTTGGATTGTCCCAGCGGGTATAGATGTAGCCGGTTCGATGCTGGACAACGTCGATCAGGTCGGCGGTCGTTTCGAATCGGTACGTGGCCGCATGAACGATCGGCGGAACGACGGGTTCTCCCTTCATGGACCCCTCCCCATGGCGCTGGAACGCACGGTATCCCGTGCAGGGCGAGGCGTCAATGTGAGAGCGGCTCGCCCGGTGTCGGTATGATACGATGCAGTGGCTCGCGGCGGCCGAGCCGCGTCGACCGGAGGGGTGCAAGGAGGCTCAGGGATGGGTGCAGGGAAGGTTGTGACGCTGATTCTCGGGAGCGTGATCCTGCTTCTTGGGATCGCGATGCTGTTCGGCGGGGGCGCGCTGGTTGGGGTGGATCTCGGTTTCACCGACGACGAGGGGTTCCTGACGACACCTCCGGCCGAACTCGAGCGGGCGACGTACGCGGTGGTCGGAGAGGCGGTGTTCGAGGGGGAGTGGGTCTGGTGGTACCGTCATCCGACGACGGCGCGAATCCGAATGACGTCGGACCGACCGGTCTTCCTCGGAATCGCGCCGCGCGACGACCTCGAGGCGTACCTGTCCGATATCTCGTACTCGGAGATCGAGCGGATCGACTTCAACACGTATCGCGGACGGCGCCTCTGGGCGACCGAGTACGACGATGTGCTCGGATCGAGCGCCCCGACGCGACCGGCCGAGCAGACGTTCTGGGTCGCGCAGGCCGAGGGCGAAGGCGTGCAAACGCTGACCTGGACGCTGGAGCCGGGCGAGTGGATGCTGGTTGTGATGAACGCCGATGGCTCGCCGGGCGTTGAGGCGAGCGGGACGGTCGGCATCGAGGCGCCGTGGCTGCTGGCGGTCGGGATCGGTCTGCTCGCTGCCGGCGTCGTGATTCTCGCGATCGGTCTGGCGCTGGTGTTGATCGCGGCGCGATCGTCACGAACTGCGACGGCGGATCGGTCCGAGCCCGCTGAACCCGAATCGCCGGGCCGCTTCCCGATGACCTTCGTTGCGGAGTTAACCGAACCGCTCTCGCCGGCATTGTGGTTGGTGAAATGGTTCCTGTTGATTCCGCACTTCGTCGTGTTGGCGTTTCTGTGGTGCGGCTTCGCGGTGTCATGGCTCGTTGCGCTCTTCACCATCCTGTTCACCGGGCGGTATCCGCGGGGACTGTTCGAATACAACGTCGGGGTGCTGCGTTGGTCGTGGCGGGTGGCGTTCTACAGCTACGACGCGCTCGCGACCGATCGGTATCCGCCGTTCACGCTGCACGCGGGGGGATATCCGGCCGATCTGGATGTCGCGTATCCGGATCGGTTGTCCCCGGGGCTGGCGCTGGTGAAGTGGTGGTTGCTGGCGATTCCGCACTACATCGTTCTCGGTGTCATCCAGGGAGGCTCGGGCTTCTACCAGTTCGGGCTGACGTTCATCCTGACGATCTTCTCCGGCGTCACGCTGCTGTTCACCGGTCGGTACCCGCACGAGCTGTTCCGACTGATCGTCGGGCTGAACCGATGGACGTTCCGGGTTCTCGCCTATGCGGCGTTGATGACCGACGTGTATCCGCCGTTTCGATTGGAGGAGTAGGAACGGGTTGCTTCGACCGGAGAGAATCTGAGTGTCACGCATCTTCTGAACGAGCTGTAAGGGTTGCATCCTGAATCTTCTCGATATAGGGTATTACCCGAGATCCAGCTGGGCCATCTCGGGCAAGGCAGCCTTGGAAGAGCCGCCGCGATATACCGGCCGGCGCCTGTCCGTGGGCGCGTTGGCCTGGGAAGGACGGACCGACATGCCGCGGTATCTATGGGGACCCGGAGGACAGCGATGGGAGGTCATCTACCATCAGCCGTTCCAGATGTGGGAGATCGTCGAGTCCGCGACGTGCCCGTTCTCGCTTCAATACTGCGAGCGATGCGGCTTGACCGCGGAGATCTGCCGTGTCTGCGGCGGGAGGGCGGAGCCGGCCGTCTTCCTTCGGAACCCCGAGACCGGTTCCGTGTTGTTCGATACGGGGCCGATCTGTCTTTCGTGCGTCTGCGGGGATCGGACGTGGTACACGAAGGTCTCGATCTCCATTCCGCGATCGCTGCTTGGGGAGCCGAATCCGCCGGATCGTCGGACGGACGGAGTCGAACCAAACGCGGATCGGAACGATACAACACGAACGAAGCTTGCTCGGCTGCCGAACTAGAGAATGCCCGCTGCGCTTCCCTTGCAATGCACTCACCGTCGTTGTAGAGTGACGCGGCAGAGCTAAAGGCTCAAGTGGCTATTCGCAGGCGGGGTTCTGAGCTGACTCCTTTGTAGTCTTCTCGGGCAGAGCGCCCCGCCTGCTTTCTTGTGGAACGTCGAGCGTAGGCCGTTGCACAACGCTTGCCCCGTCGGTACACTTACACCAATGTTGGTAGGTGTGCAGTCGCTTTCTCGGAGTCCGGAGTATTCCTGAAATCCCAGATTGCTCTAGCTCGCTTAGGCATCCAGCATGGAGGAGGGTTTCCACATGTCCGAACGGCTGACGGGTACCGTCAAGTGGTTCAACGACGACAAGGGCTTCGGCTTCATCGAGCGTGAAGGTGGCGAAGACGTCTTCGTGCACTTCAGCTCGATTCGTGGAGAAGGCTACAAGTCGCTGCAGGACGGCCAGCAGGTTGAGTTCACCCTGGGACAGGGCCAGAAGGGCCCCCAGGCGCTCGACGTCGTGGCGCTCTAGCAGCATCATCGCATCGAAATCCAAGGCCGCGGCGCGCGGGATCTCCCGTGCGCCGCGCTCTTCTTTGGGGACTACGTCGATTCCGATCGGCGCCGCCCGGCCTCACGGTGGACCGAGAGCAGAATCAGCGTGCCGGCGAGCAGGAATCCGATGATCGACATCAGGGCGTAGCGATGCGCCGCCTGCTCGGCGAGGATCGCCGTCTCTCCGCTTCGTTCCAACACGTTCGCGACGTGGAAGACGATCGCCCCGAACACGGCCGGTCCGACGGCGGATGATGTCCGCCCGGCGACGGCGAAGAACCCGTAGAACTCAGCACTTCTGCCCGACGGCGCCAGCATTCCCACGGTCGCACGGCTGACGGATTGCACGCCGGTGAGTGCGAACCCTGCTACCGCGCCGATCACGTAGAACGCGAGAATCGAGTGGGCGAAGAAGAGCCAGAGGACCGCTCCGATCATCGCAGCAAGCGAGAACAGAAGCGTGTTTCGGAAGCCGAGGCGGCCAATCATCAGGCCGGGAACGAACGCCCCGGGGATGCTCGCGATTTGGACGACGATCATGAAGACGATCACCTGATCCCGCCCCAATCCGAACAGCGTGGATCCGAGGATCGCGCCGTAGCTGAGCGTGATCAGAATCCCCTCGTTGTAGATCAGGAACGCGAGCAGGAATTTCCCGAATTCCCGATGGTGTCGGGCGGCACGGAACGTCTCGGACAGCCGGTGGAACGGGATTCGGAGGAGGTCGCGGCCTCGCGGCAACGGTTGTCGATGGCCCTCATCGACGGTTCGAAGAAGCGGCACGGCGAATGCGGCGAAGTACAACGCGGTGAACACCAACGACAGACGGACGATCAGCGCACCTCCGACGAGCTTCACCGCGGCGAGGACGACAAGAAGACACAGGACGCCGCCAGCCGAGCCGATCGCCCAACCGTTTCCCGAGACCCGGCCCATCTCTTGCTCGCCGGCGATCTCGGGAAGGAAGGAATTGTAGAACACTTGCCCGCTTCGATAGCCGATCTCGGCGAGGATGAACAGCGCCATCCCGAGCACGACGGCGCCCTCGGTGACGAAGAAGAGGGACGCCGTGAACGCGCACGCGATGATCGTGAAGAGGGTCAGGAACCGCTTCTTGCTGCCGGAGACGTCGGCAATTGCACCGAGCATCGGCGATGTTACGGCGACGATCGCCGTGGCTGCGGTGACGGCGATACCCCAGAAGAACGAGCCGCGCGCGCCCCCCACGACGCTTTCCTTGAAGTAGGTCGCATACACGGCGAGCAGAACAACCGCCGCGTATGCCGAATTGCCGGCATCATAGAGGTACCATGCCCTTCGTGTTCGCTTGTCGGCAGGTTCGTTCGTCATTCCAACCCCTCCCTCTCGTGTGACCAAGGATACGCTGCGGCGTCTTGAGCTGCGGCTCGGACCGCTGCGTCGTCCGAGAATACCCCGTGTCGCGACGGCGGGATCAGCTCCGCGATACTGCGCATGACCGTCTCCCCGATCCGATCGATGGCCTCGCGACCCTTCCGACCGCGAGGTACCGCTTCGAACGGCCCGAACGGTCTGCCGATACGGATCGTTACGCGGGCGCGTCGGAGCCGGCGGAGACTCGAGAAGAGGTCCGTGAGTCCATCAAGGCCGACCGGCAGAATCGGTGCCCCCGTGCGTGCCGCAAGGTACGCCGCGCCGGGGCGTGCCGGACGGAGAACAGCGGCCCAGCTTCCGCCTTCCGGAAAGATGCCGAAGATGCCGCCAGCCGAAAGCGCCGCCTCGGCGGCGCGCAGCGCGTCTCGCGACGAGCCGCCGCGGTGGACGCGCGTTGTCCCCCACAGCGTGGTCAGCCACTTGACGCCGGTCGGCGCATTCGGCAGCTGGGCCCCGCCGATGAACTCCAGTGGCCAAGGCATCGCACGGATGACGGCCACCGGGTCGACGAAGTGGAAGTGGTTGGCGACCACGAGAAGCGGGCCCTCCTCGGGCAAGTTTTCTTCGCCTTCGATCCGAAGCCGTGTGAGAACGGCAAAAGCAAGGCGGATAAACGCCCGCAGGACCGCACGAACGAGCCGATGCGTCGGCTGCCACCCCCCCGTACCCATACCCCGAGTCTACCAGGAACTGGCGACTCGGGAAACCGCTTGCGGGACGCGAAAGCGTTCTTGACACCCTGAGACCGTCAGAACGGATGGGTCAAGGGTCGCCCTCGCAGGGGAGGTTAACCGGCCATATCGAGTGGCTGCCCGACTCGAAGCCGGGTAAGGTAACGCGGGAAGGGGTTGGCACTCCATGCCGCGCAATCGCAGCAATCTGGTGTGGATCGATCTCGAGACGACCGGCTTGAGCGTCGGCAGACGAGCGATCCTCGAAATCGCAAGCATCGTGACCGACAAGGAACTGCGGATTATCAGCGAGGGGCCGACGTTCGTGGTTCACCAGCCGGAAGAGGTGTTGGAGCGGATCGACCCATGGTGCGAGCAGCAGCATGGCTTCTCCGGTCTGCTCGAGGAGTGCCGCGCTTCGGATGTGTCGCTCCGCGATGCGGAGCAGAAGACGCTGACATTCCTCCGCAAACATACCCACCGTGGTGTGGCGCCGCTGTGCGGCAACTCGATCCTGCTCGATCGACGCTTTCTGATGCGTTACATGCCGGAGCTCAATGGCCACCTCAGCCATCGAAACGTCGATGTCAGCGCGATTCAGGAACTCGCGATCCGATGGTTCCCCGGCGTGATCGCGAGGCTGGACAAGCGGTCGACGCACCGCGCAGCAGACGACATTCGGGAGTCGATCGAGGAGCTTCGGCTGTACCGACGGCTCGTCTTCCGTGAGTGACGCAGGTTTCGAGTGTCGTCACACGGTACGAGGGAGAGGCCGCTAGCTGTCGGTCGGTCCCGGCGTGGTTCGGTCTTCGGGCCACTGAGGCGCCCGCTGCAGGCAGAAGGCGCGGGCGACGGCAACCGCTTTCGAGATCTCGTCCGGATTGATCACGACTCGCCCCGACGAGCGCTGGAGCCACGAGCAGTTTTCGATCGCGCGGCTGGCGTGCTCGTCTCCGGCCGAGATCGCCCGCAACACCGCCATCCCGTCCCGCTGCGACACGCGATCGAGGTTGATCTTCTCCGCCCAGAGGAGGAGCAGCGTCATCGCGAGAACCGCGTTGCTGACCGCATTGCGGCCGCGTTCGGGGGTTTGGCGTTTGAACGCCTCCCAATAGCGGCGGTTCAGGAACAGGTACGGCGGCATCATCCGCGGATGGCAGGAGGCGAGAACGTCCTTGACCGAGACGTCGAGGTCGTTGGCCAACGACCGGATTGCGACGCGCTCCTCCTCGGGAACCCACTCCGTCAGATCGTCATCCGCCTTCTGAAAGGTGCTGTCACCGAGGCCGGCCTGGATCGCCTCGAAGGCCGCCTGCCAGATCTCCGGATCGTCCGATTCGGCCACCGTCACGTCGTCGGCCTTCAGAATCAGAGTGAGTCGTGCCTTGATTGCCATGTCTCCTCCTGAGGTGAGAAGCCTCTCCGTATTGTACTCAACAAGGTCGTTTCTTCAAGCCCATAGGAAGGGTTTGGCCACGTATTCGACAAGTATGGTTGCAAAAGACCTCCAAATAGCTATACTGAAGGTCGCCTAATACGCCCAATATGGTCGGATTGCGTGAGGAGGTCGCCGATGCTGACGATTACGGTAGAACGCTTCAACGGGCAGGATGGATCGAGGAACGATCCGGGTTCGCTACCCGGCTCGACGATGGGATCGGAATGCATACCCGGACGTCATCTACGGGAGATGTCGAGCCGCAAGGCCGACGCCGCGGAAGCGGAGTCCGGTCCATCGCGACAAAGCCGTTGTCTCGTTTCGCTTCGCCTGTTTGGGCTGGTCGAGATCACCCACGCGCGAACCTCTTGGCGCGCCGAGTGAATACCTCATCGGCTGTCGGGCCGAGCGGTCCCGGGTAGACTGATCGCACGGAGCCGATGATGGAGACGAGGGAACCCAGATCGCGGATCGTGCTGCTTGGCACCGGAACGCCGAACGCCGAACCGGAGCGATCCGGTCCGGCGCTCGCGGTGGTCGTCGACGAGACGGCCTATCTCGTGGATTTCGGGCCGGGCGTCGTCCGTCGCGCAGCGGCGGCGACCGAAGCCGGCATCGAGGCCTTGACCGTCACGCGGCTCGAGCAGGCGTTCGTCACGCACCTCCATTCGGACCACACCGCAGGGTATGCCGACCTGATCCTCACCCCGTGGGTGCTCGGACGCGAGCGGCCGCTTCGCGTCTACGGTCCGCGCGGCCTGAAGGCGATGACCGATCACGTCGTGGCCGCGTATCGGGAGGACGTCCGACAGCGTCTCGACGGGCTCGAGCCGGCGAACCGAACCGGGCATCGCGTCGAGCCGACGGAGATCGAGCCGGGGGTCATCTACGAGGACGATCGAACGACGATCGAGGCGTTTGCGGTCAATCACGGCACGTGGCCGGCGTACGGTTATCGATTCACGACGCCCGATCGATGCTTCGTGGTTGCCGGTGACACGGCGCCATTCGACGGGTGGGAAACAGCCTATGCCGACTGCGACATCCTCGTTCACGAGGTGCAATCGGCGGAAGGGCTCGCTCGGCGCGATCCGGCGTGGCGAGCTTATCACACCGCGGTTCACACGACGACGATCGATCTGGCGGCCGTCGCGTCCGTCGCGAGACCGGGCCGAATCGTCTTGACGCATGTTCTTCTGCATGGCGCTTCGGAGGCAGATCTTCTGCGAGAGATCCGTGAGCGATACGTCGGGGAGGTCGTGCTCGGCCGGGACCTCGCCGTCTACTAGGTGCGCATCGGCTCGGCGAGGGGGGGGGAGGCGTACAATGCGCTGAGGTGATGTGATGTGGAGAGGGTTCAGGTGGCCGAGCGCATTGTGCAGTACCGGTTCGAACCCGAAGAAGGGAAGCACTACGGGTTTAATCTGACCGCCCTGCTCGACGAGACGTGCCATCGCGCGTTGCTTATCGACACGGCGTATGAGGGACAGGCCCGTGCGGCGTATGCCGACCTGACCGAACGAGGATATGAACTCGGCGCCGTCGTCATTTCGCACTTCCATCCCGATCACGTATTGGGGATGAAGGTGCTGCCACGGACGACGGTGTACGGCAGCGTTCGCTGCGACGAGACGTTGCGGCTGTACCCCGACGAAGCGGAGCGGCGCGTGATCAAGCCCACCGATCGCGTCTCCGATCGATCGCAGGTCAGCTTCGGACCGTTTGACCTCGCCTTCCGTCTTGCCCCCGGGCACTCTCCCTGCTCGATGTACACGCTGATCGATGACGATTTCGTGCACGTGGCCGACAACATCATGACGTCGAACGACGGACAGGACATCCTCCCGTGGGCAGCCTACGAGCTGATCGAAGATCACATCCGCTCGTTGGAGGCGCTGGGCGATGTCGGGACCCGGAGCTTGCTGCTCAGCCACGGCGTCGTTCTCGAGGACGCGGAGACGATTCGCCGGGCGATCGACAACCGCGTTGCCTACTTCCGCGCCGTCCTTGCCGGGGACGGGCGAATCTCCTACGAGGAGGCCGTGGCGGGCTGCGGCTGCGAGTTCCTTCACAAGGAGTGGCTGATCCGCCGCAGCTGAGCCTCCCTCCATTCGAGACTGTCTATCCGTGTAAGGCTTGGGGAGGATTTGACGAGAAAGCCAAGATAAGATACCCTCAATCATGAAATGCGGTTATCTTTGCAGACATTGTTTCGCGTGGGGCCCCCCTCCCGCTTTCTCCTGGCGGGGGTCGTCCTCGGCGTGGTGGTCGGTGGAGCGTGTGCAACGGTCTTGTGCGTCGCGGGCGACATCGAAGCGAAGCTCGTCTACGTCCCGGGCGGCCGTTGGGACCTGGAGAGCGAGTTAACGCTCGGCGAGTGGAGCGGATGGGATCTCGCCGTCGCGCTCGAGATCGAAGCGTGCAGATGGAAGCGGATCGAAGCCGAGCTCTCCTTCGAATGGTTGCATGGCGAGATCTCCAGCATGGCACGGTGGGATCCGAGGAAGGGCACGTTCGCGAAGTGGACGGTGGACGGCTCGTTGGAGAGGGTCGACACCACGTTTGCCGTGGGGTTCGACCTGTCGCTGACGCGGTGCTGGACCGATCTGGAAATGAAAGCCGAGACCGGCGGATGTCAAGTCGAGATCGAGCTTCGCCTCGGGGCTTCGAGGTCCTTCTGCTTCGACTTCTATCGGATCGACGTCGACGTCTCCTTCGAAGCCTCCGGCCTCCCGATCGACGTCGAGTCACGCCTGTCCGCGAAGAAGGGTTTCGAGTGGATCGAGGTCGAAGCGGGCATCCCGGTGCCCGTCACGTGGTTGGGGGTCGAGGTGGCCGGGCGATGGGCCGCGCACGGTCGGACGGTTTCGTTCGAGCCCGAACTCGAGGCGGAGGCGATGTGGGAGGCTGGCGGCCTGTCGCTCGAGCTGTTTGGCGAGATCGTGTCTGGCTCACCGATCGCGCTTCTTGGGCTGACGATCGCCGGGGTCCGTGTCGAGGGTGCGTGGGGGGATCTGCAGTTCGCGTGGGGAACGAGTTTCGACCGATCATCGAATAAGGCGGTCACCGGGAAATCGGCGTATGGGGCGATCGCCGAGATCGGGTTCGACGGGGACATGCGGTGCGGTGGCGAGGTGTCGCTCGGGCTCGTGCACTACGCCGCCGATCCGTCGATCTTCGTGGCGTGGGATCGGACGGTATGGTCGGCATCGTGGGAGCCGGAGGGTTCTCCCGCCTTCGATTTGGAGGTCACGCTCGACGGGCGGGAATGGGTCGAGATTTCCGCCGGGATCGATGTCGACTGGTAATTCGCGCCTCCTCCTCGACCCTCCGTGAGTGTTTTCTCCGTCTATGCCTGCCGGCGATGCTCTTTCCTCATGGGAGAACGGCGACACAAAGGAAGCGATTCGCGGGACGGGCGTGATTCCCTCCGGACAGGCGTTGACGCGTGCTGCGGCGTCGGCTCAGATCGATCCGCTGCGTCGGGCACGCCCGAGGTGTCCCTGTACATCGCCGACAACGACGCTGCGATGAGCCGCGTGAGCTGGCACGTCGTCGTCGGATCGTTGGGGTGCCACGAAGGGCCGAGCCCGGCGGAAGACGAACGTGCATTGGCGGATAGCACGTTCGGTGCTATGCTTGCGGCCTGCCCAGCCGGCCTGGAGGTGCCGCCTGCGATGATCGATGCCGTGCTGTTCGACTTCGATGGACTGATTCTCGACACCGAGAGCACGCTGCGGCGCGCATGGGAGGAGATCTACCAGAGCCACGGCCTCTCGGTACCGGGCGCCGTGTGGGCGTCATGGGTCGGCAGCTCGGCCGATCCGGTCGAAGCGTACGAGTACCTCGAGCGGAATCTGGAACAGCCGATCGACCGCTCCGCGCTTCGAGATCGCAGAATGGCGCGTGAACATGAGCTGTTGAAACGCGAGCAGGTGATGGCCGGCGTCGTCGAGCTAATCGACGATGCCGTCGACCGAGAACTCCGCCTCGCGATCGCATCGAGTTCGGATCACGAATGGGTCGCCGGGCACCTGCGACGGCTCGGCCTCTTCGACCGGTTTGACGCGATCGTCACGGCCGATGATGTCGTCGCGACGAAGCCGGCTCCGGACCTGTATCGGGTCGCGCTCGATCGGCTCGGTGTTTCGGCCGAGCGAGCGATCGCGTTCGAGGATTCGGCCCACGGCGTCGCGGCGGCGGCAGCGGCGGGCCTCTTCTGCATCGCAGTACCGAACCGAGTCACGCGGCATGCATCCTTTCCCGGGGCGAACCTGATTGTCGAGACGCTCGCCGGACGGCCTCTGGCCGAATTTCTGCGAGCGGCCGAATCGGCCGCTCGGGGATACTGATCCTCGGAGCTGGTTGACAGCCCGAGACCGAGCATCCTACGATACGCGTAGCTTCGCAGTGAGGGGGACGGGATGATTCGATGTAGGGTGGTGCTTCTCTGCTTCGTCGCGTCGGCGATCGTCGGCGTCGGCGCCTGGTCGGCGGACTTCTCGGGGATGGTCGGGGTGCAGACGACCTTCCTTCCAGCGGTCTCAGGAGACGTTTGGCTCGATCTCGATTGGGACATGGATGGATGGGGCCTCGGGATGTTGACGGAGGTCGATCTTCTCCCGGCGTTCGGCGTCCGCTGGACGGGCACGGTGGATGCCGCCGTCGGGCCGGTGGACCTTCGGGGAACGACGGCGATCGACATCGTGCCGTTTGACATCGCAGGGTTGAACCTGTCGGCCGGGATCGGCCTGCTGGACATGGCCGGCGATGGGTACACCGCGACGATCGATGCGAGCCTTCTGACCGTGATTCTCCCGGCGTTTGGGACCACGTTGTCGGTCGATCTTGCCGCATCGTTCGGGGCGGCATCGCTGTGGTCGAACGTCGCGCTTGCCGTTCCCGGGTTCGGCGTGACCGCGCTGACCGGCGCGGAGGTGCGCGTGCTCGATCTCGAGCTCGACGATGGCGGACTGACGCTCGACCTCGGGACGTCGGCGACGCTGTTGCCGGCCGTCGATGCCCAGTTCTGGTTCGACGCGGGGCTGCAGCTCGGGGTCGTCACGATCACGGCGCAGACCGAATTCGAGCTGATGCCGTTCGGGTTGGCGGAGCAGCGGATCGAGGTTGAGGTTGCGCTGGACGCTCTGACGATCGCGGCCTGGTTCAGTTTCGATGGCGCGGGGGATCTGGCCGCGGGGATCACCGGAACCTACGACTTCCCGTAGTCCTCTTGCAGGTCCGTCGTGCCTGGGGGATGTCCCTATCGGCTCCTGCGCGGCTGAAAGTCGACGCGAGGAAGCACGGCGCTTGATCCGTTGTTCCCGCGGAGAATTTCGAACTCCATCGCGTAGGCCTCCTCGAGGGTGGCTTCATCGATCGCGAGGGCCGGCGGGCCGCCGCCGATCGATGCCCCCTTGGCGAGGAAGAGGACCTCGTCGGCGTACAGGAGGGCGTTGTTTGGGTGGTGCGACGTGACGATGAATGAGCGGCCGGCGTCGGCGAGCCGCCGGACGATGCGGAAGATCCCGTGTTGATGATGGGGATCCAGGTGCGCCGCCGGCTCGTCCATCAACAGGCAGACGGCGCCCTGCGCGAGCCCCCGCGCGATCAGAACAAGCTGCCGTTCCCCCCCGGAGATCGCGGTGTACGGGCGATCGTGCAGCTCCGACGCGCCGACGGCGTCGAGCGCCTCTGCCACGGCGTGCCGGTCGTTGCGCCCCGGACGCGCGAACAGCCCGAGGTGCGGTGCCCTCCCCATCAGGACGGCCTGTTCGACGGTGTAAGAATAGACCGGCTCGTGCAGCTGCGGGGCGACTCCGATTCGTCGCGCACGATCCCGGATGCTTAGATGTGCTAACGGGGTCCCATCGATCGCGACGAGGCCGGATCGGGGCGTACGGAGGCCGCTGAGGCAGTCGAGGAGCGTCGTCTTCCCGGAGCCGTTGGCGCCGAGTACGAACAGGCCCTCGCCGTCCTCGATGGCGAGGGAGACGCCACGAAGCGCGTCCCGCCCCGGCCGGTACGCGTAGTGGATTCGATCGGCGACGAGTCTCATCGCGCCTCTCCTCTTGCTCGCAGGAAGCGGAGGAACAGCAGGAAGAAGGCCGGGACGCCGATCAGCCCGGTCAGGATGCCGAGCGGGATCTCGCTCGGCAGCGCGGTGCGCGCGATCGTGTCGAGGACAACGAGCGTCGCCGCACCGATCGCGGCCGACGCCGGGATCAGTGCCTTGTGGTCCGGTCCGACCCACGCACGGGCCGCGTGCGGAACGAACAGCCCGATCCACCCGATCATTCCGCCGACCGCCACCGACGCGGCGACCATGACGGTTCCGACGCCGATCACGGCGATCCGAAGCGGACGGACGCGGATGCCGAGTGCCGTCGCTTCGGCGTCGGACAGCGTCAGAAGGTTCAGCCGCCATCGGATCAGAAGAAGGATGGCCGATCCGACGCCGGTGATCACGAGAAGCGGTGGGAGAGTCGCCCACCGGGCGCCGCTCAGGCCGCCGAGCAACCAGTAGGTGATCGCCGGCAGATGACTGAGCGGATCGGCGACGTACTTGACCAGTCCGAGGAGGGCGTCGAACAGCGCCGAGACGAGGATGCCGCCGATCACGATGACCAGGGTCGACGAGCCAAACCGCCATCCGATGACCGCGACGAGGCCGACTGCGAGCAGTGCAAACGCGAACGCGGCGCCCTGCACGCCCGCGGTGCCGGCGGCGAAGAGCAGGGCGATCGAGGCACCGAACGCGGCGCCGGAGCTGATGCCGAGGATCCGTGGCTCGACGAGGGGATTGCGAAACAGCCCTTGGAATGCGGCGCCGCTGACGGCAAGGTTCGCCCCGATGCACGCCGCCGCGAGGGTGCGTGGCAGGCGCACGCGAAGGATCAGCGAACGCAGCACGTCGGACGTGTCGCCGAGTCCGAACAGCGTGCGGAAGGATTCGTCGAGCCGGACGCCGTATCGCCCGATCAGTAGCGACACGAAGAACAGGGCCGGCGGGGCGAGAGCGAGGATCCACACGGCCCGCCGGCGCGCCCTGCTCATGGTCCGATCAGATGCTCCCGCTCGCTGTCCGTCAGCGCGTAGCCGTAGTAGATCGCATAGAAGCGGTCGGCTTCGGCGGCGAGATCGATGCGGAGGAGATCGGGATAAAACCGACGGGCCATCCACGCGATGCCGAGCATCGACTCGGGGACCGGCGTGTCCATCGGGGCGAACACCCGCGGCATCCGGTACACCTGTCCCTTGTGAACGGCGGCGACCGCCGCCCAGTCCGGGTTCTCCAGCAGGGTGGACGGCTGAACCGGGCCGTACGGCGGGATCACGATGACCTCGGGATTCCACAGCAGGATCTGTTCGAGGTTGACCTCGTTCCAGTAGCCGGTCAGTTCCTGCGAGACCGACACGCCGCCGGCCGCTTCGATCAAGTAGGTCTGATACATGTCGCCGCTGGCCACCGTCAGCGGGTCGGTGCCGAGAAAGAGGACACGGACCCGCTTGTCCGGCTCGATGTCCGCCAGATCCGATTGGACGGCGGCGGCGAGGCGATCGTAGTCGTTGACGAAATCGTTCGCCCGCTCGCGTGCCGCCGCGCCGAGCGCCTGCCCCGTCAACCGGATCGACGCCATCAGAGCCTCGGGCGTTTCGACCAGGTAGCGGATTACCGGGATGTCGAGTTCGGCCAACTGATCGGCGAATGCGCCGTGTCTCGATCCGTCGACAAGGACCAGCTGCGCGCCGCGTGCGACGACCTCTTCGACGTTCGGATCGCCGAACGAGAGGGTCTGCTCGAGCCGGGGCTCGAGTCGAAACATCGACTCCGATGCCTGTTGGATTCCCTTCACGCCGACGTACCACGCCATCACCAGCCGGTCGCCGGCGCTGAGGGCGTAGACGGCGAACGTGCCCGGCCCGTAGACCGAGACGAGTCGGTCGACCGGCGGATTGATTCGGACCGTTCGTCCCGTCTGATCGACGAGCTCGAACGGTTCCTCCGCCTCGGTCGCTCCAGCTCCGACACCGCACGCGATGCAGGCGATGCAGATGACGATTCCCAGCCAGCGGACGCTACGCCTTGGATTCCGATTCACAACCTCTCCCCTCCCGAACCGAGCTCGCGCTCGTGCTCCTCGATCCAGCGGATCGTTCCCGCGATCTGGCTCCTCCGGTACGATGCGGCCAATCGGCCGAGATCGACGTCGTCACTCTCCAGCCCGCCCCGGGTCTTGAGATGCCCGTACAGCTCCCGGAGCCGGTCGAGTTGCCCGTCGACGAGGGTGCCGATCCGATCCGGGTCGAGCTTCCGGAGGAAGTAGATCTTGGCCAGGAACTCGACCCGAACCTGTCGAACGTGCCGCACCGGCGACGTGGCCCAGCTCCAGAACGCCTCCCGTCCTGCGGCGGTGGCCTCGTACACGTTCCGCGGCGGACCGGCATCGGTCGGTTCGACGGAACAGGAGACCCAGCCCTGCTCATCGAGACGGTGCAACACTTGGTACAACTGGCTGGAACCGACACGCCAGAACGCCCCCAACCCGCCGCTCAAGCGCTCGCGGAGCTCGTACCCGTGCATCGGCGCCTCGACGAGGTAGCCGAGGATGGCGTACTCGACGGCGAGGCCGCGGGATCGACGGGTGTATTCCATAATGGAATAGTCTACCCCCGGTCCCGTCGTGATGCCAGGCTGGAAGAAGAGGGGCCGTCCCGTAGGGGCGGCCCCTCACACACCGTCTAACGGTCTCTCGTCCGGCTAGTCGGTCGTCGCGGTGTACTGCACGACGACGCTGTACGTTCCTACCGGCAGGTCTCCGAGATCATCCTCGGCGACGTCGAGGGAGTACGCGACGTCGATGAAGTGCATTCCCCACGGTCCGTCCGTGGTATCGGGCGTCCGGACCAGGACGTTGTCGATCGTGATCTGGTCCGCCCCCGTCGGAACCGTCGAACCGCTCCAGAGGATCTCCTCCGTCAGCGTCCACGACGTCGTACTGAGAACCCGAAGGGTCGTGTCCGCCGACGCGGCGTACGTTCCGGGTCCGGTGATCGTTGGGAAATCGATGTTGCCGTTTGCCGTCACCGCCAGGGAGATCCAGGACGGAATGACGAACGTGGCGGTCGTCGTTGCGGTATCGCTGGCGCCAAGCGCCATTGCGCTTACGGCCAGCAGGGCGAGCAGTCCGAGGACTGGCGTTCGAAGCTTCCTCATCGTAGGCACCTCCAAAGGTCCGTCGAGCACATCTAGCGGCTCGGCTACCATCGGGAAATGCCCAGAAGGCCCGTAGCTTTGCGTCCCGCCCTTTCGGGCGGTTTGCCTTTTGTAGATGCCCCGTGAGGGTCGTCTCGGTGCGGCGGACCGTCCGCCGCATCCGGTCTACAATCGGTCGAGCGCGTAGTTTCGTTTCCAATGCTCCATCTGTCAAGGTTTGGCCTCAAAACACATGAAACGCGACGGTGTGTCTGTGCTGCCGATTCCCACGGAAGTGACAGCGGTTCCGTTCAGACGGCTAAACTGTGAGTTCGACGATCCGCACGTTGGCCTTGTCTCCGAGTTCGAGCAGCGCGAACGTCGACCGGCCGCGCGACGGCGCGACGGCGCCCGGGTTGATGAACAGCTTATCCTGCCATCGCTTGACGACCGGCGCGTGGAAATGGCCGAAGACGACGAGCTCGGCCTCGGGCAGCTGGGCCGCCATCGCCTGGAAGAACAGCTCCATCTCCGGGGCGTCGTAGCTGAGGCCGATGTAGCGGTCCTGGAGCGCATGACGCTGGTGGCCGTGCTTCAGCCCGATCATCCGACCGCCGAGGAAAAGGATCGCACGGTCGGGAAGCGCGGCGGCGACCTCGGGGGGATCCATGTTGCCGGCGACGGCGGTCGTCGGCGCGATGCGGTCGAGCGCCTCGATGACATCGAGCCGAACGATGTCCCCGGCGTGGAGTATCGCATCGACCGTCTCGAGGTGTCGAAGAAGGCTGTCCGGCAGACGGGCAAGCGATGCCGGGATGTGGGTGTCGGAGAGCAGAGCGATTCTCATCGGGACTCCGTCGGCTCGCTGCGCAGTCGTGCCGCATGCTCGCTGTATCCGCCTTCGTGGATCGACACCGTGCCGTCGTCGAGGAGGGCGATCCGGCCGACGACGCGATCGAGGAAGTAGCGATCGTGCGAGATCACGAGGATCGCCCCGTCGAACGCGTCGAGCGCCTCCTCGAGGATCTCCGCCGAGCGGATGTCGAGGTTGTTCGTCGGCTCGTCGAGCAGGAGGAAGTTCGCTCCGGACAGGACGATCCGCGCCAATTGAAGCCGGCTGCGTTCGCCGCCGGACAGGTCGCCGGCGGGCCGCCTGGCTTGATCGTACGTGAACGCGAATTTCAGCAGCGTGCGCATTGCCGATTCCTCCGAGATGCCGGCGGCGTAACGGAGGTGGTCGATCAGCGACCGCTTCGGATCGAGCGTCTCGTGCTCCTGTGCGTAGTAGCCGGTTCGAATGCTCGGACCCAGCGTGACCGTGCCC
>Ga0272443_10002812_pt1 | contig 21507 bp, 17 predicted proteins | sample SSMAcet12_FD_193581 | JGI IMG/M metagenome (GOLD analysis project Ga0272443, IMG submission 193581) | Marine sediment archaeal communities from Little Sippewissett salt marsh, Falmouth, MA, United States - SSM-Acet-12 | ecosystem: Environmental > Aquatic > Marine > Wetlands > Sediment ... | reverse complement strand
CGTGGTGGGGGGTGACGGGTCCAGGGGACTTGTGGAACATTCCCCCTACGACAGGATATACTACACCTGCGCGGCTCCCAAAGTGCCCGATATGGTGATTAAACAGCTGGCCGAGGGTGGCATACTGCTGGCGGTGGTCGGTCCGAAAAGGGGTGCCCAGATGCTCGAGAGATATCACAAGGGGTCCGGGGGGGTAACAAAAGAGGATCTGACCGGTTGTGTCTTTGTCCCGCTTATCGGGGAATACGGTTACTGAGAGGTTCTGGCCCTGAAGCCTTCCGGTGTCTCTTCAATATTCAGGACTGACGATATTTCAAAACCCACCTCACCCTCAAGAGCACCCTTCTCCTCCGATGTCATCTTGGAGAAGAGCACAACCGCCGTGACGGTGGTCCACCCCGCCAACTTCACACCCTTCGCCATCGCCCTCAGCGTCCCCCCGGTGGACAGCACATCATCCACAATTACCGCTCTCTTGTTATCCCCGGGAAGATGGAGGTACAACGAACCTCTTGAGTATCCGGTACTCTGATCGATGGCTACCTCCCCCGGGAGTCCGTATTCTCTCTTCCTCATTATGGAGAACGGCTTTTTACACGTGAGCGAGACACCCGCAGCAAGTGGTATCCCCATCGCCTCCGCTGTCACTATCATATCGTAATCATCACAAGGGGGAAGCCGTTCTTCCACGCACCTGGAGGCTGCCTCCAGAAGTAGCGGGTCAACACTGGGGATCCCGTCCGAGAGGGGATGCACGAAGTATCTGTATCCTCCCATGTTCACGACCGGGACCCCTTCAAAGGAGCCGACGAGCCTTTCGATATCATTCATAGCCTCACCCACCGGGGAAGGAACTGATTAGGTAGATAGCATTTACTGATGCGGATCCGGCAGGGAACCATCCTGGTAGGACCTCGCATTTACAGCTGTCCTAGCCGTACCTGGATAGAACGGCCTTCCTGTTCACTCCCTGGACATGTGAACATCCATCTGCGGGAACGGGATCTCTATGCCCTTCCTATCATATTCGATCTTGACGTTCTTGGTTAGCCAGCCCTTCAGGGTCCAGTAATCCTCTGTCCTGGTCCATGCACGCAGCTGTAGATTGACCGAGGAGTCCGCAAGCTCCGTGACGACCACATCCGGGGGAGGGTCCTTGAGGACCATCTTCTTGCCTTTCATCAGTTTCATGGCCACGTCGATCGCCTGGTTGACATCCCCTCCGTAGGAGACACCCACATTCACATCCACCCTTCTTGTAGGCATGCGCGTATCGTTGGATATGGGGGAACCCCAGACCTGCCTGTTGGGTATGGTGATGTATGTATTGTCCGGAGTGATCAGCTCGGTGGACATCACGTTGAGCCCGGATACCCTGCCCTTGAGTCCGGAGACCTCCACCACCTCGTCAAGCTTGATCGGCTGCAGTGTCGCTATCCATATGCCGGCGAACATGTTGTTGAGCGTGTCCTGCATCCCGAATGCGATTATCAGGCCCAGTGCGGCGGAGAGGCCTATGAAGACCGAACCGACCTCGAGTCCGACCGTCCCGAGCACGATCAGTATCAAAACGACGTACAATATGGCCGAGATGAACTTGCCCAGGAAGTCCGCCATGATCGGGGGCATCTTTCCCCTCCTAAGGACCGCCTTGATCAAAAGTACTACAAGTTTGACGAGGATAATGCCCAGAACCAGCGTGGCGATCGCAACAAGAAGCTGGAAATAGGTGATCCCGATCAGCGGTATATTCTCCTCAAGCGTCTCATTCAAGCTCAAGACCATCACTCCCAAGACACCCCATGTATCATTGCGATGGTATAAATAATACAATGTTCAAGGCCTTGGATAAAACGATCTCAGCCATATTTCTCGCACAGTATGAACAGGACCTTTTCTATCTCCTCCCACCGGGAGGAGGCGCTTTCGAGTATATCCCTGTAATCGAGAGTGGAAACCGTCAGTCCGTGGGCCATGTTGTCCACGGTCAACAGCGCAGCGTGGGGTATCCCTAGCTCACAGCAGAGGGTCGCCTCAGGGCCAAGGTTCATCCCAACGTAGTCCCCCCACCCAGCGAGGAGCCTTACCTCCGCCCTTGTCTCCAGCCTGGGCCCCATGGTCTGCACGTATGTTCCCCCGGACCTGAATTCCATTCCCGCCGTTCCGCATGACCTGATGAGAGACTCCCTGAGGTCCTCATCGAAACCGGGTGTTGCATGGAATATGCCGTCATCGTGATAGGTGGAACCCGAGAAAAGGTCGATATAGTCCTCCGGTACGGCCAGTGAGGGGACATCCATATCCTTCGAGAGGGCTCCCGAGGAGCAGACGCTGATAACGGCTTTCGGGCCCATATCAGCCAGCGCCTTCACGTTGGCCATGTGGTTGATCCGATGGGAAGGAATATGGGGAGGCAGCCCGTGTCTTGCTATCAACACCAGTTCATGGCCCATATTCTTTATACTGATGGGAGATGATGAAGGGTCCCCGAACTCAACGTCGGTAGGTCCTATCACGGGATGGGCCCCTTTGGGAAGTACCGACCCCGTCAGTACACCGAGCCTCATGCTTCTCCCCTTAGCTTCCTCTTCTGGACTCCCTCCGCCGATTCGTCCGCGGGATAGAACCTGGAGGATTTCCTGTCCCTTGAGTAGCTCACCAGACCTGCCCTTATCAGGTTCTTGACATGGTAGTTTACAACCTGCCTTGAGACCCCTATCCTTTTCCCGATCTCGTCCATGGAAACACCGGGTGTCTCGATTATGATATTGAGGATCTCCTCCTGCTTGGATACGTTCCTCTGCACCTTCTGAATATTCACGTTTGCGGGGTAGTACCTCTTGTATACCCCGTCGTAGAAGCTCTTTATCAGGTTGTTCTGCTCCAGCACCCTCAGATGGTATGCCAGGGTGCCGTTGTTTAGGTCCAGATTGCGCTTTATCGACGAGTAGTGGTCCCCGGGGTTGGCGATTATGTACCCCCGTATCAGCCCCCTCACCTCGTGATTGAGTATGTCCTTCCTGGACAGTTTCGAATAGAGGGTGGCGCCGATGGTCGCCATCGTCACAAGCCCGACCTCGGTCAGTGCGAGGAAGATCATGATCCCGACGGCTCCTGCTCCGAGGCCGAATGCGATGAGGGGGTTGATCCCTCCGTTACCATCCCTCTCCGGGTCCGGCACCACGCTTTGACTGTTCAGGTCCTCCCTGTTCCTTATGTTGGGGTCTAGCGGCCTGGGATCCGCCTCGTCTCCCACGCCGTCACCGTCGGAATCCAGATGCTCAAGGGGATCGTTCGGAAAGGCGTCCATTGCATCCCCGAAACCGTCCCCGTCCGTATCCATCCACTCGTAGGGGTTGAAAGGGAACCTGTCCAGCGCATCCGAGACGCCGTCCCCGTCGCTGTCCCTCCTTCCCGATGCCCATTCATCCGGCACATCGAGCTCCATGTGGACGATCGCCGTGCCCCCACTATCGTCTTCAACCTCTATGAATATGAAACCTCCGGTCGGGGGAAGGTCCTCGTAGGGTATCCTGAAGGACCAGGTGCCGAAACCGAACGTTTCGTACCACTCACCTCCCGCGATCCTGTACCTTACGGTCCCCCTGTGGGAATCCGGATCGAGCGCCCTTCCGGCTATCACCCATTCCTCATCCTTCCCCTCCATCCCGGTGATCTCTATGACCGGGACATCGTTTTTCGGGGCTATCTCCACATCAAGTATGTCCGAGAGATACCAATCGTATGAGGAGAGGACCACTCTCACCCTGGTCGGCCCCGATGCCTCCTCAACCGGCATCAGCCTCAGGTATGGTCTGCCGTCGAAGAGGATCACATCCGCTTCCAACAGGCTCTTATCGGCCACCTCGGCTTTTACGGAATAGGCTGACAGCGGGGTATCCTTGTCCCAGAACCAGTCATCAAGAGAGAGGTAGAACGGGTCCCTCTGGTCCTCCATCAACTCCACTGTGTCCGGTGTCATCCTTATCTCGGGACCAGCGTCCCCGTCAACCACTTTGAGGGCCAACCTCCCCCTTGCACACCTTTCCTTCCCGTTATGTTCGTCCCAGCCGCATATCTCCACAACGGCCGTCCCGCCAGGTCCAGTGAGCAGGGGGTTGATCAGCAACTCGTCACCCTCGATCGAGGTCCTTATGGACTCGGAGAGGGAGTAGGGATCGGATGAGACCACCTCCGCCGAGTAGTGGATCTCGTCCCCCTCGGGGTCCGTGAAGATGTCGGGCGAAAGGCTCAACCTTGCGGTCTTACCTTCCTCTATTGTAAGAGAGGGCGGGTCCCCCATCAGACGCGGGGGGTCCTGGACCGGTTCGATGATAAGCTCCACCATATTGGATACAACGGTCGTGGTCCCGTCGGAGACCTCCACGTGGAAGGAGAAATCCCCGTTCAGGTCCGGGAAGCCGTTCGCACGTGAACGCACCACGCCACCCTGCATGTAGATAAGGCCGTCGGGGAGTTCCGGTGACTGCATCAACTCCACCTCGAGATCGAAGGGGGACAGGATGTCATCGGTCAGATGATCGGAAAGATAGAGAAGCGGCATGTCCGGTGAACCCTCCGGGATGCAAAGCGGGGTGGGCAGGTCCGGGGATATGGCGGGAGGCGAATCGTAAATGACCAGGGCAGGACCGACCTCCACGGTCCCTTCCGATCCCGCGATGATGGAAAAAGGTATCGCATCCCCCTCGAAGATCCGTATGGCGCGATCCACGCTATTCATGAAGTCCGATCCGGTGGAGACCTCGATGAGCCCCCCGTACTCCAGTGATAGGGAATGGATGGAGAAGAGGCCGGGATCGCCGTCTATCTCCAGGTCGATCCTGGTGAAGACCACCCCGTATTCCTGCGTGACAAGTGGGGGCTTTCCACCTTCAAGCTCAAGGCTCTCCAGGTCCACTTTGGTGAAGGTTCCGCTCTGGAGCGATGTAGCGATCGACCTTTCCGAATACGGATTCCGTATATTCAACCCATCCGGGGAGTCCCAGATCATCCTCTCCCGCCAGATCCATCCACCGCCGGAATCGACGGAGAGGGGGACGTCGACGCCGTGGAGCGAACCTATGATCCCGACCCCATCGAAACCCTCCATGCTTTTTACCACATAGGCACCCCCGGTCCTTGATTTGGGCAGAAGCAACTTAGGGCCCTCCGGCGTTATCAGGTAGACCATATCCTCGGGTCCTCCGTAGATACCTCCGTAACCCATCAGACGCCTGGGGGAGGCAACGGTGCCGTTCAGACCCGGATAGCTGATATCGAGCTCACCATCGGCACTCATGTGGAGGATCGTCGGTGATCCGGCCGTACCTGTCCGGGCATACAGCTCCTCACAGCCATCCCCGTTCGAATCGGCGGATACGGAACCGCCCTCCATGAAAACGGTTGACCCCAGGTCCCTGATCACATAGGCGGGGGGATCGACCGTACCGTCGAGGTCGAGTTCCGAGAGGTTCCCGTCCAGCTTATCCATCGGAAACAGGAGAACCTCGACCTGACCGTCACCGTCCAGGTCGGCGGTTCCAAGGCCGGAATGATCGAATGTCCTGTCTATCAGTTCGGTCAGGCTGACCCCGCTGCTCCCTCCCCGAACGGAGACCTCCACAACCGCACCCTCCCCTCCGTTGGAGCAGAAAAGCCTGCTGGAGCCGTCATTCTCGGTATATACGCTGAAACCACCTGCACCTCCAGGCAGGCCGGATGTCGCAACCACCGAGTTGAAACCTCCCTCATCAGGTATGAGCAACGTCACCGATGTGCTGGAGGGTTCCTCCTCGGAACTGAACACGACATAACCCGTATCGCCGCCTGAAGCCCTGACCGCCCTGAGCTGAGCTACCGGGCCAACATCCTCGAATATGGTGCTTACCGAGATGTTGTTCTCGCTGGCGACCTCCACCATCCTTATCTCCCCGTTCCGGTTGGAATAGAAGAAGAACTCCTCGCGGCCGTCGCCGTCCACGTCGGCCGTGTCCATCTTTTCTGGTTCCAGCTCCTCCGCGATCATCTCCGGCTCCCTTCCCAGGTTCCGGGCGTAGGGAAGCGGCATTGATATCAGTCCCATATGCACATCCGACACATCCATCCCCCTGGGTATCAGGAACGATGCGATCGTCTCCCGATCGCTTTCCGCCCTGAGGGAGACAGCCCCATCAATGAATGTGTCCTGTCTTCCGAAGGACCCCTGATTTCCACCTCCGAACTCCCATTCATACCTCCCGTCAAGTCCGATATCCACTTTGACGCTGCTTGGATATGCCGGCCCGGGTTCCGGGCCTATCTTGAGGGATGAATGGCTCACGGGACCGCTGTCCGGTACCGAGATAGCAAGGCTCGGGTCCATACCCCCTCCCCTGGGAAACGATACCACCACTCTGCCAGTCGGCACCCCTCCGACCTCAAGGTCCTTGGAGACCGTGGAGTCCGCACCGTCGGAAAAGGACACAATAATGAAAAGGGCGGTGAGGGATAATGCCAATGTGGCCCTGAGGAACATCGACCTTCCCGGATTCCCGTGGGACAGAGGTTTCCCCTTATGTGGGGTCATCACTTTAGAAAGTCCCTTTCATTATATTTGTTTTTATCTGTAGGGAGTTTTCACATATTTGTAATATAATCTGCTCCCTGACAGCCGAACAGGCACCGTATTAAGAATGGGCAACCCACCTGCGGTCGATGGGACCGGCAGGGTAACGGACCTCATGTGAAATTATCGGTCCCTATAGACATTTCCCCTTCGAATTTCGAACTACAACCCTTTTATATAGGTACATCGGCTATCGAACATATCGGACAGTTCTGGGTGTGTCGAGCCCGGGGGTGAATACCAATGCATGCAGTGAAGCATGAACGTTCCATTGTCCCGTTCGCGGCAGCGGTACTTGTGATGATCTCGCTTTTTTCGGTCGCGACGGCCGGTGAACGAGTTGACAGGTGCAGGGGCTCCTCTATCTCCTTTTCCGGAGCTCCTGTAGAGAGCTACCTGGACGAGGACGGTGACGGCAAGTACGAGTATCTGGTGCTGTCGGTGAACATCACGGTGTACCGACCCGGCTCCTACGGCCTTTACGGTACCGTGGAGAAGACCGCGGTGGCAAACACCGACCCTTCGCCCCTGGGGCTCGGGGACCATACATTGGAGCTGAGGTTCTCAGGGGCGGACCTTACCCTGATCGAGAAGGAGGGCAGGTTTTCAATTCATCTCGAGATATTCTCCAGGGACATCGGTATAGAGCCTGAGATGCTCGATTCCATGACTGCGGGGAGCCTCTCGCCGGACCTGTTCGAGGCACCATCAACGGGTCAGCTGACCCAGGTATCCATAATGGGTCAGGACGTGGTGATCAAAAGCAGCGTGATCGAGGTCAGGGTGAACAGGACCACCCCGAGGATGTCCTTCTCCTACAGCGGGGAGGCGGCTGAAAGGTCCAGGGCGACCGTTACCTACGAGAGGATCGTGGCATTCAACGACATGGACGGGGACGGGGTCTGGAACGAGGGCGCTGATGAGTTGAGGTACAGCGCACCGCTTTATGACCTTGATTGGCGACTGGGGACCGATTTCTCCAAGGGGTACGGAATATCACTCTACGGTGTGGTCCCCCTGAGGATGGCGGGAACCTCCACCGCCGCTGCCTATGCCAAGGTCACCTTCAGCTTCAGATCCACCGGCATATCCCCCGATGGGGACATGCACAAGTTCGACATAGAGGTGGAGCTGATGCAGTCCCTCGACGCGGAGTATCTATCCATTGTCCACAAGGTGGCGGACGAGACCGGGGACCTTGCCATCGGGGTGGGTGGAAGCATGGGGGGCAACCCCCATTCCGTAACCCTGAGCTCGGGAGAGGATATATTCGGTATCTACTCCTGGAACGACGATCTTGCGGTGGGAAGGGAGGAGCTCTCCGGGAACGCCACGGCTGTGACCTCGACAGTTATTGGTGAGGGGGTCGCTCACGTCATCTTCTCCTATCCCCTTGACAACGGGACATTGAGGATCTACCACGACCCCAATGTGGGCATGGACCCCGAGAACATACCCACTCCCTCGGGTGGTGAGGATTTCCTCAGGGACCGACCCCTGATACTTGTGATCGGGGTGGTCCTCGGCGGGGGGCTTGTCGCCACCACCATAATCTGGAGGTATATGGGCCGAAAGGGAAGCAGAGGGTCAGTTGAGCGTGGTGAGGGGGGTGGTTGATTGGCAGGTGTGGAACTCGCATCCAACTTCAAGGACCTGATGATAGGTATACTTGTGATCCTCTCCCTTGCGCTCTTCGTGATCGGGATGATATCCTACAGGCGCACGGGGAACCCGAGGATACGGATGGTCACCGCCGCCTTTGCGGTCTTTCTGATAAAAGGCCTGTTCCTGGTCGTGGGGCTCTACCTCACGGACTGGTTCAGGGTACCCTCCGACTTCGGCCTTGCCTTCGGAGCGATACTGGCAGCGGATGTGGTGGTCCTGACACTGCTCTACCTGGCCCTCTTCAGGCGGCCGGGGGGACACTGAGGGAGGGACGCCGCTGGCGGGCCAGGAGGATCCACTGACCCTCGATACGAGGAAGGATATATACGACCTCATAGTGGAGACCCCGGGTGTCCATTTCAGGGAGATCGGTCGAAGGCTCGATATCCCGATGGGGGTGGTGGAATACCACCTGAACTACCTGCTCAAGAAGGAGATGATAGTCGCCAGGATGGAGGGCAGGTACAAGAGATACTACGCTGAGGGAAAGCTCGGTTCCAGGGATAAGAGGGTGCTGGCCTTCCTCCGCCAGGAGATACCAAGGAACATCCTTATGGAGCTTCTGATGGAGCCTGGGCTGCGCCACAAAGAACTCAGGAAGAGGCTGGACATCTCCGGGTCCACCCTGACCTTCCACCTGAAGAAGATGATAAAAAAGGGGGTTATCGAGGAGAGGGGAAAGGGGCGATCGAAGACATACCACGTACAGGATCCCGATGCGGTTTCCCGCTCCCTTTTACAATACAAGGGCTCCTTCATGGACGACCTCGTGGACTCCTTCACGGAGACCTGGCTTGACATGAACTTCTGAGAGGGACTGGGGCCCCGCCCGAAAGGCGGGCAGTCCTATCGAGCCTCTCCTCCGTTGATATCGGTTCGAAGGGTTATGTCTAGGTTATCCTTCACGCAACATTTCGGCTCTCGTGGGCCCAAGATCGGATTAAACCCAACCCCGGATCCCATCCGGGAGGCTCTTACCATCTCTCCCTGATATCGAGTGCGACCGTGGAGGTGCCCACCTTTGGTATGACCAGCGGATCGCGCTTGTGCCGTGATGCGGTGACCGTTCTTTTTATCCTCTTGACATCCTCCAGGTCCAGGGGAGGTTCGAAACCCGATCGCGCCATCTCCTCCTCCGAGGCGAAAGAGCAGTCCGTCTCCCGCGCTATCTCATCCTCCTTGAGGCCCATAATGAGACCGTTCAGGACCTGGTCCAATATCGGATACGGCATCCCCATCTCCCCCTCGTCGGTCTGGCCCGGCACGAGATTGGCGGTCGGGGGTCTTTCGATAATTTCCTCCGGGACGCCGATCTTCTCAGCAAGCAGCCTCACCTGGGTCTTGAACAGGTCCCCTATGGGTGCCAGGTCCGAAGCTCCGTCACCGTACTTTGTGAAATAGCCCATCAGCAGTTCGGTCTTGTTGGAGGGGCCGAGCACGAATCCTCCCTCTGTGTTTGCTATGGCGTATAGTATCATCATCCTTGCCCTTGCAGCGGCGTTGCCAAGGGCCATTCCGCTCACGTCGACGGGCAGAGAATCCACGAAGTCGGTGATATCCACATCCCTCAGGTCCGTGCCGGTGATTTCGGCGCACCTCCGGGCGAACCCTTCGTCCTTTTCGTTCATGGTCCCGTACGGCATGAAAACGGGTATGGTCCTTTCGGGACCCACTGCGGTTATCGCAAGGTGGAGGGCGACAGCGGAATCGAGGCCCCCCGAAAGACCCAATATAAGGGGGCACCCTTCGGGGGTCCTGTCAACTATGAAGTTCCAGATGATCCTCTCAGTGAACCTGATATGTCCCGGCAAAAGGTCCATGAGAGGGAAAATGCAGGGGGACCACTTGAAACTTGCGCTTTTGTACGGGACCCCGCACAAAGTTAATTTACTATCCCTCTTCTATTGGATACAGGGATTCCCTTGGTGAGCTACAAGATCGAGAACCTGATCGCCTCAACAAGCCTCAACGCTAAGGTGGACCTCCAGAGGATAGCCAGGGAGCTTGAGAACACCGAATTCAACCCGGACAATTTTCCGGGGGTGATATGGAGGCCCAGTGCTCAGTACGGCGTGGTGCTGATATTCGAGGACGGCAGGGTCATGTGTACCAACACGAGGTCCACGGAGGAGGTGGAGGAGCTCTTCAAGAGGCTTATAAAAAAGCTGGAGGAGATGAAGGTTCTGACACCACGGGTAACATGCCCCAGCTGCAATGCGGTTGTGGACGCGGAGGATGTGGTCTGCATAGAGTGCGGCCATCTCCTCCAGCAGTAGGATGATAGCATGACGGACAATGGTGTCAAGACGGTGCTGCAGGAGCTGTTGGAACTTGACCAGTGGTACGGCTGGTCCGTCAGGCACAGCGCGGTCAGATATATCCTTGAGCCGCCCAGGGAACGGGTCTGGCCCTACCTGCTTGCGGCCTTTTTCATCATCCTGGCCATTCTGCTTATTGGTGCCGGCGTCTATATCTATGTGCTGGGATGAGGTACGGTCCGGGAGTTCTTCCAACCACACGAGGCCACAGCATTCTATTTTCCGCAGTACCCTTTTTCCCCACTGGCAGATTGAAGGGGCGGGTCTCAGGGTGAGAAATAGGCCCTGCAGACCCTTTTCACCTTCTCCCTCTCCTCCTTCGGGCAGGAGACCGACAGGCAGTACTCTATCGTTGGCCTCCTGTGGAGCGATCTCGCGATCGAGGAGATGCTTGACAGGGACTCCACCCTGTCGGAGAGGACCATTATATCCGTCCTCCTGAGCCTGGGTTCCGAGAGCAGCAGGGAGGGGTCCGGCACGTCGAGCAACACGCTTCCTTCGTCCAGGTTGGCAGCCCTCTCTATCTCCATCTCCACCTCCCTCCTGCCGTTCCTGTTCGAGGTCTTCATTATGATCTCCTTTATGCTGTTGTCTTCCCCCTCTAATCCAACGGCCTCGGACCCGATAGTGTAGGATAGTTTGTAGAGTCTCCTGAAACGGAGCCGCGTTGCAAGCTCCCCGGGGAGACCGCCCATCCTCTTCAACCCGGGCAGCACCTCCCCGTCCGAGAGCTGCCAGATCGATTCCATCTCATCCCTCTCCAGGCCGTCCACCGCCCGGCAGAGCATGCTCTCCGCTATCCTCGCCGTCTTGTGGAAGTAGACCGAACTGTACATTAGGGACCTCGCAACGAGCACCCCCTCGAGGGCGGAGAGCCCCCTTCTGTGGACCATCATCATGCCGTGATGGATCAGAGAGGTCCTCAGTATCCTGTCCAGGTCTATGATGCCGTGGGCCACACCGGTGTAGTGGGCATCCCTGAGCAGGTAGTCCAGCTGGTCGGAGTCCAGTGCGGAGTGTATGATCTGGTTGAGGTAGGTCCTCCTTGAGAAGTAGGCCTGGCCGTCCTGGACGTCCAGGGTGCCATCGTTCTTTTGATCCGCCTCGGAGCGGACAAGGGATGCCACCTCATTCGGGTCCAGGTCGTGGTCCTCCAGTATCTCGGGTACGGACATTCCCCTCTTTAGGGTGTTGCCCCACCACCCGGTGTCCCAGGGATCGGCACCCCCCGCTATCATCTCCTGTGTTATGTTCATATGGTCCTTTCCCAGCTTCTCGAAGAACACCTTCTCCAGGGTGTGGGAGTAAGGTCCGTGGCCTATGTCATGCAGCAGCCCGGCTGCTTTCACCAGGTCGCTTTCTCTCTCCTCCAGGTCCAGTGCGGATGCGAGAAGACCCGCTATGTGGGATGTGCCGAGCGAATGCTCGAACCTGGTGTGGTGGGCCCCCGGAAAGACCAGATAAGCAAGACCGAGCTGATGTATGGAATTGAGCCTCATCAGCTCGGGGGTCCCCAGAAGCTCCAGCAGGAACCCCGATACGGGTACAGCACCGTGAACCGGGTCCGTTATTATCTTCTCCCCTTTCATATGGAGGGGGTAATGCGGTGCACCCCTTAAATTGTTGCAGAGTCCAGATCGGAAACCGCAGCACTTTTACCGGGAGCGGGTTCTGATGTTCCTCCTGCGTACATCATCCGGAGAGGACCGGATCGACATATGGGGGACCTGACGCCGGTCGTAGGATAGTATTGAATAGGACAAAGACCAATCCGGAGGGCGCATGATGCCGTTGACGATGGAGGAGAAGGAATACCTTAAAAGATACCTCGAGGAGGACTCCCGTTACGGGGATCCTGCCTCACTGCCGTTGAAGAGGGACCATGTAATGGCCGCTATCCACACTGAGGAGGACTGCATCCTCTCCGGGGTGGAGCCGGCCATCTACCTTTTCGAGATCGCTGGATGCAGTGCCTCCTTGCTTGGGGAGGGGACCTCGAGCAGCATAAAAAAGGGTACCGCCGTCATGGAGGTTTCCGGGCCGGCAGAGGGCATCCTGAGGGCGGAGAGGATAGTGTTGAACATCCTCTCCAGGATGTCGGGGATAGCGACCCTTGCCGGCAGGGTCCAAAAGGAGGTTGAGGAGGTGTTCCCCGGGGTGAGGGTGGCCGGGACCAGGAAGACAACGCCCGGCTTCTCCATGTTCGAGAAGCGGGCTCTCATCGATGGAGGGGCCCTCCCCCACCGTTCCAACCTCACCGAGCTCGCCATGCTAAAGGACAACCACCTCAAGGCGCTCGGAGGGGGGCCCATGGCGGTAACGGAGGGGGTCAAGGAGCTAAGGAGGCTCTACGGCCCGTACAAACCGATCGAGGTGGAGGCGGAATCCTCCGATGTGGCCCTTGTCGCCCTGGAGGCCGGGGCTGACATCATTATGCTCGATAACATGGGCCCGGAGATGTGCGGGGAGACCGCGGCAATGCTCAGGGAGAGGGAGTCGGAACTGGAAAGGAGCGTTACCCTCGAGGCGTCCGGGAGGATCGGGCCCGAAGATGCAGTGTTGTACGCCCCCCACGTGGATGTGATATCCATGGGATGCCTTACATCGGACGCCCACCCCATATCCTTCAGGATGGATACCATTTGATTGGACATTAAAAAAGGTTCATATCTGCTGATCCCGGATGGAGCCGGGTAGGAAACGCGGCGGAGGCCGAGGTTGACAACCGCCCCCGAACATTAGGATACCCGCATCATGGGGGAAAACCCTGCAAAAAGCATTTAAACCGTACTATATTGTCCCAACATCACGCTGGCAGGTCGACCCCGTGGGGTGTGGATGATGGAAGGGTTCTCCGAGAAGAGCATAGAGAAGAAATGGCAGGGCAGATGGGAAAAGGAGGGAGCTTTCGCGCCAGGCGGACCAGGCTCCGGACACGATGGCAAGTTCTTCCTCATCTTCGCCTACCCGGGGATCTCCGGCTATCTGCATGTGGGCCACATGAGGGGATTCACATACGCCGATGTGATAACGAGATACAAAAGGGCGAGGGGATACGATGTCCTCTTCCCCGTGGGCTTCCACGCTACCGGGATACCCGCCGTGGCCCTGGCAAAGAAGATAGAGAGGGGTGATGAGGGCACCATGGATTACATGAGGAGGAACGGGTGCCCGGAGGAGGTGATAGGGACCCTTTCGGACGTTGACAGGCTGATAGATTTCTTCTCGGGGGTGTACATAGAGGAGTACTGGAAGAGGTTCGGGTTCGCCATGGATTTCTCCAGATGCATGTCCACCGTATCCCCTGGGTACCGTAACTTCATCCGATGGCAGTTCCACCGTTTGAAGGAGCTGGACCTGCTCACCACCAAACCCCACTTTGCACCCTTCTGCCCCAACTGCGGCCCCGTGGCGGTCGACACCTCGATGACGGACATATCGCAGGGGGGAACGGCCGAGGTGCAGGAGTTCACCGCCCTCAAGTTCCGCCTGCCTGACGGGACGGTGCTTCCCGCGGCCACCCTCAGGCCAGAGACCGTCTTCGGCGTCACCAACATGTGGGTCCACCCGGATGTCGAGTACGTCAAGGCCAGGGTGGGAATGGAGAACTGGATAGTCTCCCCCGAGGCCTACGAAAAACTGGTACATCAGATGGAGGGAAAAGAGAAGCTGGAGGTCCTGGAGAGGTTCAAAGGGGAGAAGCTGGTGGGGGAGTCCTGCAGGACCCCTGTGGGGGTGGAGATACCCATACTGCCTGGCAGGTTCGTCGATCCCGCCATAGCCACCGGGGTGGTCATGTCCGTTCCGGCCCATGCACCCTTCGACTGGGTGGCCTTAAGGGATGTGCAGAAGGAGCTGGGGGAAGGAAAGAACCCCTTCGGTCTCGATGTGGATGCGGTGTCCAAGCTGGAACCCATCACGCTCATACAGGCCAAAAAGGAGAATACGGAGGACCCGGCCGGGATGCTCTGCAGGGAGATGGGGATATCGTCCCAGGACGAATCCGAGCTGCTGGAGGAGGCCACCAAGGCGATCTACAAGGAGGAGTTCCACTCCGGGGTCCTCATGGAGAACTGCCAGGATTACAGGGGGCTTAGGGTCTCGGAGATCAAGGATACCCTGAGGGTGGATTTTATCGACATGGGCCTGGCGGATGTCTTCTTCGAGTTCTCGGAACCGGTGGTCTGCAGGTGCGGAAGCCCTGTTGTGATCAGGAGGATCCCCGACCAGTGGTTCATCAGGTATTCCGACGGGGAGCTCACCGGGAGGGCAAAGGCCCATGCCGAAAGCATGGACATAACACCCGAGGAGTACAAGAAGGAGATGCCCGGGGTACTTGACTGGTTCGGGGACAGGGCCTGCATCAGGAAGGGGTCCTGGCTCGGTACCGAGTTCCCCTACAAGGAGGGGTGGATCATAGAGCCCATATCCGATTCCACACTCTATCCCAGCTATTACATAGTGTCCCGGTACGTGAACGACGGGACGTTGAAGGTCGAATGGATGGATGACGCCTTCTTCGAATACGTCTTCAGGGGCATCGGCGGGGTGGAGGACTTCCCGGAGGACCGCAGGGAGGTTGTGGAAACATGCAGGAGGGATTTCCTCTACTGGTACCCGCTTGACATAAATCTGGGCGGCAAGGAGCACAAGACCGTCCACTTCCCGGTCTTCTTGATGAACCATGTTGCTATCCTCAACGAGGAGCACTGGCCCCGCGGATTGTACGTCCACTGGTGGGTGACGATGTCAGGCGGGGACAAGATATCAAAGACCAAGGGCGGGGCCGAACCGATCCCTGAGGCCATAGAGAAGTACGGGGTCGACGCGATGAGGCTCTACTACTGCCACGTGGGGTCCTCCAGCATGGACGTGGAATGGGAGGAGACCACCGTCTCCCACTACAGGTCGAGGATAAAAAGGATCTTCGAGGTCTTCTCCGAGATGATGGAGGCCGGGGATGGAAAAGAGGGACCCATGGACGGTTGGATAACATCGAAGATGGCGCTCAGGCTGGAGGAGGTGACCGGGTTCCTGGAGGAGGGGAAGCTCAGGGAGGCCTCCAACATCATCTATTTCAACGTACCCGCTGACCTGAAATGGTATGCGAGGCGTGGAGGAGGCCACAGGGAAACGCTGCATACGGTGCTCGAGACCTGGGCCTCCATGCTTCAGCCCTTCACCCCGCACATCGCCGAGGAGATATGGGGGGTCCTGGGGCACGGGGAGCTGATATCAACACATCCCTGGCCGGTCCCCGGGTCGGAAGCGGACCGTTCCGCCCTAAGGAGGGAGGGGTACGTCACCGATCTTCTGGAGGACCTGAACAGGGTCAGGAAGATAGCGGGAATGGACCCTGAGAGGATAACGCTCTACTCCGCGGCCGCCTGGAAGTGGGAGGTCCTGCGGACGCTCCTCGAGATAGCATCCGAAGGTGACGGCAGGGTGAACCCGGGGGATGCCATCAAGAGGCTGATGGCAAAAGAAGGGCTTTCACCCTACAGGAAGCAGATACCCAAACTGGTCGGCAGAATGGCAAAGGATGTGGTGAAGCTGGGTGACCATGAGAAGGAGGCCTACGACCTTTTGACCGATGAGAAAAAGCTGCTCGAATCACTTGCCGGGTTCCTCGGATCCGAGATGGGATGCGAGGTGCTCGTGTTCGATGAGGGGAACCCCGGCAAGTCGGACCCCTCCGGAAAATCGAATGCTGCGCTTCCCCTCAAACCCGCGATATATATGGAATGATGGCCCTTTTCTGTTTCACCCTTCAGATCCTGTGGGTTTTTTTCACCCCGGTAAGCAAGCGGTCCTTTTTACCCCCTCTATGCGGGAAGGTTATTATAGCATAAGTTTATGACCGGGATGGCTGAAAGCTGAAAAAATGAAAAAGACAGGGCCCGATGATACAACTGCCGGGCCTGCGGGCCCCATGATGCGGCCCGCAAGAGAACATGAAGGCGGGTCACTGGACCCGCATGACCGACATCGGTGATATAATGACGATCAAGACATTCGAGACGGATTTTGCAGGTACTGGTTTGAAGATAGAATACGGCAGGATGGCCCACCAGGCAGGTGCGGCCGTCACCGCACGGATGGGCGACACGCTTGTCCTGGCCACGGCAACCATGTCCAAGGGGGCAAGACCGGGGATGGACTTCTTTCCGCTCATGGTGGACTACGAGGAGAGGTTCTACGCCGCAGGCAGGATCAAGGGCCCCCGCTTCTCTAAAAGGGAAGGGAGGCCCACGACGGACGCGGTCCTAACCGGAAGGATGATAGACCGCGGGATCAGGCCCCTTTTCCCCGACGGGTTGAAAAACGAGGTGCAGGTGGTGATCATGCCCCTGTCCATAGACGGGGAGCACAAACCGGATATAGTCGGGATGATAGCGGCCTGCACGGCGCTTCACATCTCCAACATACCCTTCGACGGCCCCATAGCCGGGGTAAGGCTTGGGCTCGTCACCGGCGAGTACGTGATCAACCCTACCCCGGAGGAGATGGAGTTCTCCGAGCTTCAGCTCGTTGTGATGGGTGATGGTAAAAGGGTGACCATGGTGGACTGCGACGCCACCGAGCTGGAGGACGGGGAGATGCTGAAAGCCTTCGAGATCGCGATGAAGGCCATGGACCCCGTAGCCAAGTTCATTGACAGGATAAGAAAGGAGATAGGCCAGGAGAAGGCAAAAGAGGAGGAGCTGGAGTTCAGCGGGAACCCCTCCAAGGAGGACCTGAAGGTGATCGAGGACCTGAAGAAGGCGGCCCTCCCCCACCTGGACAAGTACCTATTCAACACACCCAAGGGCTCGAAGGGCGAGAGGAAGCTGATAATGAAACAGCTGGAGGACAAGCTGGTCAAGGATCTCACAAAGAAGCTCAAGAAGAAGGACAGGGGGGAGGAGGAGACAGAGGAGTATCTGAGAGGCCTGATGGGGCTCTTCTTCTACGAATTCATGGAGGAGCAGGTTACGAATGCGATCCTCGAGAAGGACCTGAGGGTCGACGGCAGGAAGCTGGACCAGATAAGGCCCCTGAAGTCGGAGGTGGGCCTGATACCCCGCGCCCACGGATCGGGGCTGTTCAGCAGGGGCGAGACACAGGTGCTTTCCATAGTGACCCTGGGTGCCCCCGGTGACGACCTGATGGTGGAGACAATGGAGTACGACGACAAGAAGAGGTATTTCCACCACTACAACTTCCTGGGTTTCAGCGTTGGTGAGGTGAAACCCATACGTGGGGCCGGAAGGAGGGAGATAGGACACGGCATGCTGGCGGAGAAGGCCCTGGACCCGGTGCTTCCGAGGGAGGACGACTTCCCCTACACCATCAGGGTGGTGTCGGAGGTGATGGGCTCCAACGGATCCTCATCGATGGCATCTACGGTCGGATCGACGCTCGCGCTGATGGATGCGGGGGTGCCCCTGAAGAAACCCGTCGCCGGTATCGCGATGGGCATGGCAAGCGACGGTAAGAAATGGAAGGTCCTGACGGACCTGCAGGACCTGGAGGACGGCAAGGGCGGCATGGATTTCAAGTTCACATCCACCAAAGACGGGATCACGGCCATACAGATGGACACCAAGACGCCCGGGCTCGGTTACGATGTTATTAAAGCTACATTCAAGCAGATGAGGAAGGCCATAGGAGAGATCCTCAAGGAGATAGAGAGCGCCATCCCCGAACCCAGGAAGGAGATATCGGAGTACGCACCGAGGATCATCCAGATGGAGATAGACCCGGACAAGATAGGGGGGGTCATCGGTTCCGGCGGAAAGGTCATCAGGGGTCTGACCGAGGAGATGGGGGTGCAGATAGATATCGAGGACGACGGCACCATCACCATAACATCCCCGGATTACAAATCCGCTCTTGAGACCCAGAAGAAGATAGAGGACATCACCCGCACCATAGAGGTGGGGGAAGTGTTCGAGGGCGCGGAGGTCGTGAAGATAATGCGGTTCGGGGCCTTTGTAAGGCTGACCCCGAACCAGGACGGGATGATACCCATATCCGAGATCGCCTGGGAGAGGACCAGGGAGGTGTCGGACGCCCTCAAGGTGGGGGACAGGGTGGATGTCAAGGTCGTGAGGATAGACAAGGGCAAGATCGATGTGTCCATGAAGGCGCTACTTCCCAGACCCGAGGGATACAGGCCTTCTCCTTCCAGGGGGGACTCGAGAAGGGGACCTCCCCGAAGGGGGCCCCCCAGGCGGACCGACAGGAAAAGACGTGAATAGTAAGGATTCCCTTTTCCCCTGTCGTGGATAGAGTATATTTCATGGTTGCATTCGTTGTACCGATATTACTTCTGGGACTCCAGGGGTGCCTGGAGGATGATGCGGACGGGGGGAATGAAGAGGAGGACCTCTACTCCGACGGTACCGTATCCTTTTTCAATGACGGGGAGAGGATACTGACACTCCAATGCCAGTTCATGGAGACGGAGGAGGAGAGGTCTCAGGGGCTTTCGGGGAGAAAAGGGCTCCCCGGGGGTAAGGGGATGCTGTTTGTTTTCCCGTACCCGGAGAGGGTTTTTTTCTGGATGAAGGATATGCACTTTCCGATCGATATCGTGTTCATTAACGTGGGCCTCAACGTTACAGTGGTCCGGAGTGCAGGGGTCGAGGAGGAAATCCCCGACGAGAACCTGACCAGGTACACCGGGGACGGGGGGACCATGTACGTTGTGGAGATGGCATACGGTCTGGCATCGAACAGCGGGGTGGGTCCGGGGACCCGTGCCGTGATTGAGTAATGGGGGCCCTGACTTCGGAGTTGAGGATCCAATTATGGAAAGTGTACCATCGGCACCCCAGATGATGTCCATTTGACAAGACAGGTAAAACCAACCGAATAATTGGTAAGTTCAAGAGAGTATATTTCCGGACGCTCTGGCGTGCGCATCATCGAAGGTGGACATTTTGTTCCTTTACATGGTCCACAAGTGCATCCCTTATGACATCGGACCTTCTCTTGAATTTTTCCTTCGCTATCGTCGATCGTATCATGATAGTATTATACTAAAAAGAAGGAACAAAAACATAATGGACCCAATCCACCATGATATCACGATATCGTATGTCCTCTGTGAAGGAAGAATCGATCCACCTGATCCGATCATTGCCGGAATCGGTTACATGGATGGATTAAAGAGAGAATCTACTGTTCCGGAATTCGACCTGCGGGTCGGATCTGGAAACTTTACGAATGGGTTCCGGATAATTGACTGGCAGGCGGTGATACCAGCCGGGTCCATCTCCTATTCCAAAACCAATGATCTGAACCTGTAGACGATCTTCTTCGCATATTCCGTTTCAAGCCCGTATTTTTCGAAGGCTGCCCTCGAATCTGACAGGGAATCCAACACACTTTCCAGGAAAGGATGGTCTCTGAAGAAACCACCGAGAAGGTCCAGGTCAAGTTGGGAATATCCATCCTCGATATCGATCAGTGCCAGTATATCCGAATGATCCTTGATGATCTTGGAACTGTCCCGGTCGGGATCATCGCTTCTGTCGTTTTTAAACCTCCATTCACGGTCCCATGCTGCCTTTATCTTCATCATCAAAAGGACGGACCTGTTCGGAACGGGTACCTTTACCCCTTCGATATCCCCCGTTTCGGTTCGTCCATCGACAACGCTCAGATAAAGAGCATCCCCTTTTCCCTCGAACCTGTCTTCTCCCCTGTTGGCAATGTCTATGACGACCTTTCCACCTGCTGTCTCTCTGAAGACCGAGTTCGTCGTCTCCGGGTCCGGATGGTAGTCCCTGTGGTCCAGCAGATATTTCTTCAGTGCCTTCTTGGTCCTGCTGTTTGTGATGATATCTATGTCTATGGACCCCCAGTAGTCATTGTATGAATGAACCGCCCAACCACCAACCAGTATTGTGATGGGATGTTTTAATGATGACTCCCTTTCATTTACCCATGAGAAGATCGCTTTCAGTTCCTCCAGTGAATCACGTGCTATCCGCTCCATAGGTCCTCACCATCTCGATAAGCAGATCCCTTCCGGAATAACCGAGACCGGCAACATCCAGCAGGGTCTGTTCCCTTGAAGTTACCCTGACACCATCCTTGACCTTTGAACAGGGTATCACATCCCTGTCGGGTATGAGGACCTTCAGCTTCACCCCATTTTCTATCTTTTCGGAAAACTCCCTCCTGATGATATCCCTGGTCCTCTCGTCATCCACGTAGCAATGTACGAGGTCCCCCCTTCTTCCCAGCCCGAACTGGAGCGTCGTGGCCATATATGCGGTGAAGACTGCAGGATGCCCCCTCCTCTCCGACCAATCTGTAAGTGTCCTTGCAAGGTCATGTGGCGAATTGAACGAGGTGAGGATCTCGTAACCTTCCAGGTCCTTCAGGGGCCTCTCCCATGCAACGGCGTTCATGAGGTCCCTGATGTTGTTTATCTCCACCAGATCGCCTCTGCGGTCCGCGATCCCCCTGGATATCAGGTTGGTTATCACGCCATGTGTCCATCCGTAGGAGATGTCCTCAAAGATCGAGATGCTCCTGATTGAGCAGGGACCCTTATCGATGAGGTGGACAATTATTCTCCACGCTTTCTCCGATGTAAGTTTTCCTCTCGGTCTTTTACCTTCCCTCATGATGAATATATGGTCCGGGAGGTTTAGAACACCTATGTTCAATTGTTCCGCTCCCTTCCTGATAGTGTCCGGTATTATCTTTGAGGCGACAAGTATCTCGTCCGGGTCCCTGTCCAGTTCGCGGATAAGGAGCAGTTGTGCAAGGTTGTTCCATGTGGGTTTATGGAACAGTCCTGTCACTATCCTTCTGTTTTCATCCTCTATCAGGAGGTCCGCTGTAACACCGAACTCACTGGAGATCCGCATGTCGAAATGGAACCTTGCTCTTTTTGAAAGATCCAGTTCCTCCTTGAGG
>Ga0272443_10002811_pt1 | contig 21511 bp, 17 predicted proteins | sample SSMAcet12_FD_193581 | JGI IMG/M metagenome (GOLD analysis project Ga0272443, IMG submission 193581) | Marine sediment archaeal communities from Little Sippewissett salt marsh, Falmouth, MA, United States - SSM-Acet-12 | ecosystem: Environmental > Aquatic > Marine > Wetlands > Sediment ... | reverse complement strand
TCATCAACAACCACCTCGTCGGGTACTGCGCCAAGAGGAAGATCACGTTCACGCGCAGCAGGCCGTACCGGAAGAACGACAACTGCTTTGTGGAACAGAAGAACTACTCGGTGGTCCGGCGGGCGGTTGGCTACCGCCGTTACGACACCCCCGAGGAGCTGGAGACACTCAACGGGCTGTATGCTGCGCTGAGGCTGTTCACCAACTACTTTCAGCCATCGATGAAGCTGATCGAGAAGACGCGACGTGGCAGCAAGGTACGGAAGAAGTACGACAAGGCGAAGACGCCTTACCAACGAGTGTTGGATTCCAAGTCCCTGTCGAAAGAGGCGGAACAGGATCTCAAGAAGACCTACGCAACGCTGAACCCGGTGAAGCTGGGACGACAGATCACCTGTCTACAAGACCAGATCGATGCGTTGGCGAAAGCTAAGCGCGAGGCACAGGAGGCGCTCAATTTGGAGTACATTTCTACGTGAGGCAACGAACGGTCGTTCGAGTACATTCTTACGTGAGGCAACAGGTTCCTAGCGATACAAAGGGATACTAGATGTGTCGAATGCGGATTCCGCATTCACCATGAACCAGCCCGGCCCGAGAGGCGAAGACCGTCTCGGCGCGCTGACGGCCAGATCGACAGCTTCCGCGACGTGTCGCGGGTTGACCCCCCATCACGCACTACCACTACTCGCCACGTACCACCCGCGACCGACCACGCCACTGCGCCCGTAGGCGGACGAGGCAAACGATTCACGCCATGGTGGACCCGAGGTCGAGATGAGCTCGACGACGGTGTCGACCAAGGTGCCTAAGGAGCTTCGCGATCGGATCGACGAGATCGCCAAGCTCGAACGGCGTACGCCAAGCAATGTCGTCCGCATGTCGATCGAGCAATTCGTCGACCAGTACGAGGAGCTGCATCCACAGTTCCGGGCGGACATCCTGGAACCGCTCGAGGGCGTCGCTCGTGGCGAAGTCGAGCCCTACGAGTTCGAGTAGCTGGTAGGATCTTGCTCACCGCACGCGCCGATCCGAAGTTCAATCGAACGAGGAAGAAGCTCCCGTCTGCTCTGCGAACTGAGGTCGACCGACAGGTGCAGACCTCTGCAGACGACCGAAGGCCGGAGAGATGAAGCGAAGGGACCTGAGCGGCGTGTTCGTGCACAAGTTCGGGCTGACGGGGCAGCTCTATCTGATCTCGTATCTCGTGGATGAAGACGCAAGGGAGATCGCCCTCCTCGCTCTCGGAGGCCACGAGCACTTCTACCGAGACCTGAAGCAGTTTCTCAAGTCGTAGCACCACGGAACGTAGAACCTCGAACCCTCCTCACTCACCACCGCGCTTCTCTTGCCGCCGCGGTCCGCAGTCCTCTACGATACGCCAACGCTCTGCCTCAGGAGGCCAGATGAAGACTACGCTCGTCGTCGCCGTGCTGCTTCTCCTCGCGTCCGTGTCGGCCACCGCCTGCACCGGCGTCGTCATCGCGAAGGATGGCCACGTCATCGCCGGCGGGAATGAGGATTGGTTCCGCAACGACTCGTACCTGTGGGCCGAGCCGGCCAGCGGACGACTTCATGGCGTCGTCTACTTCGGCTACGAGATCCGCGGCGAGTTCGGCGGCGCGGAGCCCTACTGGTATGAGTTCCAGGGGATCAACAGCGCCGGCCTCTTCTTCGACAGCTTCGGCGCTCCGTGTGCCGGGCTGCCTGACGAGGAGCAGCTCAAGCCTCGGATGAACGGACGGATCGAGCAGTCGATCATGCGCTGGTGTTCGACCGTCGAAGAGGCGGTCCGGATGATCACCCAGTACGACCGCTCGTTCATGACCTGCACGCAGTACCTGCTTGCGGACAAGACCGGAGCCGCCGCGGTCGTCGAGAACGGTGCGGTGGTCCGGATGGAGGGCGACACCTTCGCCCTCACCAACTTCCATCTCTCGGACCGCACCCATGGCGGCTGGCCGTGCCGGCGGTACGACATCGCGACTCGGTGGCTGGCTGAGAACAGCGAACCGACGATCAACCGGGTCGCGTCGATCCTCAACGCCGCCCACACCGCGAGCACGCGCTACTCCGTCGTCTGCGACCTCGTCACCAACGAAGCGAACGTCTACTACCTAGGCGACTTCGGCCAACCGATCGCCATCGATCTCGAGACCCTCTGGGCCGAAGGCAGCGACCGCGTTGCGCTGTCCGATCTGCGATAGCTCTCCAAGCGTGAGAAACGAGGGCTTGAAGCCCTCGTTTCTCACCCCTGCCAGGCATCGGCGATCCGCCCGGCAGGAGAGGGTCAGGGTGAGGGGGGATGTACCTTCAGCAAGCCACGCACCTCAGGCTTCTGTCCCCGACCCCGAACTGCAAACAGGTCCTCACTTGGCGAGCTCTGGGTTTCGCGACCAGGAACCAGCTAGCGGCCCGTCTTGACTCATTTATGAGACTTACTTAGCATGGGAGTAGTGCGACATGCGATTCGGCCCTGAGAGTTGAGGTGCCGGAATGGCATCTCAAGTTACAGACTAGAGGAGCGAGACTGTGAGCAGCGAGGGCAAGCAAGCCTCTGCCTCAAGCGGATCGATACAGAATTCCTCCATCGGAGTGCCGCGTGAGCGGATCGTGTCGGCGATTCACCTCATCCGCGGACACAAGGTGATGCTGGATGCAGATCTGGCGACTCTCTACGAAGTAGAGACGAAGGTCTTGAATCAGGCAGTCCGTCGCAACATCGATCGCTTCCCAGGGGATTTCGCGTTTCGACTGTCTCGCAACGAGTTCGCGATCTTGAGGTCACAGACTGTGACCTCAAGATGGGGAGGTCGGCGCTACCCTCCCTACGCGTTCACCGAGCAAGGTGTCGCGATGTTGTCGAGCGTTTTGCGCAGCAAGCGTGCTGTAGATGTCAACATCGAGATTATGCGTGCCTTCGTCCACTTGCGGCGCCTCCTCGCCACGCACGAGGACCTGGCCGACAAGCTCAACAAGCTTGAGAAGCGCTACGACCGGCAGTTCCGAGTCGTGTTCGACGCGATTCGGCAGCTCATGTCACCGACACCCGACGAAGAACCGAAAATCGGATTCACCGCCGGAGAAGAGGAGTAGCGACCGTACCGGCTTCGCTGTCCGAACCAGCCTCCACTTGGCAGACTACGAACCACGAACTGGCTCTCCTACGTGCACAGACGACGCGCCTCAGGCGCTGTCCCCGACCCCGAACCCGGGCTTGTGCCCGAGCGTCCGCGTAAGTTGTCCATGCCCTCGAGAGGGGGTAGTCTCGGTCTGAATAGGGGTACTGAGGAGGCGGATCTACCCCTTCTCGCCAAGACACTACCCCTACTCGGAAGGTGGCCCATGCACTCGCTGAGCCCGAAGTACCTGGATGACCTTCGGTTCTCGGCCACGGAGTTGAAGTCGATCCAGGCGCTGGCCGAGTATCGTGGGAAGCAAGAGCTCTTCGCGCGCCAAACGCCCCAAGTGCTCGACAGCTTGCGACTGGTTGCCATGATCGAGTCGGGAGAATCCTCCAATCGACTGGAGGGCATTACCGCCCCGCACGAACGCATTCTGGCACTCGTCCAGCAAGACGCCGCGCCGCAGAACCGCTCGGAGCAGGAGATCCTCGGCTACCGTGACGTTCTTGATCTCATCCACGGCAACCATGCCGACCTGACGTTCACCACAGACAGCGTTCGGCGATTCCACTCGGCGATGCTGCAGTACACAGAAGACCGGGGCGGAGACTGGAAGTCGCGAGACAACGACATCATCGAGCGCTACACCGACGGATCCCACCGCATCCGGTTCCGACCGACATCGGCTGCGGACACAGCCCAGGCGATGGAACGGCTCGTTGAGCGATACGATGACGCCATCCTTCGAGATCACTGCGAGCCCCTTGTCGTCGTTCCCCTCGCCGTTCTCGACTTCCTCTGCATCCATCCGTTCGAAGACGGGAATGGCCGAACCTCCAGGCTGCTCACGCTCTTGCTCCTCTATCACCACGGGTACGAGGTCGGTCGCTACATCAGTCTCGAACGCATCTTCGAGCAGACCAAGGAGAGCTACTACGCGACGCTCGAACGGTGCTCGCAAGGGTGGCACGAGGAGAAGCACGACGCGTTCCCATGGATCAGCTACTGCTGGGGCGTCATGCTGCGAGCGTATAGGGAGTACGAAGAGCGTGTCGGGGCGATTCGCGAGGGGCGCGGTGCCAAGGGCAATCAGGTGCGACAGGCCGTTGAACGGAAGCTCGGTCCCTTCCGCGCCGCCGACATCGAGGCCGAGTGTCCCGGCGTGAGCCATGAGTGGGTTCGCAGAGTCTTGAGAGAGATGCGTGACGAAGGCCGGATCGAGTTTCGCGGCAAGGGCCCAGGCGCTCGCTGGGTGAAGAGGTAGTCGCCGTCTAGCTCACTCACACGGAAGCACTGCTGCAGGATCGAGTTCGCTTGCTCGCCAACACGGGTCTCCGCTGGTGCGGAAACCCGTACCTGCCTCGAAGCGTCAATCCGTCGAGGCAGGAAGGCCGGCGCCCCGGCTGGCGTTCCGGGGCCCTGGCACGAAGGAGGTGTACCGGCGAGGCTGTTCTGATCCTCATCCGTGTATGACAGAAAGGTACTCCGCCATTCCGTGAATCCGGTGGCCCACGTATGGCAGGATCGTGTGGCAAGTCGTGGGCGCAAGGCGGCAACCGGTGGAGCGAATCGGGCGTTCCAGTCGCAACTTGAGACCTGAGGGTTTGTCCGGTGTTGTGCGTATTCGCGCTGGATCGGTGTGGCACGTGTGGAGATGCTGCGACTCCGCCATGAAGAGGATCGTGCCGCGCACCCTGCAAGAACGATAGCCCAGGCTCTCGTTCTTGCCCCCGCCGGACACGGTTGCCTTCCGGCGGTATCCCCTCCCCCCTTCGCGCCTACGCAACTTGGACCATCTCCGCATCCTACGTTAGACTCGGCTAGAAGTGGCGGGAAGGAGGCGGCTCATCAACGCATTCGAACTCCGCGATCAACTGATTCACGACTACGCATCTTTCGTCTCCAGTTTTGTCAACATCCGTGATGCCACCATACGTGAGTACGTGGAGAGCGAGTTCGCTTCCGGGACGCTGTGGCCTCAACCACTCCTCCAACTCAATCCGTCTTTCGAGCGAGGCGAATCGATTGACGAACTCATCGAGGTTGGCACGCTCCATGAGCGCTGTGCGAGCGTGTTTCGCCAGAAGACCGACATCCACGATCGCGGCGAGGAGATCCGCCTCTACCGGCACCAAGCCGAAGCAGTGAAGCTGGCCGCAGCCGGAGAGAGCTATGTGCTGACAACCGGAACAGGCTCGGGCAAGAGCCTCGCCTACATCATTCCCATCGTCGATCGCATCCTCCGAAGGGGCTCCAGCAAGGGTGTCCAAGCGGTCATCGTCTACCCGATGAATGCCCTGGCGAACAGCCAGTGTCTAGAATTGGAGAAGTTCTTGAAGTTCGGCTTCCCTGAGGGGAAGGCCCCCGTGACCTTCGCTCGCTACACCGGCCAAGAGAAGGAAGAGAGACGAATCGAGATCCAGGAGAACCCGCCCGACATCATCCTGACGAACTACGTCATGCTGGAGCTGATCCTGACGCGTCCCGATGATGCGCCCCTGGTTCGGGCGGCTCGCGATCTGCAATTCCTCGTGCTCGACGAGCTGCACACGTATCGAGGACGCCAGGGAGCAGATGTTGCCATGCTTGTCCGAAGAGCACGCGAGGCGTTTCGTGCAGAGAACCTGCAGTGCATAGGCACCTCAGCGACCATGGCGAGTGGGCACGGACTTGGCTCATCGAGTGTCACGGTAGCTCAGGTGTCGTCTCGGATCTTCGGCATCGAGGTCGATGACCGGCACGTGATTGGCGAGGCGCTGCGCCGTCTGACCGAGATGCTGCCTGAGGACCAGTCGGAGCGAAGCGTACTGCTCAAGTCGGCCATCGAGACCGGGAAGTTTTCACCCGAGTCATTCGGGGGATTGCGAGCGTCTCCCCTCGCAGCTTGGATTGAGGACACGGTTGGCATCCGATGGAACCCAGCAACCGAACGCCTGGAACGACAATCACCGAGAAGTGTCAGTGGAGAGAAGGGACTCGCAAAGGAGCTGAGCGATCTCACAGGTTGTGCCCTAGGCGAATGCGAGAAAGCGATCCAGGGGGTTCTCTTGGCCGGGAGCGAAGTCAAGGATCCCGAGACAGGAGAACCTGCCTTCGCGTACAGGCTTCACCAATTCATCAGCCGCGGCGACACGGTCTACGCGTCCATCGATGAGGATACCTCCCCGGATCGGCATCTCACGCTGCGCGGCCAGAAGTTCGTTCCAGGAGCCCGCGATCGGATCCTCCTACCGCTCGTCTTCTGCCGGCACTGCGGACAGCCCTACTACTCGGTCTGGCGCGACACGGTGGATCCCGAGCGACGGTTCTACAAGCCTCGTGAACTGCTCGACACGGCTGGCGAAGGCGAGGTGGACGCAGGGTATCTGTACGTCTCAAGCGACTACCCGTGGCCCGACGATATTGAGGCTATGGCAGAGCGGCTCCCGGAGGATTGGCTTCAGGACGACGGGAAGCTCCGCCGCGATCGTCGCAAGCACCTACCAGGCAACGTGTCGGTCGGGGCGGACGGTATCGAGAAGGAGGGTGGCCTTCGCTCCACGTTCGTCACGGCACCTTTCCGCTTCTGTCTTCGTTGCGGCGTCTCCTACGACTTCTACCAGCGGTCGGATTTCCCGAAGCTTTCCCCTGTCGGTACAGAGGGGAGGAGTACCGCGACGACGATCCTTGCCCTGTCGATGATTCGCAACATGGAGCTTGCGGCGTACGACTCAACCTCTCGCAAGCTGCTCAGTTTTACGGACAACCGCCAGGATGCCTCGCTGCAGGCAGGTCACTTCAACGACTTCGTCGAGGTTGGACTCCTTCGCTCTGCACTTCAGCGGGCCGTCGAGGCCGCAGGCGACGAGGGGATTGGCCACGATGAACTTCCTGCACGTGTGTTTGAGCAGCTCGGCTTCCCCCTGAGGGACTACGCGTTCGATCCCGGTATCAAGGGCAACGCGAGGGATCAGACAGATGCTGCGATGCGCGAAGTGATCACGTACCGGATCTACCGGGACCTTCGTCGAGGGTGGCGCATTCTTGCTCCGAATCTCGAGCAGACCGGACTCCTCAAGATCGGGTACCCCTACGTAGAGGATGCAAGCGGGGATGAGGATGAGTGGGCGAAGACGCATGCTGCGTTGGCTGAGGCGAGTCCCGAGACCCGTGCTGAGATCGCCCGCGTTCTCCTTGACTACCTGCGGCGGCAGCTTGCTCTCCGCGTGGACTACCTGACTCCCCGCTATCAGGAGGGCATGCTCCAACGAAGTCACCAGCATCTCGCTGCGCCGTGGGGATTCGATGAGAACGAACAGCTCAGAAACCTCTCACACAGTGGCGTGGCGTATCCACGATCGCGACAGCGATACGACACGGAGGAGAACGTGTATGTCTCTCCTCGCGGAGGTTTCGGACGCTATCTCCGCCGAACCACGACGTTCCCTGAGTACGAGTCCAAGCTGTCGCTGGAAGAGACAGGGCAGATCATCCGTGATCTCCTTGAGGTCCTGCGAACGTATGGACTGGTGTCGAAGGCTGGGCGCGACCCTGATGAGGATCCCGGTTATCAGCTCGAAGCGTCCGCAATACGATGGTATCCGGGCGACGGGACAAGCGGCTTCCGAGATCCGATTCGTCAACCAACGGAGTCCTCAGAAGCGACCCCGCCGAACACGTTCTTCATCAACTACTACCGAGACGTCGCGCCGGCCACCCGAGACATCCGGGCTCACGAGCACACCGCGCAAGTGCCCGGCGATGTGCGCGAGAAGCGCGAGGAGCTCTTCAGGAACGGTGACCTCCCGATCCTCTTCTGCTCTCCAACGATGGAGCTCGGCATTGACATCGCCGAACTGAACGCAGTCAATCTGCGCAACGTCCCGCCGACACCCGCCAACTATGCCCAACGAAGCGGCCGCGCAGGGCGAAGCGGGCAGGCGGCGATCGTCTTCACGTACTGCTCCGGGGGGAGCCCGCATGACCAGTACTACTTCCGCCATCCGGGGCAGATGGTCGCGGGAATCGTCAGCCCACCGCCCATCGATCTGACGAACGAGGATCTGCTCAGGGCGCACGTTCACGCGCTCTGGCTTGCGGAAACCGGCCTCAAGCTAGGGAAGACGCTTGCCGAAGTGCTCGATCTCAGCACATCGCCGCCTGCGGCCAAGTTCCAGCCCCACGTCGACGATGCGCTCGCGAATGCGTCTGCGAAACTGCTCGCGCGGGAACGAGCCGAACGAGTTCTGTCAACGCTAGGGGATGATCTGGCTCACGCCGACTGGTACCGGGAAGACTGGCTCGACAGCGTGTTGGATGCGATCCCCGTGAGCTTCGATCAAGCCTGCAATCGATGGCGCGATCTCTACCGCTCGGCACATGAGCAGTCCCGCAAGCAAGGTGAGATCGTCCGGGACGCCTCGCGCAGTCCACAGGACAAGCGGCGCGCCCAGCGCCTGCGCCAAGAGGCGGAGAAGCAGATCTCGCTTCTCACCGAGGCGGAGAACATCGCCCAGTCCGACTTCTACAGCTACCGGTACTTCGCGAGCGAGGGATTCCTCCCGGGCTACAACTTCCCGCGATTGCCACTTTCCGCGTTTGTCCCGGGTCGCGTGATGCGCTCAGGCGAAGAAGAGTACCTCTCGCGGCCGCGCTTCCTGGCGATCACCGAGTTTGGCCCTCGCGCCGTCATCTATCACGAGGGGTCTCAGTACGTCATCAACCAAGTCATGCTCCCGGCACAAGCAGCGGAAGACATCGACACGATCGAGGCAAAGGTGTGCGAGAACTGCGGCTATCTCCATCCGTGCAAAACGGGAGAAGGCCCAGAGCGCTGCGAGCTCTGCGATTCGGAGCTCCCCGCTCCGTGGCGCCGGCTGTTCCGGCTTCAGAACGTTGTCGCGAAGCGCCGCGACCGCATCACGTGCGATGAAGAGGAGCGGCTTCGCATGGGGTACGACGTCCACACGGTCGTGCGCTTCGCCGAGCGCTACGGCCAACCGTCCTACCGAACGGGCCGTGCAAAGCTGGACGGCCAAGTGATCGCCACGATCGAGTATGGCCAGTCGGCCGATCTCTGGCGCGTCAATCTTGGCTGGCGACGCCGCGGGGCAACGAGCCAAGATGGCTTCGATCTCGACATCGAGCGTGGCTATTGGTCCAAACGCGAGGACGAAGAGGACGACAACCCGATGAGTGATCGAATCCAACGCGTCGTTCCGTACGTCCAGGATTCGAAGAACTGCCTCATCCTGCGCCCTGCGGAGCCGCAGGAGACCCATGTGATGGCCTCGCTCCAAGCGGCGCTCAAGACAGCACTGCAGCGAGCCTACGATCTCGAAGATCGCGAACTCTCGGTTGAGGCGCTTCCCCGCCGGGATCGTCGGCACGCGATCCTGATCTACGAGGCTGCCGAGGGCGGCCTCGGCGCACTGGGTCGCGTCCTCGGTCATCCGGAGGAGTTCTCCCGCATTGCGAGGCTTGCCCTCGAGATCTGTCACTTCGATCCGGAGACAGGCGAGGATCGCCGCCGCGCCGAGCACGCGACCGAAGACTGCGAAGCCGCCTGTTATGACTGTCTACTGAGCTACAGCAATCAACGGGACCACGACATCCTCGACCGCAAGGAGATTCGAGATATCTTGCTGCAATTCGCTCGGTCCCAGATCGAAGCGAGCCCCTTGCCGCTCTTGCGCAGTGAGCATCTTGAGCGATTGCTGCGCGTCTGCGGCTCCGATCTCGAACGGGTGTGGCTCAATCACCTGGAGGCGAACGACTGCAATCTCCCCTCTCACGCCCAGAAGCTGTTCGAGGCATGCAGCACCCGTCCGGACTTCATCTACGAACGTCAGCGCACGGTGATCTATGTGGATGGGCCACCTCACGACTATCCCGAGCGATCAGAACGCGACAAACAGCAGACCGAGTGCATGGAGGACCTGGGGTGGACGGTCATACGCTTCACGCACCAAGACGATTGGGATGAGATCCTCTCCCGGTACAAAGGAACGTTTGGAGGGCACACGTGAGCTTCGCTGTCGGCGCGCTGGTCAAGGCTCGCGGCCGCGAATGGGTCGTCCTTCCGGAATCGACGGATAGACTTCTGCTGCTGCGCCCCTTGGGTGGCAGTGATGCTGAGACCGCTGGCATCTGTACCGCACTCGAGACCGTTGAGCCTGCAGCGTTCAGCCTTCCGGACTCGGCGCAAGCTGGCGATCATCGCTCTTGCCGCATGCTGCGCGACGCGCTCCGCTTGGGCTTCCGATCGAGCGCCGGTCCTTTCCGTTCCTTCGGACGCATCGCCGTCGAACCCCGCCCCTATCAGCTCGTTCCATTGCTCATGGGGCTGAAGCTCGATCCCGTACGCTTGCTGATCGCGGACGACGTCGGGATCGGAAAGACCGTTGAAGCGCTGCTCGTCGCCCGCGAGCTCCTCGACCGGGGCGAATGCCAGAGACTCACCGTGCTTTGCCCGCCCCATTTGGCCGAGCAATGGCAGGACGAACTGAAAGAGAAGTTCCACATCGACGCGGCGCTTGTCCTCGCTGGGACGGTCCGTCGGCTTGAGCGTCAGTGTCTACCGGACCAATCCGTGTTCGATCTCTTCCCGCACACCGTCGTCTCGCTCGACTTCATCAAGGCCGACCGGCGACGGGACGATTTCCTCCGACGATGTCCCGAGCTGGTCATCGTTGACGAGGCGCACACCTGCGCTCACGGCGAATCGAGTGGTCGCCATCAGCGCAACGAACTGGTACGGCGCTTGGCGGAGGACGAAACACGCCATCTGATTCTCGTCACCGCTACGCCGCATAGCGGGAAAGAGGAAGCATTTCGCTCACTTCTGGGATTTCTCAGTCCTGAGTTGACTGAGCTTCCGGCCGATCTGTCCGGTGATGCGAACCGCCCCATTCGCCGCCGGCTCGCTCAGCAGTTCGTCCAGCGCCGGCGTGCCGACATCGAGCACTTCCTCGACGAAGAGACCATTTTTCCAACACGCGAGGAAGCCGAACACCACTACACCCTGTCGCCGGAGTACAAGGCGCTGTTCGACCGCGTGGTCAACTACGCACGCGAGATCGCCCTAGATGAGACGGGCGGCAAGCATCGCCAGCGTGTGCGGTGGTGGTCGGCGCTTGCTCTTCTGCGCTCCCTCGCCTCCAGCCCGGCCGCGGCGGCGAAGACGCTCCGCAACCGAAGCCCGGTCGTCGACACGGACACCGCCGAGCAAGCTGACGCGGTCGGAACGATCCACGTCTTCGATCAAGGAGAGGGTGACGAGCTTTCCGGCGTCGACGTCACTCCGGGGGGCGATCCGACCGGAGACGAAGAGGAAGCGGGAACCGATGCACGCCGCCTTCACGAACTCGCTCGTCAGGCCGACGCGCTTCGCGGGGATTCCGACGCAAAGCTGATCAAGGCGGCCGACCTCATCAAGCGACTGATCAAGGACGGATTCAGCCCGATCGTCTTCTGTCGCTTCATCGATACCGCCGAATACCTTGGCGAGGAGCTGCGTCAGCGCCTGGGCAAGAAGGTGAACGTCGGGATCGTCACGGGCACCCTGCCTCCAGATGAACGGGAACATCGCGTTCAAGAGCTTGGCGAACTGAGCCAACGCGTGCTCGTCTGCACCGACTGCCTGAGCGAGGGCATCAACCTGCAGGGCGCCTTCGACGCCGTCATGCACTACGACCTGTCGTGGAACCCGACGCGGCACGAACAGCGGGAGGGGCGGGTCGATCGATACGGGCAACAACGAGAGATCGTTCGCTCGCTCACGTACTACGGGATCGACAATCAGATCGACGGGATTGTGCTCGACGTTCTGCTGCGCAAGCACAAGACCATCCGCAACTCTCTCGGGATCTCGGTACCGGTGCCCATGGACACGAACGCAGTCGTCGAGGCGATCTTCGAGGGGCTGCTGCTGAGGGAGCGGGGCGGAACGACGCAGGATCTCCTCCCGGGCCTCGAGGAGTATGTCCGTCCGACCACCGAGGCGGTCTACGCCGAGTGGGACAACGCAAGCGACCGGGAGAAGCGGTCGCGAACGATGTTCGCACAGGAGGGTCTGCAGGCACGCGTCAGCGAGGTTCAAGCCGAACTGCTCTCCAGCCGCCGCGCCGTCGGATCGGCGGAGGACGTCGAGCGGTTCATGGCTGATGCTGTGCACGCAGCCGGTGGGCGCCTCCAGGAGGGACGTCACGGGTGGACGCTCGATCTCTCCGGCGCACCGGTAGGGTTGCGGGACGCCTGCGGCTTGCAGGATGGGAAGGAGCTGTCCGTCTCCTTCGATTCGTCGCGAGGCGGCGAACACCTCGAGCGTACGCATCCGCTCGTCGAAGGGCTGGCGAGCTACGTCTTGAATACGACGCTCGACGAGCACGAGCAAGCCCTGGCCAGACGTTCCGGCGTCATCTACACCGATGCGGTCGAGCGGCGCACCACGCTGCTGCTGCTTCGCAATCGTTATCACATTCTCACCGAACGCAAGACCGAGACGCGACAGCTGCTGGCCGAAGACTGCCAACTCGTGGCCTTTCGTGGCTCGCCGGAGAACGCCGAGTGGTTGACCGAGGCAGAAGCCGAGGCGCTGCTGGAGGCCGCTCCGACGGGCAACATCGCGCCGGAGCAGAAGCGCCAGTTCATCCAGAGAGTGCTTGACGGATTCCCAGAACTCCGCGACGCCCTCGACCGGACGGCAACGGAACAAGGCAATGCGCTCCTGTCCGCACACAAGCGTGTACGGACGGCAGCCAACTGGCGAAGCGTCCGCCAGACGATCCGCCCCGAACTGCCCCCTGATGTGTTGGGCATCTACGTCTTCTTGCCGGATGCCGGGCTTGGAGGAGACGCATGAGGGCGAGAACGCGCAATCCCTTCCTCTCCGTTCGGACCGAAGGTTCGATCCTCCCCGCAGACGTGTTGGCGCGGATTGCGGCAGCCGACAAGGATCTGGACGGGCTCACGCCGGAGTCCTACCACCTCGCCAAGAACGAGCGGATCAACGAAGTAGCGACCCGTGCCTGGAACCGGCTTCAAGGCGCGTGGGAGGCATTCCGAGAAGCGTCCGAGAAGCTTCCGGAGAGCGATCTCGGCACGACGCTGACCCGCGAACGCTGGCTTCTGATCCTGTTCCAGGAACTCGGCTACGGACGCTTGAAGACACACCGTGCGTGGGAACTCGATAGCCGTAGCTATCCCATCAGCCATCTGTGGGACAGCACACCCATCCATCTCGTCGGGTGTCGTGTCAAGATGGATACCAAGCAAGCAGGCGTCGCCGGTGCTGCCCGCGTCAGCCCTCACAGCCTTGTGCAGGAATTCCTGAACCGCTCGGACGACCATCTCTGGGGCATCGTCTCGAACGGGCTCATCCTGCGTCTGCTTCGCGACAACGTCTCGCTCACACGGCAGGCCTACGTCGAATTCGATCTGGAAGCGATGATGGAGGGCGAAGGCTTCAGCGACTTCGTTTTGCTCTTCCTGGTCTGCCATCAGTCGCGCGTCGAGGTGCCTGAGGAGAAGACGCCGGAGAGCTGCTGGCTCGAGCAGTGGCACAACGCGGCTGCGGAGCAGGGCATTCGCGCGCTCGACGAACTCCGAAACGGCGTGAAGAGTGCGCTCGATACGTTCGGCGCTGGGTTTCTGGCCCATCCAGCCAACACGAAGCTGCGTCAGAAGCTAAAGGAGGGAACATTCTCGACGCAGGATTACTACCGGCAGCTACTCCGGGTAGTCTACCGGTTGCTGTTCCTGTTTGTCGCCGAGGATCGTGACCTGCTCTACGACCCGAACGCAGACCTGGAGAACCGCGCCATCTACGCCAAGTACTACGCCACGCGGCGGATTCGCGAACTGGCGCAGCAACGCCGCGGAACCAAGCACGCCGATCTCTATCGAGGTCTGCGGTTGGTTTTCGAGAAGCTACGCGAAGGATGCCCGGAGTTGGCCTTGCCAGCTCTTGGGAGCTTCCTCTTCTCCGATGAATCGACACCAGACCTGGATACGGCCGACATCGCGAACCGCGATCTGCTGCTTGCGTTCCGCCAGTTGGCATGCACGATCGAGGGAGATGCGCTACGTCCGATCGACTATCGTAATCTTGGGCCGGAGGAGCTGGGGAGCGTCTACGAATCGCTCCTCGAGATGCATCCGCAGATCAACACCGACGCAGCCAAGTTCAAACTGGAAGTCGTTGCGGGGAACGAGCGTAAGGGCACGGGCTCGTTCTACACGCATTCTAGCCTTGTGCAGTGTCTGCTCGATTCCGCGCTCGATCCGGTTCTAGATGAAGCGGTGGTGAAGCCGGACCCGGAAGCTGCGCTCTTGGATCTGAAGATCTGCGATCCGGCCAGTGGATCCGGCCACTTCCTGATCGCGGCCGCGCTAAGGGTTGCGAAGCGGCTTGCCGCAGTACGAACGGGAGAGGACGAGCCGTCGCCGGATGCTACGCGATCAGCACTGCGCGACGTCATCGGCCGCTGCATCTATGGGGTTGATATCAACCCGATGGCCGTCGAGTTATGCAAGATCTCGCTCTGGATGGAAGCGATGGAACCGGGCAAGACGCTCGGCTTCCTCGATCATCACATCAAGTGCGGCAACTCGCTTCTCGGAACCACGCCCGCACTGATGGCTGACGGCATTCCGAACGATGCGTTCAAGCCGATCAAGGGCGATGACAAGACCGTCTGCAAGGATCTCAAGGCCCTGAACAAGAAGGAGCGCGCTGGACAGATCGCGCTTGGGGAGATGCTAGATCGACGCTCATTGCCAGATCTCGCGAAATCATTCCGATCGCTGGCAAACGAGGACGATGCCTCGCCTGCGGCGAGGAATAGGAAAGCAGAGCACTACAGGTCACTTGTGCAGTCAGCGGAGTACGAGAATGCCTGGTTCTTGGCCGATGCGTGGTGTGCGGCGTTCGTGCTTCCCAAGACGAGCCTCGAAGATCTCGCGGTCACACATCGGCGGTTCCGAACATGGGAGGCTGACTCCGAGCACATCAGTAGCGAGGACCGTAAGACGGTTCGTCAAATCGCTGATGAGTGTCAGTTCTTCCACTGGCACCTGGCATTCCCTGAGGTGTTCCGGATTCCCCCTGACGATGAGAAGCCGGAGAACGAGCAGTGCGGGTGGTCAGGAGGGTTTGACTGCGTGATCAGTAATCCTCCCTACCTGTTCCTGAGTGGCAGATCCAGTCCGGTTAAGGCTCTGCAACGAAAAGGCGAAGCGGCCCAGGCAGAGCAAATGATGAGACGGCACTCGATGGATGCGTTTCTCTTCGCGTCAACTTCAAAGGGTTGTCAGGATTACTTCAAGTGGTTCGCTAACCTCGCAACTTGGATTCGCGGGCACAGCTGGTCAAGAGTCGGGTTGATCCTTCCGACACCGTGGCTATCACTACCACGCTATGCTGACGTTCGCTCGGTCTTGGTTGCCAACGGACTCTCCGTCGTTCTCGACTTCGGCTTTGGTGCATTCCCGGATCAGACAGTTGCAACATGCGCGATGACCTGCGGAACTCGAGATTGCCACTTCGATTACTTGAACCTTCGAGATGGCATGAGGCCCGAACTGTCGAGTGAATCGATATGGGCACTCGCCCTAGAGAATAGGAGTCGAATAGAGGTAGTGGGCGATGGGTTCTCGTTCTATCAGCATGCCCCTGCTTCCTCTCTATTCGATTCCGCGTCCGACACCCTTGCCGATCTCTGCAGCATCTCGGAGGGCGATCACCACATAGACGTGCGCAGCCCGACATGGACATCGCACGATGGCGGTTTGTGTCTCCTGATAGTCAGCGATTCGGAACTAGGACGCTTTCGGACGCCTCGCACAAGGGAGATTGCAGCGAATGGCAACGAGTCGTTCTCGGAGGCACTGCACTCGGGGCCTCGCGTCATCCTTCGAAAGACAGGCGATCAGCTGGTGTCAGCTGTTGCTCCGAGCGAGGAGCTAGCTGTTACGCATCAGAATGCCTATGTGATTCACCCACATGCGGGCATCTCGGTTCATCTGCTGCAGGGGCTATTGGGATCTCGAATGCTGAGCTACTTGTACCGTGCTAGCCCTCTCGGGCAGAAGGGGCGAGTCATGGCCCAGCTGAGAATCGGAGGGCTATATGCTCTGCCGGTTCCGCCGGTGGAGGTGCTCCAAGCATCGAGCAGCAGAATAGAGAGGCTCTCAACGGAGCTACACGCAGACCAGTCATCGGCGAAGTGGGATGAGCTGAATGCTCTTGTCTACTCGCTCTACGAAGTGGATGACGCCCTGCAGGAAGAGATTGACGATTGGTGTTCAGATATCCTGATTGAATAGGGGTAAAGACTCATGTCCCTGAAGCGGCCGAGTAGAACTGCCACCACAGCATGCAGCGCGCAATCGACACCGGCGAGCCGTACCCGCCCCTTACGACCCGCCACCCGGTCAGCCCGCCGACGGGCACGGCAACTTCCTCTCCCTCCCCGAATGGAAACCCGGCTCCCCCAAGCCCCCCAAATGGCCCCCCACATCCATCCCCCCAAGGAGGTGGCTGAGTATGAGGCGAAATAGCCAAGAGGAGAAGCCTAAGCAAGAGATAGCTCTCGGAGATCTTGTAGGCATCATCAACGAACGCCGACACCCGGCCGATATCGGAAGGAGAACGTTGAGATGACTTGGGACTGTGAGGAATTGAGAACTCTATGTCATAGGCATGCGCTCCCGGACAGTACAACGTATCAGAACGCTCTGCAGTGGAAGCTTCAACGTGCCGACTACCATGCCGAAAGTGCTCAGGAAGCGTGGTCTGAGATTGATCGAATTGCGGAGGAGAAGGGGCGCATCCAGGTCGGCGGAAAGGAGTGGATGGCCGCAGAATTCGCAGTGACTGCTGAGACAGAGGCTGCAGCACAAGTGCTGCATTCAATGCTAGATGTACTATCGCAGATCGTGAATCTGACGCTTCTACAGCCTCCTCTGTCGGAGGCCGAAGCTTCCTTGCATAAGGTGATCAGGAAACTCGGAGAACAGAATCGAGCTCCGCAGGTTGCGACGGAACTGGAGTCTCTGCGAGACTGTTATGCAGCCGAGTACTTGGATGCTTTCGTGAACACAATCAAGCATCGGCACCTTCTGGATACGGATTTCAGAGCTGAGTTTGGCGAGGGAACCCGAAACGAGCAAGGCGTCAGATTCAAGGCGTTCACACGCAATGGAACCCCGTACCCGGTGGTTTGGGCGAGTGAGATACTTGATCGGTACAGGCAGAACATAACAGAAGGCATCTGCGCTGTGGGCAAAGCCATTAACGACTATCTCCGGTAGTTCGGGTCGCATGACGCCGGGAGGAGTCTCGCAAGTCGAATGGCCCAGGCGAAGCATGGACATGACGGGGAATTGCGGGTCCATGTCTGAAGGGTTTCGGAGGCAGGCCAATGGCACATTTGGCTCGCTGATCAAGTTCATCGATTTCGGAACGCTCGGGCTCCCGCTTAGCGAGCGATACGAACCGGAGGCGGAAGAGCGGATTATCCAAGGAGAAGGCAATGCCACTTGAACTGGGAGTCTGGCGCATTGATGAGAAGCCAGTCGCGATAGAAGCGTCAGGGATTGACCAAGAGAAACGCCTGGAGGACATCCTCGCTGATAACCTGAGTATCGCGTCGCCGAACTGGATGATGATTGGGCGTCAGGTGATGACCTCGTATGGCAATCCAATCGACCTTCTGGCGATGGATCGCGATGGGAATCTCGTCGTCCTCGAACTGAAGCGGAACAAGACTCCGCGGGAAGTAGTGGCTCAGCTCATCGACTATGCATCGTGGGTGAAGGATCTCCGTGATGACGATATCGCCGTGATCTTCGAGGACTTCCAGCGTCGGTACCGAAGGGCAGATGAGACGCCTTCTCTCGACGACGCATTTCGCGAGTACTTCGGCGTTAAGCGGCTGCCGGAGGAGCTGAACGACTCACATAGCCTCGTTGTCATTGCGGCAGAGCTCGATTCGAGCACCGAACGGATCGTCCGGTATCTGTCGGAGGAGCACAACGTTCCCATCAATGCGGTTTTTTTCCGTGTGTTCAAGGACGGAGACTCCGAGTATCTCACCAGGGCGTGGTTCATCGATCCGACCGAAGTGGAGAGCGGCTCAGCGGCCGTCTCCCCCAAGGAGCCATGGAATGGGGAGTACTACGTCTCCTTCGGTGAGTATCCGGATCAGCAGTGGGCGGATGCCCGGCAGCACGGCTTCGTCTGTGCCAGCGGAGGTTCATGGTACACGCGCACTCTCGGTCTGCTTGAGAAGGGTGGTCGCATCTGGGTCAATGTCCCTGGGCAGGGATACGTCGGTGTCGGCATCGTCACGGATACGGTAGTGCCAATCCGCGAGTTCACCGTACGGCAGAAGCAGGACCCCGGATTGCGTGTACCGCTCTCAGATGTGCCACTGGTCGCCACCGAGATGTTCAAGAATGCCAACGATCCCGAAATCGCTCCCTACGTAGTGGGAGTACGTTGGGTTAAGACGGTCCCCGTTGAGGAGGCCATCCACGAGAAGGGTTTCTTCGGCAACCAGAACACAGTCTGCAAGCCTACGTCCAGACGATGGCAGCACACGGTGGACCGCCTCAAGCAGCACTTCAAGGTCGAATGACAAATCAGATGGCTGAGCATTCACTTGGGCGCATAGAGGTCGAGCGACTGAAGGGCAATGAGACGTTCCGTCTCGCCGGCGAACGGCTGCCTTTCAGCGTGCACGACTTCTGGTCCTGGTCGGTCTCCGATTTGGTGAGCAACGCAACCCGCGGGATCTTGGCCGAGTACATCGTCGCCAAGGCATGCGGTGTGGACACATCTCGGCCGAGAGATGAATGGGCTGCGGTGGACCTTGAGACGCCGGAAGGCATCCTCATCGAAGTCAAGTCTGCCGCCTTCATCCAGTCCTGGTATCAACAGAAGCTGTCGGCCATCTCGTTTGGGGTGAAGAAGACGCTCAAGTGGGATCCTGACACCAACAAACAAGATGACAAGCCAACCAGAGCGGCCGATGTCTATGTGTTCGCACTACTCGCACACAAGGATCAAAAGACGCTCGATCCACTGAATCTCGATCAGTGGGAGTTCTACGTGCTACGGACCGCCACGCTGAACAATCGGAAGCGGAGTCAGCACTCCATTACGCTCCCGTCACTGAAGAGGCTCAACGCAGGTCCGCATCGCCTCAGGGAGCTCAGAGACGCAGTTCTGCAGGCAAGCTCTTCGCAGCGCAAAACCCAGGAGGAGTAGTGGCTCAGCTCCGCATCTCGGCCAAGAACCTCGGGGCGATAGCGTGTCGTGAGTTCTGCCGGCAGCTGCTTGGCTACTGCCGCGGTGCGTCAGCAGCTTGGGAGTTCGGCAGATAGGTTCCGGACATCAGGGTCAGACATCAGGGCCAGGTCTTTATTTTTGGTGTTGAGATATCCTATGAACGTCAGAGACCTGCGGGCTCGGGCGAATCCCGGGGTCATAGTACGAAACCCGCCCCCGTGTGAGATGAACTGCACCTGCCGAGAGGAGCAGGACCACGGAGTGCTCGCTCTCCTGAACAGGGAACTCGCCGCATCTTCGACCTGGCTGAAGTCCCCAACAGCTGCGACAGCCGCAAGGACGAGCTGGGGTCAAGTCTTGTTCTTTGACGTCACCGACGCTAGGATGCTGCATGGCGCGACCGTTGCGTATCCAGTCTGAGGGTTGCCGTCTGGCTACACAGCTTCGTTGAGTCATTGGGGTCTATCATTGGATTTCGTACGGAGACGACCAGACCTCCGTTCGGGAGTTGGCGGAGCATCCGAAGCAGTTCTTTACTGACGGCAAATGCAAGTACTGCCCGAACCGACGCGGTGGACAGAGATCGCGTTCTGCTGGTGTAGATCCAACATCTGTGTGCAGGGGATGCATCAGTCGTCGTGGCTCTTGAAGCCTTCCTTGAGACGAAAGGCATCGCCAGCCGATCCTCGTTGTACGTGTAGGCGCTATACTCTGGCGGTTCGTGCAAAGGAGCATCGGCAGAGATGACGACAACGTACACCGGCAAGTACACGAAGATCGAGAGCGGCTACATGGGCCAGCTTGTTGAGTGGCCCGAAGTCGTCACCGAGGGCGCAACGCTCGAGGAATGCCGAGAGCTCTTGCAGGACGCGCTGAGAGAGATGGTCGCTGCCTACCAGCAGGAAGGCCGGGAGTTGCCTTTGGGGGGCGCGCTTCTCGAGCAGGTCGCTGTCGAGACCTAGTACTAACTTGCAAAAATTATCGTTAGTGAGCATCATGAGGGCCAACTCCACTGATTCGCGAGGAGACGTGATGCCGAAGCAAGCGACCCCGATCACACTGACGGCAGAGCAGCAAGAAGCAATTGAAAGTTGGATAAGAGCTTCAACAACGGAACAGCGGCTGGTTCAACGAAGCCGGATCATCCTGATGGCGGCAAAGGGGATGAGAACCGACGCCATTGCGAGGGATCTTGGCATTCGAACAGCCACGGTGAGTAAATGGCGGACACGGTTTGCAAAGGATGGATTGCAGGGGCTTGAAGACGCCCCTCGATCGGGCCGGAGAAGGAAGTACGACGAGACAACCGAGCGTCGGATCCTCGCCAAGCTGGATGATCCGGTACCCGATGGTGAGACGGTATGGACAGCGAGACTCATCGTCAAGGAGTTGGGGGACGTATCGATTCATCATGTCTGGCGGATCTTCCGCAAGCATGGCATCCATCTTCAGCGCCGCCACAGTTGGTGCATCAGTACGGATCCAGAGTTTGCGACCAAGGCGGCAGACGTTGTTGGCTTGTACTTGGCTGCGCCGGAGAACGCGGTGGTGTTGTGTGTAGACGAGAAGCCAGCGATCCAGGCACTGGAGCGGGTGCAAGGCTACCTTCGCCTTCCGAACGGTCGGGCGTTGACCGGATTCAGTCACCACTACAAGCGACATGGAACCACGACCTTGTTTGCAGCGCTGGAGGTCACGACGGGGTTGATTCGAGCGGGGCACTACAACCGTCGTCGCCGCCGGGAGTTCCTCGACTTCATGAACGGCGTCGTATCGCAGTACTCACCACAGCAGGAACTCCACGTCATCCTCGACAATCTGAACACGCACAAGCCCAAGCGCGACCAGTGGCTCGCCCGCCACAAGAACGTGCACTTCCACTTCACCCCAACGCACGCCAGTTGGTTGAATCAAGTCGAGGTGTGGTTCAGCGTTCTCACCCGCCGGGTACTGCGCAACGGGAGCTTCACGTCTCCTCGACAGGTTCGTGAAGCGATCAACCGATTCCTGGAAGCCTACAATCAGGACGCAGCCCCGTTCGAGTGGACAAAGCAAGTCGTTCACCCGGCGCCACTCAAGAAAGAGTACGCGAACTTATGCAAGTAGGTACTAG
>Ga0272443_10002809_pt1 | contig 21514 bp, 17 predicted proteins | sample SSMAcet12_FD_193581 | JGI IMG/M metagenome (GOLD analysis project Ga0272443, IMG submission 193581) | Marine sediment archaeal communities from Little Sippewissett salt marsh, Falmouth, MA, United States - SSM-Acet-12 | ecosystem: Environmental > Aquatic > Marine > Wetlands > Sediment ... | reverse complement strand
CTTATCGCCAATTAACATAATATGCCATTTAAAATATGTCAAGCGGTTTCTGAAGAAAATACTTTTTGTGGCTAAGTTGCCCTAAATCAAATACTTAGAACATCTAAACAGAATCGAGAATTCCCTTTGTTGCATAACATTACTATAATGAAGTCGCCCGCCTATGATTAAACGCATAAATTTGGCGGTTAAGAATAGATAAGCGAAAAAACATTAAGGGGCTGGCGCGATGATTGCCGGATTGGTTGCAATTCATCGTGCCAGCCCAAAAAAAAGGCGAGTTACAGGAACTCGCCTTTTCAAAGAATATAATATATATACTATTTAGTAGTTGGCCTGAATCTCACAGGATCGAAGAGGCTAGCGGAATCGGGTGCAGCCGTGAATGTGGCATTACCACCGGAAACATTAATTCCTGTAACAAACCAATATTCTTCATCGACCATATTACGTGGACCGAAATTACGGGTGGTAGTCTCGTTAAGAGTTACCATAACCGTGCTGTTGCAAGGGCCGAGTCCATCGTCGGACCAATAATGCACCATAATGGTATAAAGACCATCTACAGGTGATGGTAAGACGATTGTCTCCGGGCCGTAACCATCAGTGTTGTCAACATCCAGAGCGGGATCGTCCAATGTGGAAGCGGAATCGCCCCAGTTTGGAGTCTTATTGCTAAAGTAGCAGTCATTCTCAGTCCAGGCGTTGCCACCGGGAGCGATGAGGTGAAGATCGACATCGACAACATCGATATTCCAGGTTAACACCGCACGAATATTGATCTCATCTGTCTGGCAATAGATTTCAAAGGGATCCGAAGCGCCGAGAATATTCTGCAAGTCTTGCTGAGCAGTAGCGTCGAAATTGCCGATAACCAATACTCGAATGACGTTATTACCGCGGTGCAAATCGACAACATAAGAATAGGTGTCACCGGGGTCGCCATCGCTAACCGGATAGAGGTGGCCGTTGTGGTAAACGACTACACTCGAAGATACTCCACCTGTTCCGGGGGTATAGGTAAGTGTTACATTAGTCGATGTTCCCACATAAGTATTAACAAACAGACGATATGTTCCGGGTGTCAGATCGAAAGTTCCCCAGGTTGTGTCGATATCCATGCCGATTCCCTGCGCATAATCTCTTATCCAAATGGTCACACCATCTTTTTGAAGTGTTATCGAATAGCCATCGTCTCCGAAGCAGCTCAATCCGCTATGATTCCAGCTTAAAGACACAGTTTGGTTCTGGTCGATTGTGAAATAAGCGCTATCCGGATTGATTATTGCACTTCCGCAAGAACCGGATGTCGCCGACAAATTGATAGTCTCTGTTTCCATTGTTGCGCCCGGACGGTTACGCGCAAAACTGGGAACGGTGCCACTGATATTCAGTAATCTTGTTTCGACAGTATCTCCACTGGTGACAACCGTACCTTCCACGGTCATCTCACCGACTTCGATAGTGTCTTCCGGTGCCAGGTCTCCGATAAAAGTATTATCGGTCTCGTTCGACTGAAAAACTTCATCGTGATCGGGTTCTTCTTCATCCGGCGGTGTAGATTCTTCAGGACATCCGGCAACCATGAAAGCCATAATTGCCAGGGATATTACCATAATAAACAACACAAATTTCTTCCCAAACATTTTTTCTCCTTTTTAGAGGTTATATTCAGATAAAATTAACTTAATAAAAAGCTTTATACTACATTTTTCTTCTTAATTTTTTCTTTAAATATCGCCTTAAAAGCGAATCAGATTGAATTTAGATTAACTCAATCTTGAAGAATATAACTTTTCTTATGTTGATAATCAAGCCTAACTTATTATCCTCCAATAACCTGCTATTCTTAATTAATAAAAAAGCAATTAGAAAGCGTTTTTTTTGTTGTATTACAATTTGGTAATTATAATGTTTAGCAATGAAGATAAAAACTAAGGAGGAAAAATGGAATTGATTATTGACGTTAAAACCAGAGAAGAATATTACCTTAACCATATCGAAGGCGCTTTAAATATACCAGTATGGGATTTGAAGTTTTATCTGGAATTCCTCAAGGACAAGGATATCAAAGTATATTGCGGTCCGCGGGGGAAAAGATCGAAAATGGCGGTAGAATATTTGCAAAAACAAGGTATTAAAGCTACGGAGATTAAAGCGGATGAGCTTAAGAAATATCCTATGATAGGCGAACCAATGGTTTGCGCTTTGAATTATCTTTCTGTCAAACCGGGGACTGAAAAAGAGTTCGAGGAAAAAGTGGAATCCTTGTGTGCCGAGACTATGGATAAAGATGGTTTTATCGGAACCAAAGTATTCAAGGCCACCAATATATCATTTGGTGGAGCTATGATTCCCGGTGAATACCAGGAATTCGAGATAAAACCGACAAAATATATCATGTTGACCTATTGGAAAGATCGTGAATCTCACGAAGCGTTTCATAAACTACCCCAGATAATGCAGGGATTTAAGGAAATAATGCCCAATTTGATAATATTGCCTTACGAGGAATTTGGAGAGATAATTCACTAAAAACTGGGTTATTTGAATGTGGTCGCCATATCTGGTTGGAGGATTAATTGGAGTTCTTCTTGTGGGAACACTCATTATCTCCGATAAAGCACTTGGTTGTTCTACTTCAATTGTCCGTTTATCCGGCATGATTGAACGGTTGTTTAGGGGTGAAATAACCAGAGAGAGAGTATATTACAAAAAATATCCACCAAAGATCGATTGGCAGTTTATGCTGGTTATAGGTATTTTTATTGGTGCAGCTATATCTTCAATTTGGAGTGGGACTTTTTCTATTGAATCTATTCCTTATTTGTGGGGCGATACCTATGGCCAATCCGCTGTTCTTAGATATACATTAGCAGTTTTTGGAGGGATTCTGATTGGCTTTGGTGCCAGGTTTGCCGGTGGATGTACCAGCGGACATAGCATTTCTGGGACTTCTCAATTAGCTGTTGGAAGCTGGGTTGCAACAATATTTTTCTTTATCGGAGGAATTGTTGCCACATTACTCCTTTTTAGAGGTATTTGATTCTGAAAATACTATATAAAAATAAGCACTTACAATTATCCTTTGGGTTATTATTTGGAATAATATTCGGGGTTCTTTTAGATATAGGTGGAGTCACAGATTATAATATACTTATTAATCAATTGCTGCTTAAAGATTTCAGAGTTGCAAAAATAATTCTCTCAGCGATTTTTGTAGGTATGATATGTATTGAAATTCTCAGGCAAATGGGAGTTATTAATACACATCCAAAACCATTGAACTTTCGAGCTAATATTATTGGTGGCCTTATCTTTGGAGTTGGTTTTGCACTTTTGGGATATTGCCCGGGAACCACACTTGGGGCAGCAGGAGGTGGGTCTATTCACGCAATTTTTGGTTTTTTTGGGATGCTTATAGGTACCTGGATATTTGCTTTGATTTATCCCTATATAAAAAGATTTATTGAAAAAGGCAATCTTGGCGTAGTTACGCTTGAGAAAGTGGCTCATTTATCTAAAATAATAGTTATATTAATAATAGCTCTATTAATTTTAACAGCTTTATATTACATGGAGAATACTGGCCTTTGATAACAGTATTCTCCTATGTAAGATTATAATAGTATTAAATGAGCAATAATTGTTTACGGCAAATGTTCTCTGGCTATAACATTTAGTTTAATTAACATGCTATCCAACGGATAGTACTCCGGGGTGAAAATATACAACCAGAGATTCTCGCTATCTCCACTGGGAAGGTTACGTCCACCTGTACCAAACGAATCGCTGTCGGAATATCTCAGAGTATAATTTATGAAATCAAGAACATTAAAGTCCATCGAATCGGGCGTGATATCCTGAAATCTGCCCAGGATTGAATAGCATCCATAGCAATTTCCACGAGTGGTATCAGCATCGATATCGTAAAAGGTGTCCACAAGTGTGAAATAATCTAATGTGTCACAGAATAAGCCAAGATCAACTTGTTCCAAACCATTGTTTGTAACGGTTATCGATGAGAAAATACTATCGTGGCCGCGTTCACAAGTGCGGAAAATATATGAATCCGGATTAACGATTATGGAGATATCCGGAGTTGGAAAACTCACCGCAAAATCGACACAGAATGTATCGAAAAGCAATCCTCCACAGGTATCCCCCGCGGAAACAATACATGCAGCAATTGTATCGCTGTGTTCGAAAGTATCGGGTGGCAAAGCGGTAAAGGTTAAAGTTGACTCGCCGTCCCAGCTCATTTCCGGATATGAAAGAGCGTAAATGCTATCATTAATGGTTAATCCGATACTGGTCGGGACAATAGAACCGCAGCAAGGACTGGAACAGACAGAGATTATCTCGAATAGAAGTCCACCGTCGCCACCAGAGTTATAACCCATAATAGTAATAGTATCCTCGCCACCGTGAACATAGGGAGTCAGATCGAACTCATACATAGTACGCCATCCGGCCATGCCAGTGCCCGAGTTTCCGTGTGTAGTATCCACATAAACCCCGTTGACATAGATAGTGGCCTGATTATCACATTGTATTCGAATAATTGTGTTTCCCATAACCTCACAACCGGTATTTAGGAATGTTCTGAACCATTCGCCAGAGTAACTCCCCGCAGGATCTTCGTCCCAGACCCAGCGTGCATCGTCGATACGTGTGCAGGGAAGCCATATTGTGGGATCTGGATATATCACCGGTTCCCAGGACATAGAAACCGAGTCGAAATATTCTACGGTGCTGGTATCTGATAGTAATCTTGTTGTATCGGTTCCCGGGCAACATCCTATATAAACATCGAAAGTCTGTTGGTGCAATGGAATATATGCAGAATCGACAGTATCCGCGGCAAAATGACCGCAAACATATGTGGTCTCTTCGGATCCAACTTTAGCGCAGAAATGATCGAACATTAGATAATCAACAGCGCTATCCGGATCGGACCACACATAAACATAATCGATACAGGGGCTGATCGGTCGATTTGTCTGCGGGTATTTGCTTCCCCTCGCATTGGGAAAACGAGCTTGATTCTGGTTTGTCAACAGTGTTTCTGCGTTGAACGATGCGCCCCAATCGTGGTAGATTTTGCAGAAAATACTGTCATTATCGTGGAATACGATGAAAACCTGACCATCTGGCGAAGCAATCACATCTCCATTATAGACCGTTCTCGAATCTGACGCAGAATTTCCAAAGATGTTTTCTATTGGTTGCCATCCTCCTAAGAATGTGTCATAGCGACGATAACGAATTGTATCCGGATTAGAAGCGAAAGAATCCATCCATTGCCAAATTGCATGGACATTTTCTAGAGAATCGATAAATACTGAAGTATATTCGAGGGCATCATCGCCGGAGATATACATATCGAGAGTGTCGAAATCCTCGCCGTTAAAACCTTTCCAGCCAGTGGTTGTTTTCATTCGATGTGCCGCGTGATAATTACCGCTATATTCATTCCGATAAACAACGTGTGGCCTATTAAGCGAATCCACTTCTATGGAAGGCCATCGCGAAGGAGTCATAGGGCCAATATCCTCGGGAGTACCCCAGGTATAAGTTGCTCTATCCATATAAACATATCGAACTTCCCAGCTGGAAGGACACCCCGTGAATGTGACATGAAGATCATCATCAGGGCCGACTGCGAGAGAAGGGCAATAAGCACCGGGATATCCGGAATGCGCGCAAATCGTTGTTGTCACGGGATTTGGATAGCGTGTGTACATCAAGTCAGCATCGTTACCGGACGATATATTCCCTCGCCAAACCACATGTAATGTGTCGTATGAGTCTATTGCCAGGGTTGGATCTCTTTCATCGTCGTCAGAATCAGTGATAGTAGCCCAGGTTGGTTCCCATGTGTTTCCCTCGTCTGTGCTGCGCGCAATATAAACTTGATAATTTGAACCGTCGGAAGCACAATAGCAAACAAACAAATGCCCCTGACTATTTCTCACAATTGTCCTCTGGTTATTTCTGCCCGATGCAGTCGAATGAACATCACGAACGATTTTAACCGGGTCGGCTAAAGCGATGGTTATTAAGATTAGGAATAGAAAAAAACAGATATTTTTACTGGTCATAATATACCTTTGTAAAATGTTATTAATTTATAAATATTGTTATCCGGTATAATTATGTCAATGAATATCTGAAAAAACGTATTACGAAAAATCAAAGAAAATTCTGGTTGTAAAACTGTATAGCAAGTTCGATTAATTGCTCACGATTGTTTAAGTTAGGATTGTCCAGGACTTGCTCCAAAAGGTATTTGAGTACTCTCCCAACTTCACGTCCCTGAGGAATATGAAGTAAAGTTATGATATCGTTACCATCGATTGCTAAATCTCTCTCACAAAGAGGAGGTTTGGAATCTATTATATGCATCACTTTTTTCTGGTAGATTTTATCCGAAGTATCATCTCGATCGGTTCCCTGTGCAATGATATCCGAGTATCTTAATTCAAACAGATCATCAAGCAAATCTTCCCCCACTCGACGAATAAACCTTCTAATTCCCTTGTCCGTTTCGGCATGAGCAAACATATGATGACGAACCAGCCGAGTAACTCTGTCGATTATCTTTTTGGAGAATCTCAATCGAGTAAGTGCAGCTTTAGCTTTCTTTTCGCTAATATATTGATGGCCATAGAATGTTGCTCGGTCTCGTTCTTCGATGTATTGCTTTTTAGCAGGTTTACCAGAATCGTGAAACAACGCAGCCAAACGAACATCGAGTTTGGCTGGGGCAGCATCGACAGCAGCAAGAGAATGCTCGAATACATCGTAAGCATGCCATCCGCCTTCCTGGGTAACTCCCACAGACTCGCTTAGTTCGGGAAGAATATAATCCAGGATTTCCCAATCGCGCCATAGGCGAAGTGCTTTGGACGGTTTTTCTAAATAAAGCATAATTTTCTTGAGTTCTTCGGCTATTCTCTCACTGGTGATATGTTTGAGTTCCGGTAAGGATTTACTCATCAAATCCAGGGTTTCGGTAGTAATTTTCAGATTGCATCGGGCACAAATATATGAAGCACGTACAATTCGGTGAGGGTCGTTTTTAAGGGATTCTGACGAAATCGTTTTCAAAAAACCCTTTTCAATATCTTCGATGCCACCGAGAGGATCGAGTACTTCATCTGTCTGAAGATTAAGGGCGATAGCGTTTGCGGTAAAATCCCTCTGGGCAAGGTCGTCCTCGATGGACATGTATGGATTTAGCGCGATGCCCTCCTTCAAATTTATATTTCTAATAGCTGGTATCGACACATCGATATCGGGGGAATTCTTTCGTGGACGCCATTTAATGACACCGAAACTCTTTCCCACAAGATTAGCTTTGCCGAATTTTCGGAGAACGGAGAGCAATTCGTCTATTTCCATTCCGATAATCAGCAGATCTATCTCACGTGGGGATAATTCAGGGAAAAAGCTGTCTCTTAGTATTCCACCGACCAGATAGATGTCGGTTTTTGATGGAAGCTCCTTGCAGAAATTCTCGGGAAGAATTCTATCAACATCTCTTTTTACTCGCTGGAAATTTGCTTTAAGCAATGATTCTCGTCCCCGCATCATTTTCAAGAGCTTCTTTAACTCTATCGATACTGGTTATAATCACTTGTTTGCCCCCGTTTTCGATAAAATTGATGGCGCTTTCGACCTTTGGTCCCATACTTCCAGATGGAAACTCGCCATCATGCAGGAATTCTTTAGCAGAACCGACACTCATAACATCCCAGTCTTTTTGGTAGATTGAATTGTAATTGGTTGAAACTTTCTCCACTCCGGTTAGGATAACCAGGGTCTCCGCACCCAACTCCAGAGCGAGAGCTGAGCTGGCTCTATCCTTGTCGATAACTGCGTCAACACCACTAAGCCTGCCGTTATCTTCGCGATAAACAGGAATTCCCCCACCACCTGTGCAGATAACGATAGAATCATTTTCCAGCAGTTTACGTATTGTATCGATCTCCACAATTTCCTTTGGCCACGGAGAAGGCACTACACGGCGCCAACCACGTCCTGAGTCTTCCTTCAATATCCAATTTGCTTTTTTACCAAGAATTTCAGCTTCTTCTTTGGTATAAAACCGCCCAATGAATTTGGTGGGAGCCTTAAAAGCAGCATCGGATTTATCTACTACAACTTGAGTAACGATAGCACTAACCGGCCTGTCTACTCCTTTTTCAGCAAATAAATTAACCAGAGTGTTTGCCATAATATATCCTATCTCACCCTGAGTTGTAGCTCCGCATAAATAAAGTGGTAGCGCAATCACTTGTTTTTCTGAGAGCTCAACTCGTCGGAGAGCATTTCCCACCTGAGGTCCGTTGCCATGAGTCAAAGCAATCTTGTATCCGGCTTTAGCCAGATCGACTATCGATGCGAGACTGGTTTTAGCCCGCACAAATTGCTCTGAAACAGTCTCTCCGGAACCTTTAGAGATAGCGTTTCCACCTAAAGCCAACACTATCGGTTTAGAGATATCGATATCCATATTACACTACCTATTAAAAATAAAGAACTCTGCATCATGTGATGCAGAGTTCCTGGTTACAATTCTACTCTATAAATCGAATTTCTCTTTGAGAATATCTTCCAATGTAGGTTTGCCAATAACATCCAGATCGTACTGTACTCTAACCGAAGGTTTATTGATTTTAATAACTCTTCTCAAGTCGATAGGAGTTCCAATCACGATAACTTCTGCATCGGAAGCATTAATAGTTTTTTCCAGATCAGCTACCTGTTCCTTACCATAACCCATAGCTGGAAGCAGAGTTCCGATTTCCGGATATTTTTCGTAAGTCTCGGCAATGCTGCCTACCGCAAATGGCCTTGCATCAACCAATTCGGTCGCACCACAGCGTTCCGCGGCCACTACACCGGCACCGTATTTCATTCCGCCGTGAGTTAGAGTCGGACCATCCTCGACCACCAATACTCTTTTCCCCTCGATTGCTTCAGGATCGTCAACAGTAATAGGACTGGCCGCTTCCATAATCATAGCATATGGGTTCACTATTTTGGCGGATTCTCTTACCTGGAGAATTGACTCGAGATCAGCGGTATCTACTTTATTCACTAAAACGATATCGGCCAGACGCATGTTAATTTCTCCAGGATAATAAAATAACTCATCTCCAGGACGATGTGGGTCGGCGACGGTAATTGTCAAATCGGAGGCATAGAACGATGTATCATTATTCCCGCCATCCCACAGAATGACGTCGGCTTCTTCTTCAGCTCTTTTAAGGATTTCGCCGTAATCTACTCCCGCGTAGAGAATATTTCCGCGATTGATATGCGGTTCGTATTCTTCCATCTCTTCGATAGTGCACTCGTATTTTTCCAGGTCTTCAAGGGTTTCATATCTCTGCCAAATTTGCTTGGTGAGATCACCGTAGGGCATAGGATGTCTTATAGCAACTACTTTTTTCCCCGCTTCGGTAAGAATCTCGGCCACTCTTCTTGTTGTTTGCGATTTTCCGCAACCGGTTCTGGTGGCGCAAATCGAGATTACCGGAACTTTAGCCTTTAGCATTGTCTCTTCGGGACCGATAAGTTTAAAGCTCTTTGCTCCGGCGGCCAATACCCACGAAGCCCTATTCATCAAATACTGATAATCGACATCGGAATATGAGAACACAACTTCATCTATTCCATCATTATCCTGAATTATCTGTGGAATATCCTCTTCAGCTAAAATTGGTATTCCCGAAGGATATAATTCACCCGCCAAAACAGCCGGATATTTTCTTCCATCGATATCTGGAATTTGAGTTGCGGTAAAGGCGACTACTTCGTAATCTGAATTGTTGCGATAGATGCAGTTGAAATTATGAAAATCTCTTCCTGCTGCACCCATAATAATGACTTTACGTTTTGCCATAAGGACTCCTTAATAATAATTTTTTAGTACCTTTTCTATTATCTGAATCAGATTTCTTACAGGAATAGTTTTAATCCCATCCGATTTTAACGACATATACGATGTTTTCAAGACTTTTTCGCAAGTTGGACAGGGAGTAACTAAATAATCTGCTCCAGTTGAAGCAGCTTCCAGCATTCTTTCTCTGGCGATTTTATCTGAAAGACCTACGTCTGACATAAGTAATCCGCCACCTCCACCGCAACAATATGAACTCTCGCGATTTCTGGGCATCTCGATTAATTCGACTCCGAGTTTCTCCAGAATCTGGCGTGGTTCATCGATTATTCCCAATCCTCTGGACAAATCACATGGATCGTGATAAGTAACCGAAATATCGCTTTCGCATTCTGGAAGATTCTCGGCTAATACTTGAGTTATATGTTTTACATTTTTTCCGTATTCTTCTTTGAGGAACACTGCACATGTTGGGCAAAGGGTTACTATATCTTTCTCTGGGAATATTTCTTGAAATCTATTATGGTAGTTTTCGATTTCATCGTCGAAACCAAGAGATTTTATCGGATATCCGCAGCAGATTTCCTCCTTGATTCGCGGTTTAAGGCCGATTCTCTCCAGAACCTTGATATACTTCTTTACCAGGTTCATTCTGCTGAGATACTGACATCCAATATACAGAGTAAAATCTCCATCTTGTTTGTCTGGTTCAAGCTCCTGGCCGAATATATTGCCGCTTTCTATTACTTTATCGATAACACTTTTATGAGTCTGATCTATTAGACCCAATTTCACCAGAAATGAGCGTGCCGAATTGATTATTTCATAGACTGGAACATTTGCGGAACATCTTGCCATGCAATCTTTGCAGGAAACGCACTGATAGAATTTTTTAGCAATTTCAGAGCTCGGTTCGATTTGACCATTCAGAAGTGCATGAGCAATAATGACTTTCCCTCGAGGAGAATCTGTTTCCCATCCGGTAGCATCGAAAACAGGGCATTGCTCGAGGCAATATCCACAACGGATGCAGATATCCATCTCCGGAGCCCATTTTTTCAGCTTATTATCACTCATTATCTAAAATTCTCTTTTCCATAGCGAATAGCTGTTGCATCTATCCATCTACTTGGTGCATCCTGAAGCTTGTGAGGATTAAGAATACCGTTGGGATCGAAAGCTTTTTTTATTGAACGCATCAACTCCAGCGAATCCTTCTTTTCCTCTTTAAAAGCCTGCGCTTTAGACAGAGCTACTCCATGCTCTGCGGAAGTTGTCCCACCAATTTCTCTCACATAACTATATATTTCTTCAACAGCGTTTTCGGCATCCAACCATTTGTACTCGTCGTTTGGGTCAAAGAGAATCTTGGTGTGCATACACCCGGAACCGCAATGTCCATAAGCGCTCATTATCAAACCATATTTATTACTTATCTTATGGATCATCTCGGCGCATTCAGCCATTTTTGTGTATGGAATTCCCATATCGTCTGCTAATGAAGTGCAAACATAGCCGTCTTTATAACGAGATAGTGAAGGAAACAGCTTCTTTCTACCAAGATATAATTTTGCTCTCTGTTTTGGATCGTAGCTTGTTTCCAGAGAGAAACCATGGTTAGCTAAACATCTATCTTCGATTCCATCAATTTGATAATCGACTTCTTCTTTAACCATTCCATCGGCCTCAAAAAAGATAATCGCTTCGACATCGGGAAGACCCAAATCGAGCGAGGAATTGACTGCTTTAATAGCGATGTTATCCATCAATTCCAGCATTGAAGGTCGGAGTCCAGCAGAAATGATAGCGGAAATACTATCTCCGGCATCGGATAATCTCTTGAATGAACAAATCCCCAGACAACGGAATTTGGGAATAGGAATAAGCTTCAGAGTAGCTTCAACAATAACAGCAAGGGTGCCTTCGGAGCCAACGATTAGCCTATGGATCTGATATCCCGAGGATTCCACCGGTGTAACCGTTCCCAGATTAACCAGATCGCCGTTGGCCAGAACAACTTTTAATCCAAGGACATAATCTCGAGTGGCACCGTATTTAACCGAGCGAATTCCGCTGGCATTGGTGGAAATCTCTCCGCCGATTGTGGCGATATTGCTTGATGCAGGAGCTGGAGGATAAAAAAGCTTGTGTTTGGCCAGTTTCTCGTTCAATCTATCATCGATAACCCCGGGCTGAACTCTGCAATATAGATTCTCCGGATTAATTTCAACAATTTTGTTCATTTGTTTCATATCCAGAACGATTCCGCCATCGATCGGCACAGCGTGGCCGGACATCCCACTTCCCGAACCTCGCGGAACAACGGGAATTCTCTTAGAATTAGCGAATTTTAAGACCTGTTGTATGTGTTCGATATACAAAGGTCTGACGATATAATCTGCTGGTGATGAATGAACAGATGAATCCGATCCATACACGATCTTAGAGAGAGGATCGGACACAACATTTTCTACACCGACTATTTCTTGAAGCCTTTTTAATATTAAATCAGACATTGCAATGCTCTCCAGCGATTAGAAAATCTTTTAAAGAAATTCAATTCAATCAAAAAAATGCTAATTTATCGCTTTCGAAAATTAATTTTTATTAGTATACTTAACTTTAATTTATTCGCAAGTTCAATTAATCGATTAGGGAGAAGATAATGCCTTCAAAAAAGGAATTGATAGAAAAAAGCGAAAAGCCCGGTAAAGACGCAATGAAGCTTCATCCGTTTTTCCAGGGGAAAATTAAAACTTCGTTAAAATGTGTGGTTCGCAATATGGACGATTTCGCAATCTGGTACACACCGGGTGTAGCGAAGCCATGTCTGGATATTCAGTCAAATCCGGATAAAGTGTTTGAACATACCAATAAGGCAAATATGGTGGGAATTATCACCGATGGCTCGCGAGTATTGGGTCTGGGAGATATCGGTCCGGAAGCATCGCTACCGGTTATGGAAGGAAAAGCTTTGCTTTTCAAATATCTTGGTGGTGTAGATGCCTGGCCTTTAGCGCTGAATACTAAGGATCCCGATGAATTCATTCGTACTGCGCTTATTCTTCAACCTACTTTCGGTGGATTCAATCTGGAAGATATAGAACAACCAAAGTGTTTCAGAATCCTGGAGACATTACGAGAGAAGGCCCATATCCCCGTGTGGCACGACGACCAGCAGGGGACCGCTGCTGTAACAGTGGCCGGTTTAATCAATGCAGTAAAAGTAGTCGAAAAGGACATGCACGAAATCAAAGTGGCTTTTATCGGTGCCGGAGCAAGCAATGTGAGAATTGCTCATCTGTGTTTTCAAGCCGGAGTCGATCCAAAGAAATGCGTAATGGTCGATTCCAAAGGTACACTTGGAGAATTTCGAGACGATTTGAGGCAAGATCCCGTAAAAAAAGAGAAATGGGAACTATGTCAGATGACCAATGAATGCAATTTTGACGGCGATATCGAGAAGGCTATGATAGGGACCGATGTAGTTATTGCCCTTTCGCGATCGGGACCGGGAGTTATCGAGCCAGAGTGGGTTTCGCAAATGGCCGATGATTCAATCGTGTTTGCCTGTGCCAATCCGGTGCCGGAGATATTCCCATGGGACGCTAAAGAAGCCGGCGCTAGAATAGTGGCCACGGGAAGAAGCGATTTTCCCAATCAGGTGAATAATTCACTGGGATTTCCCGGAATATTCCGTGGAGCTCTGGATGTTCGGGCGCGCACTATCACCGATGAGATGTGTTTGGCAGCTTCCAGAGAGCTCGCCAGAATTGCTGAAGATAAGGGATTACACGAAGAATATATTATTCCTTCAATGGACGAGTGGGAAGTGTTCCCACGCGAAGCTGTGGCGGTTGGAATGAAAGCTATCGAGCAGAATATCGCAAGATTGAAATTCTCGCCGGAAGAATTATTCCAGGTTGCCGAGAGAACAATCAAAACGGCTCGTGACGAAACACATTTGGCCATGGAACAGGGCTTTATTAAAGCGGTTCCTGCCAACCTACTCGATGATGAGGATAATTAGACAAGATTTGGAACGGTATTACAGGCATCGTGAAGAATAGATATTCTCGCGGATGTACCCTCGATTTCGAGAGCATTATCTATTGCCTTTTGCAGAGATTCGAACTGTCGAATTCTGATTTGCTCCAACGTTAAGCTGTCTAAATCGCTTACAGCCCATATTTGTGAGTGAGTTTGAATCTCTGCCATTTTATAGGATTTATGATATCCCAGAACGTACTCTTTCTCGATGTGAGTGATGATTTCTTCTGGTTTGCAATGTGCCGCCAGAAGATCATAGAATTTTTTGGGACCGATTCCATCTCTGCATTGAGAAACAAGAATCAAAATCCCATTTTTCTTCAGGATTAATTTCCCGTTTTCTATAGCTTTCTGAGATTGATAGAAATTTTTATCCATAGGATAATGTGCCACAGCGATCACGATATCGCTTTTCAAGGTTGCTTTTACCGAATAGATTCTTTTCGCGCTTTTTATGGCCGCAGTAAATGACTCCACTAAATCCCCACATGATATAGAATAGATTTGCCCGGATTTACCCAATACTGCTTGAATAGAAAATATCGGTTTATTTAAAAGGGTCATCGCCTCCATGATATCTTCGTGAATAGGATTGCCTTTTAGTGATAGCGATTTAGAATTTGCAGATAACGCCAGGCTGTGGTTCTGTTCAATAGTTTTATACGATGCTATTCCCGGTAGAATTGATTTTCTTCCTCCGGTGTAACCGGCGAAATAATGTGGTTCTACCGAGCCGATTATGACTATTTTATCCGCCCGGAAAAATAGCTGATTTAATGAAATCTCCGTGCCGCGACCGGTTATGCCAACATATTCCATCTGTTTCTGATGATAGCAATCATGGATAAATATCCTCTCGCGGAAATTATCCAGATTATCTCCGAAAATGAATTCCAATTCGCTTTCATCGGGAGCTTTATGTGCTCCGGTAGCGACCAGAAATTTGTAATGAATACTATCTAATTCATCCTTAATTGAAGATAGTATCTTCTGTGTGGGAGTTGGACGACTAGCATCGTTAACAATGAATAATATTTCGGATTTACTATCAAGAAACCTTTTCAATTCGATTGAATTAAAAGGATTTCTAAGACCTGTTTCCATGATTATATCGAATGATTCAGCCTGAAAATCGTTTGGAGATAAAACATCACCTATGTTTTCATCTGGAATTTCAATAGACATTAATTTTCGAGCATAATAAACTGATATTTTCATAAATATACTCCTGTTCTGGAAAATATTAACTTTTCAATGGCTATAGGTCAAGCAAAGATTGAATGATAAAAATCTCCGGATACTTCAATTATTCTTGCAGAATCTTGATTTACATCTTATATTGATTAACAAGTTTTTTAAGATCAGGGAGAAAAATTTTGAAACAGGATAGAAAATCTCGTAATCGAGAGTATATTTATTTAATAGTGATATTAGTTTTAGCCGCAACTTTTGTGATTTTTAGCATGTCGGCTAATCTCGTGGAAAAACTATCCGATTTCCTCAAAATATATTCTCAGAATAAACTCGCCGAATTGAGTTTCAATGCGGTGTTTTTGGTTTTGCTGATTGCTCTTTTGATTATCTACTATCGCTGGCGAAGAGCTGCAGAGAAAAAGGACGAATTAATTAGGATTCTCGATAGTGTAAGTCCGGAAAGCGAAGAACGACTTCGCAGCTTTATGCAATCAGCTACTGACTCTTTTACCCTTTGGGATTCAAATCTGGTTCTTCTTGACATGAACGATGTAACACTGAAACTATATCCCAAAGGTACGAAACGCGAGGATTTAATCGGTAAAAATATTCTTGAGATATCACCCTACCTGAAAGAGACTGGCATTTACGATAAATTCACTAAAGTTTTAACAACTGGCAAACCATATGTTGGAGAAGATTTAATCCCCTATCATGGAGCTAAAGAAGTTTTTTCATCTATTAGAGCATTTAAAGTTGGCGATGGATTGGGAATTATAACTATCGATTTAACCGAGAGAAAAAAGGCAGAGGAAGCCCAGTTGAATGCATTTAAAAAGATTAGAAGAAACCTCGAAGCTACAGTTCAAGCGCTTACCGCTTCAGTGGAAATGAGAGATCCATACACAGCGGGCCATCAATACCGGGTTTCCGAGCTGGCTGTGGCTATTGCTCAAGAGATGAACCTTTCAGATGATCAAATCGATTGTCTTAGATTGGCAGCGAGTATTCACGATCTGGGAAAGATAAGCGTGCCCTCGGAGATTCTTAGTAAGCCGGGAGATCTTAACGACATGGAATTCGGCCTTATTAAATATCATCCGCAGATTGGCTATGAAATCCTCAAAGGAATCGATTTCCCCTGGCCTATCGCCGAGATAGTTTGTCAGCATCACGAACGTATCGACGGGTCAGGTTTTCCCAAAGGTCTTAAAGGTGATAAAATCCATCTCGAAGCGAGAATTATCGGTGTTGCTGATGTAGTCGAAGCCATGTCTTCTCATCGCCCCTATCGCGCAGCCCTGGGAATAGATATAGCCCTTAAAGAAATCGAAGAAAATCTGGGTATTCTTTACGATGAAGAAGTCGGAAAGGCCTGCATTAGTGTTTTCAGCGAAGGCAAGTTCGATTTCGACAAGCTAAATAAGATACCAACCACAATAGAGAAAAAAAGAACCTCCTTCGAGTGAAGGAGGTTCCAATCGATTTATGACGATAAATCTATAGATTATCGACTATCTTCTGAATTACTTCGATACATTCTTCGGGAAGTTTATCGAATCCACCTTTTTCGGTTTTACGGCTTTCGATATATTCGATTCTATCTTTCATCCTGTTTTTAAAAGAATCCTTATAGCTGTTATCGCTAAAGTCTGGCACAAATCCTTCAACCGGCCAGATACTCATCCCCGGAACGTCTTTCCAATCCTTGAAATTATCCTCGCCCTCGATGATAGATTCAAGTAATCCAATAGTGATTTCCTTGGGAATATCTTTCCCCATAAATGCACCCGTATTTAGCACGTAACACTTAACGCCTTTTTCTATCAGAGTCTTGAACTTGGTATAATCTATATTTAGTGGCCATGTTCTGAACGGGTTGGCGTAAGGTTCCACAACCAGTTTATCCAAGCTGACGCCTACAACTCTTTCCGCACTGGTTCTTTTGGTAGCCAGGGTAACCCCCATGGTGCTGGCCAGGGCTGGATTTTCCAGACGAGTCAGCGGAGGTAAAGTCGGGTCTTTCATTAGCCAGAAAATGGCGTTGAGTGGTTCTTCGACCTTATCAACTCTGTTGGGTGACCACAGCTTAGATTTTATTGCGCGGCCATTACCCTGACGGATATCCTCGGTGATGAATTCCAGCGTGTCGTCCTCTTTGCGCGAGAGACCTACATTTTGAGCCGTTAGGATAAACTTGTTATCCGGATGACCGATATCATAATCAGCGGTTTTATCGAAATAGGATGGCTCGAGTGCGATAGAGCTACCATCTGCCACATTAACGATAAAAGCGTCATCATGGAGAACCGTAGTATTATATCTGCCGTCGTGTTTAGCGTGGGTTAATGTAGATTTTCCCGATCCGGAAAGGCCGAAGAAAGCTGCCACAAAACTCTTATCATCGTAGCGTTTTAATCCGGCGTGACAGGAAGCATAACCGTGACGATTAGCAGTACCCCATCCAAGAGTGAGGGTAGCTTTTTTATGCTCTCCGAAATAACGTAATCCCAGAAGACATCCAACATTGTGCTCCGGATCAAAGAAAGCCAACCCCAGCGGGAAATCGGGATGTTTCCAATAAGGATCCGAAACCAGGAATATTTCGGTGTCTTCCATGGGTTTCGATTCTTCATACATCTGGGCGTATTTAGTGTTGATAGTCTGGAAATTCAGAAGCCAATTCAACACATTATTCTCAAAACCTTCCGGAGTGAGAAAATTCGCTTTGACCATAAAATCGGGATGTAATCCAATATAGGCCTGTGCATGATACATTTTACGGAAGCGCATGTCGTAAACCGCTTCCCTTAAAACGCCGCTATATTCCTTTTCATCGACGCCTTCAGTAAAAGCCAGTCTTCTTGCCTGAGCGCAACGTCCAATAACCGCGCCATCATTAAAAACAAGAATCTGCGCATCGCTTGGCAGATCATGTTTTTCAGGTTTGTAAACTGGTTTGCCGGTAAGGTAGGTTCCCGGCGATTGTTCAGCACGATAGTAAGCATCGGCAACAGAACCGATAGGAACAACGTTATTTGCATTGAACGCTGTTTCTATTGTAGTGCGATAGCTCGTGATCTTGCTTTTGTCCTCTAATGAACCGTGAATACTCATTTCCTCTCCAATCTTTAGTGAATTTTATCTAGTGAAAACAAAAATCTTCAATCGCTATTTGATTTAAATAAAGTTAATCCATCTCCTTTCACAAGGTGTTTTTTGATTATTATCCAACAACACTCGGTTCGATAACATACTCTCCTTTATCGAATCTATCAGCTGAAAGGGGAGCGATATCTACCGTAGTTTTTTCTCCGGCTATTGTTTGAGATAGACATACCGCCGCCATAGGGCCGATCATAAATCCATGACCGGAATAGCCAACCGAATTGTAAAAGCCCTTAACCTTAGAATGTTCGCCCAAAATAGGGGCCGCATCCGGAGTCCGATTATAACTCCCTCCCCATTGCCTTACAATTCGTAAATCTTTGAAAGAAGGCAATACATTGAGCAATTCTCTAGTGAAATATTCCAGCCATTGCCATGTGGATTCCGTCTTATGATTCGGTTCTTCGACTTCGCCGATACCCATAACGAAATTACCATGAGGAACCTGCTGAAGATATATTCCACTCTGAAAGCTGATTACCATTGTGTCGAAGAGCCTTTCTATAGGTTCGCTGGCAAGGCATTGATGTCTTTCAGAGTAAGTAGGGATATCTATTCCAGCCATCTCCGCAGTCTGTTTTGACCAGGGACCTGAAGCATTAACAACTATATTGCTCGATATATCGCCCCGATCGGTTTTAACTCCGGTAACTTGCCCGTTTTCTACAATTATATCTTTGACTTCAGTATATTTATAGATTTTGGTTCCAAGTCTTTCTGCTGCACGTGCGTAAGCAAAATTGGTTTTAAATGGATTTGCGTGGCCGTCCGTGGGACAATAAGTGGCTTTGATAAAAGCATCGGTATTTATCGGCGGACAAATCTCGCGTGCTTCTTCTCTATCGATAAAGCGACTGGGAATATTCAGCGAATTTTGCAGTTCGATATTCTTCTCGAATTGCTCAACCTGTTTTTCATCGTGGGCCATTACCAAATAGCCGCCCTGTCTGAATTCGATATCGTAGTCTAGCTCTTCCGCCAGATTCTCGAAGATGTCTATAGACCCCTTCGCTAGACGGCAGTTCATTTCCAGTCCCCATTGTTGACGTACTCCCGCCCCACATCTTCCGGTAGAACCGCTGGAAAGATAGCTTTTTTCGATAATAGCTACATCGGTAATACCACGCTTGTTCAATTCATAGGCAAGCGATGATCCGACTATTCCCCCTCCAATAATGATAATATCAACTGTTTTGGGGAGTTCAGCCATGATTATCTCCTTCCATTCCCTTCTCGACTGCTTTAAAAGTTGTAACCTGAGTCGGAGGTCTTTTTGTGGGCATTGAAATTTTACCGGGATGTGTAGCCTTGTATCTGGCCAGTTCTTTTCTGATAAGTGGCAAACAGGTTCGTCCACCGCAAGGTCCCATGCCTACCCTGAGATAGCGTTTCAATTCCTCGAAATCAGTGTATCCGTCCTCAATAGCCTGACGCACTTCTTTCAGAGTGTAATCCTCGCAACGGCAGATAATTACTTCGTCTTCTTTCATCAAATTCTCCTCAATAAAAAAGACAAGTTTGAGAATTATTTCTCATTCAATCGAATAGTATATATATATACCTGACCCCTTATCTGGTCAAGGACATTCTGAAATGAATTTGCTATTGACATCCGGAAAATTAATTGGATATTGGTAGCATTGGTTCACATTACTTTTAAAACTCAAGATTGGAGGATTAATGTCACACCTTAAGGAAAAACTGAAGGAGAAAATCGAAGAACATCGTCCGCGAATAGTTCGTCTTATAAAAGAACACGCAAACGATAAAATCGATGAAGTTAGTCTCAAGCAGATTATTGGCGGTATGCGTGGAATAAAATCCCTGATAACCGATATCTCATATCTGGACCCCCAGGAAGGTATCCGTTTTAGAGGAAGAACAATTCCAGATACACTGAAAGCTCTTCCAAAACCTCCCGGAAAAGAGATGCCTTACGTAGAAGGCCATTTCTTTTATCTAATGACAGGAGAGATTCCCACTCAGGAAGAAATCGACGATGTGATTGAAGAATTCAAAAAGCGGAGTAAGGTTCCGGAATACGTCTGGGATATTCTAAGAGCAATGCCCAAAGATTCTCATCCCATGACTATGTTCAGCAATGCAATTCTTTCTATGCAAAAAGAATCCGAGTTCGTTAAAAAATACAATGAGGGAATCAGCAAATATGATTTGTGGGAACCGATGTACGAAGATGCATTGAGTATTTACGCCAAGCTACCCTCTATTGCTGCATTTATCTACAGACTCAAGTACCGCGATGGCGATATTATCGATCCAGATCCAGAAATGGACCTGGGCGGCAATTTTGCCCATATGATGGGAATCGATCCGCCTTACGATGATGTTATGCGCCTTTATTTCATTCTGCACTCCGACCACGAGAGCGGAAATGTAAGTGCTCATACAACACACCTTGTAGCCTCGGCCCTTTCCGACGCATTCTACTCGCTTTGTGCTGGCATGTGCGGATTAGCCGGTCCACTACACGGTTTGGCCAATCAGGAAGTCCTTCGCTGGATTCAGAATCTCTATTCGCAGCTGGGCAATAGAATTCCCACCAAGGAAGAACTGGAAAAATATTGCTGGGATACTCTCAATAGCGGTCAGGTTATTCCGGGTTACGGACACGCAGTTTTGCGTAGAACCGATCCCCGTTATGTAGCTCAGAGAGAATTCTCGCTTAAACATCTTCCCGATGACGAGCTTTTCAAGCTGGTAAGCCTTCTTTATGAAGTAGTGCCACCTGTATTGAAGGAACACGGCAGAGCCAAGAATCCTTGGCCGAATGTGGATGCTCATTCGGGAGTTATTCAGTGGTTCTACGGAGTTCGCGAATACGATTTCTATACAGTGCTGTTCGGTGTAGGACGTGCTATGGGTGTTCTGGCAAATATCACCTGGGATAGAGCGTTAGGCTATGCAATCGAACGCCCAAAATCCATGACAACCGATATGCTCGAAGAAGCGGTAGGGATCAAAGGGTAGAATAGCATATTATATAACATTTAAGGGAGGTGTTTTCACCTCCCTTTTTTTATGTTTGATATTTCTCTTATTGCACATCAGCGGCATGTGTAATTACCTGAATTGTATTGAGTTACATAGAATATTTATTAAACCGTTGACATCACTAAATTTTCCACTATATTAATACTAGTTAGGATGAATGATGATAAACTTAACTAC
>Ga0272443_10002808_pt1 | contig 21519 bp, 20 predicted proteins | sample SSMAcet12_FD_193581 | JGI IMG/M metagenome (GOLD analysis project Ga0272443, IMG submission 193581) | Marine sediment archaeal communities from Little Sippewissett salt marsh, Falmouth, MA, United States - SSM-Acet-12 | ecosystem: Environmental > Aquatic > Marine > Wetlands > Sediment ... | reverse complement strand
ATGTTTACGGAATGATTTCCGGTTACGGAATTGCTTCTGTTTTTCGGATGAATATTCAGAGAAGGCGAACATTAGCCATTGAGATTGGTATGCAAAATGCCGGACTCGGGACGGTTTTGGCATTAAAGCATTTTGGCAACCAGGCGGCTATACCAGCTGTTATTTTCGTGTTTATTTGCATAATAACAGCATCCGCCATGTCGGCCCTGTGGCAGAGATGGCCGGTTGGAAATTCAGAATATTAAATAATAAGTATTAGCAGGACAACTATTGCATTATGGAGGTAAAATAGGTATAATTCGCCGATAGTATTAAAGTAGAGGCATTTTGCAGGCAGCGGCACGGGCAATCCTTTGTGGGAGCTTGTTTGGCTGCCTTTATGTTTGAAAAAAAATTAGGAGTTAAAGTAATGAGTTGTAATTTGGCAATAGCCGGAATTACCGGTGCCGTAGGGCAGGAATTTTTACAGATTCTCGAAGAACGGGATTTTCCATTCGATTCTCTTAAAATGCTGGCAAGCAGCAGGTCTAAGGGCAAGAAAATCGATTTTAAAGGTAAGCAATATATCGTTGAAGAATTAACAAAGGACAGTTTCACAGGCATAGATATAGCATTATTCAGTGCTGGCGCTTCTCGAAGCAGAGAATTCGGACCGCCAGCCGTCGAAGCTGGTGCTGTTGTTGTGGATAATTCTTCGGCGTTTAGAATGGACCCGGCTGTTCCTCTTGTGATTCCTGAAATAAATCCCCAGGCGATTGCGGAAAATAAAGGTATCATCGCGAATCCGAACTGCTCAACGATAATAGGTATCGTGCCTGTCTGGCCTTTACATAAGGCTAATCCGGTGAAAAGAATGGTTGTCAGCACCTACCAGGCTGCAAGCGGGGCGGGACAATCCGCCATGCAGGAGCTTGAGGACCAATCAAGGGAAATTCTCGATGGGAAAGAGCCGACTTGTAATGCTTTCCCATACCAGATTGCTTTCAATGTATTTAGCCATAATTCATCGCTGAAACCGAACGGCTACAACGAAGAAGAAATTAAAATGGTCAATGAAACCAGGAAAATTTTCGATTGTCCTGAAATCATGATTACCTGTACCTGCATTCGCATACCGGTATTCCGTGCCCATTGTGAGAGTATCAACCTTGAATTCAGTGAGGCTATGACTCCTGATCAGGTAAGAGAGCTTTTAAGCACTGCACCCGGCGTTTCAGTGATGGACGACCGTGAGAATAACCGTTTTCCGATGCCGATTGATGCTTCGGGTAAAGATGATATTTATGTCGGCAGAATCCGTCAGGATGAATCCATACCTGAGAATCGCGGCATAAATCTCTGGGTAGCCGGTGACCAGCTCCGAAAAGGTGCGGCATTGAATGCTGTTCAAATCGCTGAAAAATTGCTTTGACCAGAATTCAGTATTAAGAATTCAGTAGACAGAATGGATAAACCAGCAAAAAGCTTTCAAGACCTTATCGTCTGGAGAAAAGCGCACGAATTCGTAATTGCTATTTATAAAATCACCGTTCGCTTTCCTAAAGAAGAAGTATATGGCTTGGTTTCTCAACTCAGGCGGGCGGCGGTATCGATTCCTGCTAATATTGCTGAAGATTTTAAGAAAAAAGGTAAAGCAGATAAACTCCGCTATTATAACATTGCTCAGGCTTCACTTGAGGAAAGTAGATATTATTTATTACTTGTGAAAGACCTTGACTACTGTGACACGTCGAAATTGTCAGAGCAAGCAGAAGAAATAAGTAAGTTATTGGAAGCTTATACACGGTCTCTTTCAAACTCTAATTATGAGGGAAAATCGCATTAAAAAAGACGGCCTGTATGTTTTTTTGAAATTTTTGATTGGGCAGGGGGAAGTAGATTATTAATATTTCTTTTTTTTACTGTCTACTGACTACTGAATTCTGTATTCTTGATTTATATGCGCAAAATAAAATTTACAGTCCAGTACGATGGCAGCAGATATAGCGGCTGGCAAACTCAGCCGGGAAAAAGAACTATCCAGGAAGAGCTTGTTAAAGCGATTTCAAATCTCGTTGGTAAGCAAATCCCTGTTCATGGCGCAAGCAGAACCGATGCAGGCGTAAGCGCGCTTGGCCAGGCGGCGCTCATAGAAATTGATTGTCCCATACCAACGGAAAATTTTCCAAATGCTATTAACGGCAAGCTCCCTCGAAATATTGTTATCACAGATGTCGAGGAAGTCCCTCCGAAGTTCGACTTACTGGGCGATGTCAAAAGCAAACTCTATCGATATACAATTTATACCGGCAGGTACAGACCTGTCCTGAAATTAGATCAATGCTGGCACCTGCACAAAAAGCTCGATGTTGCTGCAATGAACACTGCGGCACAACTTCTTGTAGGAAAAAAAGATTTCAAGTCCTTCGCTTCGGCTGCGGATAAGCGTAAAAGTTCTGTCAGGACGATTTTCCATTGTGATGTCACTGCGGAAAATAAGTGGATTTATATTAATGTCGAAGGGGACGGCTTTTTGTATAATATGGTCAGAAATATTGTCGGGACTTTAGTTGACATCAGTGGAGGCCGATGGAATCCGGAAAAAATGAATGAAATTCTCGAAGCCAGAAACAGAACCGCCGCCGGCCGCCTCGCGCCAGCGCAGGGATTATGCCTCATGTGGATACGTTATTAGAATACAGGACACAGAAAACAGGATGTCAGGGAGAATATTTTATGGACAATAAATCAGCTCAGAAGTTTGCGGATTTGATTGTATGGCAAAAAGCACATGCTTTTGTTTTATCTGTATATCGTCTTAGTGCTTCCTTTCCAAAATCAGAAATATATGGTCTAACTTCCCAGTTAAGAAGAGCGGCGGTTTCAATTCCTGCAAATATTGCTGAAGGTTTTAAGAAAAGAAGCAGTATTGACACTGCACGGTATATGAATATTGCTCAAGGTTCGTTAGAAGAATGTCGTTATTATTTAATTCTATCAAAAGATTTAGGTTACGCAGATACAGAGCCGTTAAATCTTAAACTCGATGGAGTAGGAAAGCTCCTATATGGTTATATAAATGCTATAAGGAAATAAATGTATTCTGATTCAGATATTCTGTATCCTGTGTCCTGTATCCTGTATTCAGTATTCTAACTTATGAAAATTGTACATATAATAACTCGTTTGATTTTGGGCGGTGCGCAGGAGAATACTTTAATTACCTGCAAACTGCTGGCGCAGCGAGGTCATGATGTGACACTGATTACCGGCCCGGCTCTTGGCCCCGAAGGTGAGCTTTTCAATCAGGCTCAGAATCAAGGCTATAAAATCATAGTTGTTGATAAGCTTCGACGAGCAATAAATCCCGCGCATGATATACCAGCTTATTATGAAATTAAAAAGATACTAAAGCAATTACAGCCGGATATTGTCCATACTCATTCGGCAAAAGCAGGAATTCTCGGAAGATTAGCAGCATATAATATATGTCATTGCGAGGCCTGCAAAACAGGCCGCGGCAATCTCAATCAAAGCGAAGAGAGATTGCTTCGTCGCTCCGCTTCTCGCAATGATAGAAAAGGAACTCACAGGCCAGTTATAGTCCACGCGATTCACGGCCTTGCTTTCCATCCATATCAAAGTCAATGGCTGAACAAATTCTATATCGCCGTTGAGAAATACACAGCCGCAAAGACAGATTTTTTTATAAGCGTAGCCGATGCTATGACTACCCAGGCAACGGCGGTTGGCATCGGTAAACCTGAACAGTATGTCACTGCATATTCGGCTATCGAAGAAGACGTTTTTTTAGAGCCGATTTCAGATGAACAAAAAAAGCAGTTCAGGCAAAAATATAAAATCTCCGATGATGCAATTGTCCTTGTTACAATAGCCCGACTGTTCATGCTTAAGGGACATGATTATATTATCGAATCAGCTAAAACTCTCTCGAAGCAATTCGATAAATGCGTCTGGTTGTTTGTCGGGGATGGGAATCTTTCCGATACTTACAAGAAGCAGGTAAAAGAATTTGGATTGCAGGAGAAATTTAAGTTTACAGGCCTTTTGCCTCCAGGTGAAATTCCACTGGCGATTGCCTCTTCGGATATTTTAGTTCACTGTTCATTACGAGAGGGATTAGCCCGCACATTACCTCAGGCAATGCTGTGCGGCAGACCGGCAATTTCTTTTGATGTCGATGGAGCAAGAGAAGTAGTCAACGAAAATACAGGACGGCTGATTGAACCAAAAAATGTCGAACAATTAATAAAAGCCTGCGCTGAATTGATTGAGGATGAGAATCTAAGGAAGCATCTGGGTGAGCAGGGTAGAGAATCCATCAAGACAAAATTCGCTCCTGAAACTATGGTTGATACTATAGAAGCGGTCTATCAGAAATTGTTAGCAGAGTAAGTGGCATAAATTATCAGAAAAATTTAGAGGTCTTGACAAATGAGTGCTAATTTACGGACATGTTGGTGGAATTGTTTTGCTCCTGATGATAAGAGCTTTCTCGACGACAGTGAAATCCTTGAGATCGATGCAATGGAAGATTCACTCGCCCCATTGGATGACAAAACGGCTGCTGTAAGGCAGATTATTACTCGATTCGAAGCGTGCTATCATGAAGCGGATAAAGAGGCGGAATATATAATCAAATCTATCGCTGCCGGGCATTGCCTGGAGCAATCAAAGGAACGGCCGCCCAAGCGCAAGAGAGAGCTGGAGAATACCCGCCGGATACTCTCAAAGTGGTGTGAAAATCCGGGCATCAAAAATATAGACATTGATGTCGGTGGCATTCCGGCGGAAAAACTTTTAAGTTTCATCGGACAAACCAAACCTTTGAAAATTTGGCAGGTCGAGCGAATCGTCGACAGGGTAAACCAAGCCCTGGATCCAAACTGTACTTATCATAACCTGGTTATGGATATCGGAGACTATGGTGAACCTGGTGCAAAATCCGCAGGAGAACATTACAAAGATAACGCGGCCTTCCTGAAGCAGACCAGAGAGACTATCATTCACGATACGGCCGATGGGCATCAATCCGGTGTGTCTCTAGCCTACGTGATTGATCTATTTATGCCGTGTCACTGGGACTTCGTCGGAGCTCTTGTTATTATCCTGAAAGCAATCGGTGGCGACCTTCATCCGGCAAGGCCGTTTGCGTGTTGTATGAGAAATATCTATCTCAGCCCACTTTGTGAGAAACTCAAGATGATTTCAAATACGCTTGGAGTTTTTTGGAAAGACGAGAAAACAAACCAGAATATAGAACGTGAAATCCTTACTGTTTTGGGAGAGGTAACACCGGTAAAACGCTGGCTTGTCGCTTCTCTGGATAAGACGATAAGACTACACTTGAGCCTTCCCTTTGGCATTGATTTAACATGAAAAAGGAGAAAAAAATGGAAGAGAACTTGGCATATTGCGGTCTGTCTTGTCATAGCTGCGGTATCTATTTGGCGACGAGGGAACAGGACGAGGAAAAAAGATACAAAATGAGAGTTGATATAGCGCAGCAAATTAAACAGCTCTATAACGAGCAATGTAAGCCGGAAGACGTCACCGACTGTGACGGATGTAAAGCGGAAACTGGAATACTATTTTCAGGATGTAGTAAATGTCAAATAAGAAAATGTGCAAGAGAGAGGGATTTCGAAAATTGTGCGCATTGCGATGAGTACATTTGTGAAAAACTTGAGGAATTCTTTACCAAAGATACCACTTCCAGGGAGCGATTAGACGAAATAAAAAAAACACTATAATTCTTTCCATACCGGGAGAAAAATACAATGAAAAGTTACAGAAAAGAGCTATGGTTTGATACATCGAGCAGACGCGAATATATTAACATCACGCCGGAGGTCCAACAGTGCCTTGCTGAAAGCGGAATCAAAGAAGGTTTTATTCTTTGTAATGCGATGCATATTACTGCCAGCGTTTTTATCAATGACGATGAATCCGGGCTGCATCACGATTTCGAAGTGTGGCTTGAAAAACTTGTTCCTGAAAAACCATATTCACAATATCGCCATAACGGCTTCGAGGATAACGCCGATGCCCACTTAAAACGCTCCATCATGGGCAGGGAAGTAGTGGTCGCTGTCACGGATGGCAAGCTTGATTTCGGCCCGTGGGAGCAGATTTTCTATGGCGAGTTCGACGGCAAAAGAAGAAAACGAATTCTGGTAAAAATCATTGGTGAGTAATTCGGTGACATTGTGACTTTTGTATTCTTTTTGCTTCAAGTCCTGATTATTTCCTGTACAGGCGCTCTGCAGCCGGGTCCTGTCACTGCAACCGTGATAACAATGGGTGCACATAATCGTTGGGCAGGTTCGTTTCTGGCTTTAGGCCACGGTATCATAGAATTTCCTCTGATGATTGTTATTATTCTTGGAATGGGAAAATATTTCCAGATACCTAAGGTTCAAATTTTAATTGGTTTTGCCGGCGGTATTTTTTTGATTATGATGGCAATACAAACTTTTATTAACCTAAAGTCTAAAATTAATTCCGAATCAAAAGCCTTAAAAGGCAAACCGGTTTTAGCAGGTATTATATTAACTGCGAGTAATCCTTACTTTTTAATCTGGTGGGGTACGGTAGGCCTGGCCTTAGCTACTCAGGCGGTTGAATGGGGGATTTGGGCTTTCGTTCTTTTCGCTTTGACTCACTGGTTGGTAGATTTAATCTGGCTGCAACTATTGTCAATTGCAAGCTTCAAAGGTTCGGTTCTGCTTGGTCGGCGAGGATTGCGAGCGGTCCTGATATTTTGCGCAGCGGCGTTGTTGGTATTTGGTTTAATTTTTATCTTCAATGCCGTGAAAATTATGATTTGAAGATTAGGTGTTCTTTTTCATGTCCTCGATATCTTTTTCGGTGCCGCTTACAAGAATGTTGTCACCTTTACAGAAAACATAACTGACATTAGGTGTGATACAATCTAATTCACCATGCTCAGATACTTTTTTTATCAGGAAGACCGAAATATGATATCGGGAGCGCAGTTTCAATTTACCAAGGTCTTTGCCAACTATCCATTGCGGAACTTCGATCTCGGCGATGACATTATCTTTGCCTATATGAAGCATATTTGGTTTATCGTGTGCGGCAATTCTGGCACCGAGTTCCAAAGTGATATTTCGATTAGCTACTTCCTGATTATACTGGCGTATGATGTCACTCATGATAACCGAGCCGGCCAGATGTTTCTGGGCATCAACAACAGGTAAACGGTCAAAGCCGGTTTCGGCGAAGCGGTCAACAACGGTATCCAGCGATTGGTTAATCAGAATGGGAGAAATATCCTGCCTGAAATCAGTGATATGACGGAGATGGGTCAATTCTTTCGGATGGCTCAGAACATACTTGAGGTCCTGCAGGTGTATGGCTCCTGTGAATCGGCCGTTTTCGTCCAGGGTGAAGATGACATTACGGTGTGTCTCTAATGCCAGGCGAACCAGCTCGTCGAATTCAGACTCTTCACAGATAGCTGCTTCATCATGTCGAAGTACGTCTTTAACCGCGATAGCACGAAGTATGTTGAGGTCCTCGCCGTGATGCGCCTTGATTCCACGACGATGAAGTTTCTCGGTATAAATTGATTCCGGGGAAAGTTTTCTTGATATAAAAGTTGCCATAACCACAGTAAACATCAGTGGTAAAATGATACCGTATTCATTCGTAAGTTCGAAAAGAATGATAATAGCTGATAGCGGAGCCAGCGTGCAGGCACCATTGACTGCCGCCATGCCTACAAGTGCATACGCACCTGTAGAAGCTGTAATGTCAGGGAATAAATGATTAACGATTGTACCGAAGGCTCCCCCCAGCATAGCGCCTATAAAAAGCGATGGTGCAAAGACGCCGCCTGAACCGCCTGAGCCGATTGTTACCGATGTGGCGAAGATTTTCAGGAATACCAGAAGTACCATAACTTTGAGTGTTAAATGACCATCGAAGAGTACCCGTATAGTGTCATAACCGACACCCATTATGTGCGGGTAAATCAAAGCGATTATTCCAACTATCATTCCACCAAGAAGAGGTCGAATCCATTGGGGAAATTTTGTTTTTTCGAACATGTCATCGGCTCGATATAAGCTGCGCGAAAAGAAGTAACCTATAACACCTGCAATCAGACCGAGTATTAAATAGAAAATAAATTCCCAGGGAGAAGCCATAACGAAAGCAGGCAGAGTAAATTCAGTAATGTTGCCGTGAAAATGTCTGCTTATTGCTGTTGCGGAAACAGCCGAGACAAGTATCGGGGTAAAAGAAGTCAGGCCAAAATCCGATACAATCAGTTCCAGTGAAAACAGAGTTCCGGCGATAGGCGCGTTAAAAGTTGCTGCTATACCTGCCGCAACACCGCAGCCTACGAGCGTTTTCATTTGTACCGCCGGTAAGCGAAGCAGTTGTCCGACAGTTGAAGCTATTGCCGCACCGATTTGAACGATAGGGCCTTCACGTCCCACGGAGCCTCCGGAGCTGATACTGAGAGCCGAGGCGAGTGATTTTACGATTACAACTATGGGGCGAATAACGCTGTTGCGTGTTATTACCGCGATCATAACTTCGGGAACGCCGTGTCCGCGCGCCTCACGTGCGAAAAAGTATATCATAGGACCGACAATAATGCCGCCCAACATAGGTATCAGAAGCCTTTTGTACCATAAAACACCAAGAAGGGAATCAGGAGACATATCCGGCGTATTCCAGAAAAATTCCTGAAGTGAGAAAATAAGTTTTTTGAATAGAAGCGCACCAAAACCGCCGAGCACGCCTACGAGAACAGATAAAATAAGCATCTGGGTCGCCGGTGTCAGTTTCAAACTACGAAAAACAGAATGTACTTTTAACCTGAAATTTTTCATATAAATCAAATACGATAGAAAAAAGCGATTGTGAGATTATATATATTTTTATGCTGATAGTCAAAAATATCTAAGGATTGTATCCAAACCTTGATTGTTCTTGCTTAAAATATGTTCAAAGAATTCCTTCAGCTATCCTGTTGAATATGCAGGATTTGTTTTAGGTTATATTGAGCCAGAGAATTTTGCTGAGCCTGGGAAATTTGCTGTAATTCCGCCGACTGTGCGAAGCCAATACTGGCTAAAGCTTCAGATATTTCTGATAGTTTTATACATTCCAGATCCCTGGCTGGCAGGAAGCCTGTTTTAGGTTCGGCCGTTTTAACAATAATTCCACGATTGACAAAAGAATTTAGGATGTTTTCGGTTAGCTCAGGTGGGATATCCAGTTTGCTGGATATATCCTCAGCCTCCAATGGTGCCTGGTTATTCTGGAAAGCCGCAGCTATTTCTCTGACAATATTTATCGCTGTAATGTCGTTAGCTATGAAATAATCCTCGGTTTTATGTGCGGCTTCAATCTCAGCGGCGTCAAGGCTTTTCAAATGTTGAGTGGTGAATGTTAACTGCAGACCGAAAAGAACAATAAGCCAGCTAATATAAATCCAAAAAACGCTTAATGGTATCAATCCGAGCATTCCGTATACCTGGTTATATGGAATGAACTTGGTGACATATACACTGAAAATCCACTTTGCCGCCGCCCATACCAACGCAGCCACTGCCGCGCCCCATATTGCAGGCTTAACACGTACCTTCGTATTAGGTAGAACGAAATAGAAAAGGAAAAAAGCAACTACGGATACAAGATAGGATAAAATCGCGGGGGTAATATCCGATTGATTTTTTTCAAACTCTGTGAAAGCTGCATTTGTTGTTGTAATATATACACCTACACCAAGCAGAATCGGTCCGAGGGTCAGGAGTGCCCAGTAGTTAATAATTCTTTGTAAAAAGTTTCTTCCCTTTGCAACGTGCCAGATATTATTAAACGCTTTTTCTACCGTCGAAAGCAGGGCGATTGCGGCCCAGATAACAATTAAAAAGCTAACCAGTGTCACCGAGCTGCTGTGAACTCCTACGAAGAATTTAGCTACTATATCATCAAGAGACTTCGTAAGCGAGATAGTATCGTTGGGATCAGTTACAGTGGTATTTATATCAGTATCAGTATCAGCATCATTGATTTGGTATTTGATGTTAGAAAGCTGCAGTTCGTTGTATATTAAATCTTTGACTTTCATGCCTATGTCACTGTAAGCAGGGAATAATCTGAATACAAGAAGCATAACTATAGCAAGAGGAATAATCCCGAAAATAGTACGATATGACAGTGCTGCGGCTTGCTGGCCGGCACGGTTCAACCTTAGAAGCCTTGCACAGTGTGACCATAATTTTATTTGGAAAACTGCAAGCCGACTCGCTCTTCCGAGCTGTGTGCTTGGTGTGGTTAAAAGCTCTGAAAAAATTGGCATTTTTGTTTTCCTTTATTTGAATAATTCTTCGAGACCTTTTTCCAGGAGGTTAGGCAGTTCCTGCTTCAAAGTATTTTCAAGGAGTTTGCCTGTATCCAGTTGTGGATTATCGACTGTTCCTGTTATCGGCAATGTTATTCTTCCTGCATTTTGTGAGCCGATTCTTATTGTTCTGCCTTCGATAGTGTAAGGCAATGTTATAGTCATGTCCAGAGACTTATCCAGCCCTATTACTCCCTTGAAATTAACCGGATTATCACCGATATCCACCTGCATATCATCATATCTGAGAAAGCCATTTCTCAAAACAAATCTTGTAGGATGAATAGTGATTGCTGTTCCTCTGGCACCGCCGCCAAATATAGTAAGAATCTGCCCGAGGAAATCTGAAATCTGCATTTGTAATTGAGAGATTGAAATCGTTCCAACAATCTCTGCATTATTTTTTGCGGTTGAATTTAAGGGTATTTTAAGCAACTCACAGTGCAGATTTGCTACTCCATTAACATTTACTGCTTCGGCAAAAAGCGGATTGATGTATTTGAGCATTTTTTTTGCCATCTCATCATTGATTTTTATATCTTTTACAATCTGCATGGGTTTGCCCGTGTTAAATAAGGTCGGCTGCTCTTTGAAATCCGCATTAGCGGCGAAATTTAACTGCCCCTCATTAACTATGCTTGAAAAAGGTGCGATTTCAAGTAAACCATTCTCAACTTTAATTCCTACATCAGTCTGGCCAAAATTTAAGCCTTTATAATTAGCTTGCTGAAAACCAACCGCCGCTTTTGCATTGAGATTATACAATAGCTGATCTTTTTGCTCGGTCGGGTACTCACTCTCAAAATTTATTTTATCTGTTCTTTGGCCCTTAAGATCAAGACCTTCAGGCAAATATGGACCTGCTATCGCATATAGGGCCGACCAGTCGTATTGAAGTTCGACTTGTCCGGAGAGTTTTGTTTTACCATTTTCTTCCACTTGACTAACGTTAGCCTCCGGAACTTTCATATCCGGACTGTCTAATTTAAAGAATATTTTATTCCTTGTTTTTCCTTCGGCATCCATTTCTACTTTGAATTGAGCTGTTGCGTAACTTTTTTCAAAAGGTTTTCTATCTTCATAAGTAACTTTAAGATTATCTATTCTTGTCGAATCTGATTGTATCGTATAAATTTGTCCTTTTGAATTGATTGAAACCTGAGATTTTGCAATACCGGCCAGTTTAATTTTCTCAGGCATACCACCGAATAAAACCGCAAAAGGCTGCAATTTATTAAGGTCAATTTGTTCGGCATTTAATTTGATATTGAAGTCACCGGAAACTTCTTTTCTTAGCGGGACAACAGCATCTTTAATATTGACTTTACCGAAGTCCATACCAGCAGTATCAAGAGATTTGATATTAAGAATACTATCCTGCTTATCGTAATCTAATGTATATGTCAATTCACCAGAAGGTATTGAAGCTGTTACATTATTGGGACCTGTAATTTTCAATCCCTTTATAGTCGAAGAACCTGAAAGCTGAACATTCTTATCAGCTAATGAAACCTGTCCTGTTTCGATGAACTGTCCCGTGAGTTTGTATGGGCCGATATCTACAAACTTATCAAGTTCAGACTGAAGTTTCGCGAGGTCCGCCTGGCCGTTAAATTTAATCTGTTCGAGGTTTCCCGCTGCGTTTATCTGCGCGAATGACGATGAAACCACAAGCTTTTCAAAATTTACACCTTTCCGGTCGGGAGATATTTGTGTTTCGGCCCGAACAGGAGCGGAAAGTGATATTTGTTTTCCATCGACTGTTCCGGTTAAATCGGCCAGTTCCGCCTGCGCTTGAATTTGTTTTTGTCCTGCCGTGCCGACGGTGTTTACACTTCCTGTTATCGTACCGGAGGAAATCTCGGTGCCTTCTTTCAAACCAACTGTAGTTGGAATTTGAGAAATTACAGTAGCAAGGTCACAATCGAAAGTTCCGTTCAGGTCATAATCCGCATTGGAATTGAGAAAACTGTCGAGTGACTTAACGCTTACAGGCACAGCGCCTTTGGCCTGAATTTGTGCCCAATCGGTTTTGACCTGTACTTTCTCGATGTTTATCAAATCTTTTTTCTGGTTCAATTCCAAATCGACATCGAAAACAGCGGTTTTAATCGCTTCGTTATTCTGGCCTGTTCCAATTTCCAGTTGTGAGCCTTTTATTGTTCCACTTATGTTTTCTATTTGTCCGGCAATTAAGCGGCTTTTAATATCTACTGAAACATTGCCCTTAGCTTTTATATCCACACCGGCCATCTCAAGGAAAGGCTCAAGTGATTCGAGGTCAACGCCTCCAACATTAATGCCGATGTCACAATCTGTATTTTTAAAAGTCCAGCCTTTCGATTTCGGCGGTGTAACCTGGGCATTTGCTTTAACCGTGGACCTTTCATTGTTAGCGGCTACTACCATATCCAAATCCATGCTCGACTGTTGACCGGGAAGTCTCAGGTTTACATTCGAGTTTATCTGAGCGAGTTCGACGGTTTTAGAATCTGCGCCGGTTACTTTGACATTGCCGTCGTTTACTGTAATATCAGTTATAAGTGCAATGCCGGCACTTTCCTTGGGCACACTTTTAGCTTCGGTTCCTGAAGCGGTGCTTGTCGCCGGTAGACCGTCTTTGAGATTTATCTCGACCTGCGGCATATCGATATTTGTCCGGCCGAGGTTTATATTACCGGTTAAAAAAGAGCTGTAGTGTGGTTTTGTGGTGATATTTTTTACTTTAACAGAGATTTGGCCTATATCATCTTTGAAACTTAAATCGGCAATTCTGATACCTTTCAGCCAGCCGACGGATAAATCTGCAAAATCTGTTTGGCCGTCGATGGAGTTGTTTATTTTTGCCAATATCATCCTGCGGCCCTGTTCGGATGAGATAAATATTGGTATTAACAGGAACACAAATATCACTAAAATAGCAAAAATAGCTGAAACAATTAGTAATATTTTTTTCCAGCGTGGTTTGGACGTTTTGGTTTTAGACTGGGTTTTGGCATCCATAGCTTTTACCCTCAAAAAAAGTTAATGGAAAAGAATGTACCCCACTTTTTATATGCATTACCCACTTGCTGAAGGTAATGCTTTCATCAAAATTAATCGAGCAGTATTTCGTCCGATTTATGTTGAACCAACTCATCAACTTTATCGGTATATTTTTTTGTAATATCGTCTATCTGCTTCTTTCCTTTTTCAAGGTCGTCTTCGGTGATAAGTTTGTCTTTTTCCTTTTTTTCAAGATTCTTTATTTCATCTCTTCGTATATTTCTAACGCTGACCTTTGTCTGCTCACCGGTTTGTTTTGCCTGTTGGACAAGCTGCTTTCTTCTTTCCTCGCTGAGAGCAGGGATATTTAACCTGATTATTTTACCATCGATAATGGGAGCGATACTTAAGTCGCTGTTTTTAATTGCTTTTTCAATTTCTTTTACTGAAGCAGGATCGAACGGCTTAATTACAATCATGTCCGCCTGTGGTGTTGCTAATGTTGCCATTTGTTTTAATGGGGTTAGCGTTCCGTAGAATTCAGCTTTAATATTTTCTACTAATCCTGTCGAAGCTCTGCCGCTGCGGACTGCTTTTAAGTCATCATGCAGGATTTCGAGAGCTTTTGCCATTTTTGATTCTGTATCGGAGACAGTTTCTTTTACAGACATCTTTAACCTCTTTCCAAATAATTATATACTAAGCTATTATAACTCACTCCTGATTTTTACTTATTTTTGTGCCGATTTTTTCACCATAAATGGCTTTGGTTATATTTCCCATTTCAAAGATATTCAAAACAATAATAGGAATGTTATTATCCCGGCACAGACTTATCGCGGACAGGTCCATTATCCTTAAATTTTTGCTGAGCACCTGTTCATAAGATAATTTCTCAAATAGTATTGCATCGGGATTTTTCTTGGGGTCGTCACTGTAAACACCTTCTACTTTTGTTGCTTTTATAAGCAAATCCGCTTCAAGCTCCGAGGCTCTTAGTGCAGCGCATGTATCTGTAGTAAAAAAAGGATTTCCGGTTCCGCCTGCTAAAATCGCGACTCTGCCTCGTTCAAGGTGTCGAATGGCTCTTCTGCGAATAAAACCTTCACACATTGCCGGGACATCTATCGCGCTGAGCACTCTTGTTTCCTGGCCGAGTTTTTCAAGGGTTTCCTGTAGTGCACATGCGTTGATAATTGTCGCCAGCATTCCCATATAGTCCGCAGTGTTTCGAGGTATTTGGCTGACTTGTGAGAAGTTTGCTCCTCGCAGAAAGTTTCCTGCTCCGACTACAACTGCGACCTGCGGTCCGAGCTTGCAGATTTCCGCAATTCTTTCAGCGATTGAAGCAAGAGAAGGGCCATCAATTCCAAACTGCCCGGGTTTGCAAAAACTCTCACCCGAAAGTTTCAATAGTACACGTTTATATTTGCTCGTTCCCATAGAATCCATTATATGTTTGAGAAACGATTTTCAAGATAAATTTTATCCGACGTCAAAACGCACAAATCTTGTTATTTTTGCCTGTCCGCCGGCCTGCTTTGCAGCTTCGTTAAGAATTTGTTCGACGGTTTTGCTGTCATCTTTAACAAACGGCTGCTCAAGAAGGCAATTCTCTGCAAAGAATTTATTTATTTTTCCTTCTACGATTTTTTCAACGATATTTTCTGGCTTGTTTTTAACCTGTTCGGCAAAAATAGCTTTTTCACGTTCGATTGTTTCAGCATCAATTTGTTCTTTGTTTAAAGCCAAAGGTTTGGTTGCAGTAATGTGCATTGCAATATCATTAGCAGTTTGTTGTAATGCTTCCGAAGTTGATACAGTATCATCCGAGGTTTCAATCTGAACCATCGTGCCGACTTTTCCATTGAAGTGAATATACGTACTGATTAGGCCGGGACCGTCAAGTTTGAACTTTGCATAATCACCAACCTGGGTTTTTTCGCCTGTTTTGCTTACTGTTTCAGTTAGCAAATCATTATATTTTTTGCCATCTATAGCAGTTTCGAGGATATTTTCGATACCTGTATCGGCGGAACAGACAAGGGCGTAATCTGTCAGGGAATGTGCCGCTGCGATAAAATCATCGCTCTTGGCAACGAAATCGGTTTCGCAACAGAGAGTTGCCATTACTGATGTTTTGCCGTCATCAATACTTTTGGATACTACCAGGCCCTGAGAGGTTTCCCTCTCAGCACGTTTTGCCAAAGTTGCCAATCCCTTTTTTCTCAGGGTATCCATTGCTTTTTCAATGTCACCATCGGCTTCCAGTAAAGCCTTTTTGCAGTCCATCATTCCTTGACCGGACATTTTTCGCAGTTTCATAACCATTGCTGCTGAAACTTCCGCCATCTTACAAACTCCTATTCTTTTGATACAATATTAAAGGAAATTCCTCTGCCTGGAATTCGATATTTTTATAAGAACAAGCCGGCAATAAAACTACCAGCTAAATATCGATAGACACACAGAATACTATTTGCCTGTGACTTCAAACTGTTTCCTGCTGTTCGGTTTGATCTTCCTGTGGGGCCGAGTCAACAGGTTGTTCCTGATTTTCTTCAACAGTAGCTACAGCTTTATCTTCGCTTTCTTTGGCGCGAGCCAGCACAGGTCTTTTTGATCGTGTCCGCCTTTGCCGCTGTGTAGGCTCCGGACGTGATCCAGCCATTGATTTGCCGATTGCGACTGCATCAGCTAATTCGTTGAGTAATAAATCAACCGCTCTGATGGAATCGTCATTAGCGGGAATCACTACATCGACAGTATCAGGATCTGAATCAGTATCGAGAAGCCCTATGGTTGTTATACCAAGTTTTTTAGCTTCTCTGAGGGCAAGGTATTCTTTTTTCACATCAACTACGACGACAGCACCCGGCAGGCGGGACATATTGCGTACGCCATCAAGGTTAGCCTTGATTTTACGCATCTCTCGTTTTAGCCTGGATGCCTGTTTCTTGCTCTCACTGTCCAGCGAACCGTCTTCCGTCATAGCTTCTAACTGTTCGAGTCTTTGAAGTCTGGAACGTACAGTTCTGAAATTTGTAAGCATTCCACCAAGCCATCGCTGGGATACATAGTGCATTCCACATTTTTCCGCTACGGTTTCGACCGCTTTTTGGGCTTGGCGTTTTGTGCCTACAAAGACAACATCCTTATTTGAAGATACAACCTCCGCAAGAAGCCTTTTAGCTACAAGTAGTCCTGTTAAGGTTTTTTTTACATCAATAATATGGATATTGCCGCGTTTTGCAAAGATGTACGGAGACATTTTAGGGTTCCATCGACTTGCTGCGTGCCCAAAATGCACTCCTGCATTAATTAATTTACGAGTAAGCTCTTTTGTCACATAAAACTCCAGATATTTATAAACCTTGGATTGTCTGCCACATACAGACGCACAAACGGTGGAAGTTAATGTAAAATTCGAGATATGTCAAGAGATTTTATGATAAGAATTTTCATTTAAAGTATACGAATTTCCGGGTAAATTACGTTTTACGCAGGAAATTTGCAATATTTCGGTAAAAAAGGCCTCCCACAAATAAAAAATAAGGGCCTATAATAAAATTAAAATGATTTCATTACTCTAAAATTCTGCAATGTAAGCTTTTCTATGGCGAAGTTTTTACCGCAATGGCAGGGAAATCTTTTCTTATGCCCTCTTAAGATTCATAGAATTCAAGAGGCTTTGTATTTTATAAGCGGCTCATTAATACCATACTGTGATTATAATGTTAGGATCAGTCTTTTTAGCCTGAACTTCACCTACAATAACATTTGTTCTTTTTATAATGATATCCGGATTTTTCTGAAGCCATTCAGTAATTTGCTCATCAAGAAAATTAATGGCGCCGGGGTGTAACTTTGTGAAAAAGGTACGAACGCCGGTTATTCTCCCCATAGGAGCTGGGGCAGCCGCAGCTATCGGCTTAGAAGATGTTTTTGGCGTTGGTTTCGGCTCCGGTGTTTTATTTAACTCTAACGGTTTGCTGCCGCCTAAATCAAGTGGTGTATGCGAGATTCCGGCATTGCCTGTTCCTGCATCATCAAGGGGAATTGGATTATTAAGATTTTGATTACCAGGATTAAGATTATCCATAGAGCTTTCCTCCAAATAAAGTTATATTACCTACAACTCAGATATATCAAGACCGGGTATAGAAAAATGAACTTCAACACAATTTGGGCAAATGTTTCATTTTTTTGTATTTTAATCAAGCTTGTGATTCGGTGTTATCGTTTTCGGTTTCTTCTTTTTCAGCTTGCGCATTTTCCGAGCTGTTGGTTATTTCGTCAGCTCCCTCCTTGGCGTTATGCGTTTCATTTTTTAAAGCCGTATTTTCCGTTTGGATTCTTTTCATTTCTTCTTCAGTTTTTTTAGCTTCTTCTTTAACCTTTTGTAATTCTCTTTCGGCTATTTGTGCTCTCTCCTCAGCTTGCCTTACAGCGGCCTGGGATTCAGTAATTTTAGCATCGGCTGAAATATGTACCTTTTCTTTTTCCGAGCCTATTGATTCTTGTGAATGTTGTCTGGCTGCTGCTCCAAATGGATCGGTGATTGTTTCGGAGATACTCACAGAAGATGCTTCGGTTGAATGTCTTCTTTGGATTTCAGCTAATATTTCTTCCTGTGGCCGGCCATTTGTGGATATAACCGGAGTTAAAATGAAAACAGTTTCAACCGCGCGTTCTTCAGTATCTTCACCTGAAAAAAGAAATCCTATTATGGGAATGTCTTTTAATATCGGAACACCGCGGGCAACGCCGAATTTCTCTGTTTTTCTAATCCCTCCGATAATTAGACTTTCACCGTTGCGAATACGATTTTCCTTGCTGGAAATTTCCTTTTTTGTAAGAATAGGAACCTGCTTAACGCCGTCAGGTGTGTTTTTAGCGCCAAGGATAATGTTTGTTTCCAGGCCGATAAAACCATCAGCAAAAACGTGTGGAGTAATTTCAAGAGAATCAATAACATCCTCATATTCGGTTTTGGTCTCTAAGTAGTCCGATTGCGTACTGCGCATGGTGATTTTATCTATAGGAACATGTTGTGTTGATTGGACTTTTGCTGTCTTTCCGTTGACTATCTCAAGTGTTGGATTCATTAGTATTTTCAGAAATCCTCGTGACTCGAGCAAATCAACCAGAGCTGTGAAGTCATGTGCCGTGCTTGAATATCCAACCTTAAGACCCATTCTCGAACGAATTAATTCTCTCAGTGATGCCCCGGGGAAAGCAGGCAGATATTCATCATCCTCGATAAGGTCACGGACATCATCTCCGAAAGCTGTTCCGCCTGGCTTCATTGTTACATTTTCACCAAATAAGTTTTCTATAGCGATTGTTGTTTCCCTGTCGTAAGTGAAATCCGCATAGATTTCAGATATAAGACAGTCTATTTTCACCTGAATTGCTTGAACATCTATATAATTCAATGTCTCAAGTACCGATTCGGCATCCTCGCGGGCAGGGCATCTTACAATTAATTGGTTCGTAGCCGGATTGCTCGAAACAGTATAATCGGGCATTTGGGTTTCTTTGCCCTTTTTATCGAAGAGTTTCGTTGCGAACTGTTCGTGGATAAGAATTTTTAATTCATCGGACGTATGATATTTGCAAAAATAAAAAAGCTTCCATTCTGATGTTTCACCGACAGTTTGCTCAATTATTACAGGTTCAGACTTATAAATCTCCGGCATTGGAATATTAGGTTCAGGTACAAATTGCATCCGCAGCTCATTGAGCGTTTCAGTAGCTTCGTCTTCCGTGGTAGCTTGTGCGAAAAGCTGGACGTGTCCTCCCATCCATAAAACAACTGCTAAAGCTGCGATTCTCATGAACCAATGACTGTGGAACCTTTTTTGGCTTTTTACGGCCATAATTCAGACGACCTTCTTTCTATTCCACAACTTGTGGTTTGTTCGTCTATGACTTTATTGCGAGTCCGTGCGTGTAGACAAACGACTTTTTCGATTATACACTATATCTTTGTATCGTCAAGGATAATCAAAAGTGATTAGGAAAATAATGTCTTTTTTTTAGACGAAAACGGGATTTTTTGCTATTTTATGTCGATTATGAGAAGAAAAAGAATTACTGTCGGTTTTGTCGCATTAGGCTGTCCGAAAAATATGGTGGATAGCGAGAGGATGTTGGCTGAAGTTGCGAAGGCGGGTTTTTTAATAGTTTCCGACCCGAATGAGGCTGATGTTATTGTCATAAATACCTGTGGCTTCATAGCTCCCGCGGAGGCCGAATCCCTTGAAGCGATAAAATCAGCTGTGGATTCTAAAATCCACTCAGGGAAAAGAAGAAGAAAAGTTATTGTCGCAGGTTGCCTTTCGGAAAGGTTAGGGCGGCAAATTTTTGACCGAGTGGATGGCATAGATGCTCTCGTTGGTCTGGGACAAAGGGATAATATTGCTCAAATAATCGAAAAGACTTTAGCCTCCAAAGAACCTGCCGTATTTTTGGAACAGACTCAGGAAATGACCGCGAAAAATATTCATGATGACAGAACAAGATTGCTTATCACGCCGGGGCATTGGGCGTACCTGAGAATAAGCGAGGGTTGTAATCGGCGTTGCAGTTTCTGTACTATACCTTCTATCAGGGGACCTTTTAGAAGTAAACCTCCGGAACTTGTATTAGCTGAAGCTAAGGAATTATTATCGGCCGGTGTTGTTGAATTGAATTTAATCGCTCAGGATACTACCTATTACGGCAGTGATTTAAAAATTCAGGATGGTTTGGCCTCGTTACTGAAACAGCTTGAACAAATGGATTCTTTGGAATGGATAAGATTAATGTACTCTTACCCGGCGGGAATTGATGATAAGCTGATTGAAGTAATTTCGAGTAGTAAAAAAATCTTACATTATCTGGACATCCCGATTCAGCATGTTAGTGATAGTATTTTAAAATCAATGCGTCGGCCCGATACAAAATCACAGCTATTTCAGTTGATTGAAAAACTGCGTTCCGCTATTCCTGATATTGTGCTTAGAACAACCATGATAGTCGGCTTTCCCGGGGAGACAGATCGGCAGTTCGATGAGCTTCTTGAATTTATCAAATGGGCACAGTTTGATGCTTTAGGTTGTTTCACATTTTACCCCGAATCAGGTACAGATGCCGCTTTGCTGCCTGACCAGGTTCCTGAAAAAATAAAACAGAAGCGTCTTGATGAATTGATGCTGTGCCAGCAGGAAATCGCTTTTTCTAAAAATCGCAATAGAATAGGCCGTGAAATTACATGCCTGGTCGATTCAATTAATGACGATGATTTCGGTACGGGGCGTTTTTATGGTCAGGCTCCCGATATAGACAGTATCTGCATAATAGAAATGAAAAATTCTCACAAAAAGAATATTTCTTTACGACCGGGACAGTTTATTAATGCAAAAGTAACTGGCACCAGGGATTATGATTTAGTGATAAAGCGAATTTAATATTGAAGTAAATTCAAAATAAAGGTAAACTTATCGAAATGCTGAAACAGATTCCTAATATTTTGACACTTGGCCGACTTGTCCTGACGGTTGTCGTTCTTATCATGATTCTTTATGCACCGAAGTATTATGCCGATGGAGAAATTCCGTTTCCCGGTTTTCTCGATTGGGCGTTCATTCTCTTTGTTATTTCCGGCCTGACCGATATTTTCGATGGCATGGCCGCCCGCAGGCTCAAGGTTACCAGCAAGTTCGGCAGAATGCTTGACCCGCTTGTAGATAAAATCCTGGTCTGCGGGGCGTTTATCTGTTTCGCATTAATCGGCCAGCCGAAGCTTTTTAATCTCGACGATACTGCTTTAAAAATTATTCACTGGTCGGTAGCAGGTATTCTGATTGCAAGAGAAGCATATGTAACCATATTGCGTCATATTGCCGAGGCCAGGGGTATCAATTTTGCCGCTACAGCTTCGGGAAAATTTAAAATGTTCACACAGACCTTCGCTATCGGCACCGTGATAATAAAAATGGCGCATGTTCAGACAGCCGCATGGGGTAACTGGTTTGCCACAGTCACATTTTCGATTATGGTCGCAGTTACAATTTTCTCTGGCTTTCGTGCTACTCAGCGAAAATCATGGAAACAGGCAATTAGCGAATAATATGGAATTTTAAAGTTTCGAAATAATCATTTCT